>Ga0255772_10002364_pt1 | contig 18408 bp, 28 predicted proteins | sample 071ome_34_FD_179970 | JGI IMG/M metagenome (GOLD analysis project Ga0255772, IMG submission 179970) | Coastal salt marsh microbial communities from the Groves Creek Marsh, Skidaway Island, Georgia - 071411BT metaG (version 2) | ecosystem: Environmental > Aquatic > Marine > Intertidal zone >...
GTCGATGGCTGACCGGACCTGATGGACATACTCAACCCATGCAGGATTGTCGCGGCCCAGCGCAAACTCAAGGTCAGTGTTATAGCCAACCTCTATGACGCTGAACCGGTCCAGCGAGGCACCATCTAACTGATTCCGGCCCGAATAAACACGGTCCGCACCACGGCCATATGTGTTCGCGGCGGCGATACAATGGAAATCAGGATGCCGCTTGACCATGCCATCAGGGAAATCATGATGGCCATTCGCCAGCGCGGCATTGAATGCCACAATGGCTGATGGATGCGAGGCGTCTATTTCATCGAACAGGAACACCCCGCCATGTTCGTATGCTTCGCGGAATGTTGTGCGGACATAATTGCCATTGGCATCCATGTAACCGTTCAACTTGTAGTCGCCTTGGACCGCGCCGGTGAAATAGAACGGCACGCCTTTAGCCTCAGCCGCCTGCATGCCCAGCGTGGTCTTACCGGAACCGGCAGGACCTACCAGCATGACCGGTTCGCCTTGGTCCAGCCAGATAATGATATCGGCAAGGGCCGGATGCGCTTGGTCAAACTGCTTGACCGCATCAGGGGCCTTGTATTCGACAGTGATGACCTGACGAGTCGGCGTGTCCATGCTGGCCAATTCGGCGCGGACAATGTCGCGGACCTGACCGGCGTCTACTGATGAACCGGCAAGGCGCGAGATAAGGCCAGCCAATTGCTGGGCATCATCACCGGCAACCACCGGCGCGGCGGGTGCGGGTGCCGCCGGTGCGGCAGGCTCACCGGCACCATCGCGGGTGATGACCGCGCCATCGTATGCGGCGAAATCAACCACCAAATCATCCAGCGTATGTGGTGCCTTGAGCGCATCAGCGCGGAAGACATAGCCATCAGCGGATGCGAGGCAGTCAAAGATAGGTCCGGCATCTTCGACACTCAGGCCCAGATACTTGCGAATCTTGCCACGGCCAGCAATTGATTTGGCGGTGGGAAATTGTGAGACAGTAACAGTTTGCATTGCAAACCTCCATTAGGGTTTAGGGTTTCTGATGTTTCGGCCCTGCCATGGGCCTCATCAGCAGACCGGTAACAGGTCTGGACATCAGGACAACCCGCTGGAACATCAGAGCCATGCCCAGCCAGACTGATTGTCATTGCTGTCCGGCGCGGCGGCTTGTTCTTGGTCTTGGCCGCGCCAGTGGGGTTGTCAACATCGTCCCGCCACTCAGTGGGATAGAAGACGCGGGGCTGGTTACCGCGATGCCGGTTGCCAATCAGGGGCTGTTGACCTCTTTTTGAGTGTAAACGATTCTCATGTCAAGTAAGAAAATGAGATATTGCGAAAATAAATTGCATACCGAAGAAAGCCCCGACAGGGGCGGGGAACCGTATTCCCTACAGTCACCAAGGGATAGAGGCTGATATAGTAGGGGACAGGTAAGAGAATGCCAGTAAGACAGGAATAGACGCATGACCACCAAAAATGAACATGGATTGACGGTTAAGCAGGAGCGATTCGCTCAGGCCTATGTTGAGACCGGCTCTGCTAGTGAAGCATACCGGCAGGCCTTCAATGCTGAGAAAATGAAACCGGCGACAGTCTGGGTTGAATCCAGTAAACTGCTCAACAGCCCCAAGGTTGCCAGCAGGGTTGAGGCGATAAACAAAGCGATAGAGGAAAAAAACCGGTTGAATGGCACCCGCCTGCGCGAGATTGTCAGGTCCGGCCTGTTAAATGAGGCCCAGACTGCGGATTCGCCGTCTGCTAGAATTGCCGCGCTCAAATTATTGGGTGAATTGTCCGATGTTCAGGCCTTTGGACCACAACGCATTGAAACAGAACAGAAAATCACAACCGATGCGGCCCAGAAAAAACTGGATGATGCGCTGACAGCGGCCCTGACGGACCCAAATGTGGTGCAACTGTTTGAAAAGAAACAACATTGATGGCCTAGATTAGGGGAAATTGGGGGCGGAGGTAGCCAAATCGGGGACCTTCTTCTTGACCCCCGCCACCCCCTTACTCGCCCACGCCCACCCACATGCGTATACATACTATTACACCCAAATAATCCCCCAAAATATTGCATTGGGTAAGTAACTCCCTATATAACAAGAACAAAACCAGAACAAACACGCAGGGAGTCCCAGCTATGCTATTGAATCCATTTGATTTACGGCAATCTTTCCTCCCACCAGTGTTAATTCTGTCCGAAGAGACGGTCAAGAAGGCTAAATCTGAACTGTATGCGAAGCGGATTAAGGCACTGGAAGAGCGGAAAGCGGCTATTGAAGAGGCTATCGCCGAATTAAAGGCCGAAATTTCTGAGGAGTAGGGGCCTCCTTAAAAGCCCCACCCCCTAAAATGTATATACAATGCATGGGTCCCCTATACCGGGGGTATATTTCCTATGTATTTCCTTTAAGTATGCAAGAAAAATTCTTGGCGTCTAAGATAATTTCTTATGTTGACTAAGAATCTGAGATGTTCTACATTTGTTCTCGACTACCGACCCGCAAGTCTAGGTATGTCTGGCTCAGAGAGGGGCAGGGTTACCCCGCATTTCCTTGCCCCTCTCATTTAAGGAGGTTTTGTGTTCTGCTTTCTTGATGAAACGACTGAAGAGTTCCAAGTCGATATGGCCGGTGCCGCCGAGTGGTTTGGCTACGCGGTGGACCAGTTAATGGAAGCGGACATACACGAAGAGGAACTGCCATTTATGCTGTTTCTCTGCGGAGCCGAAGCCGCCTTGAGAGCGAGAACTGAGGACGTTCAGCTACATTAGGTGACGATATGGATTTTTCAGATTATCAAAAGAGGGCCAGAGACACGGCCATTTACCCACGGGAATACAAACTTGTGTACCCGGCTCTAGGCCTAGCCGGTGAGGCTGGAGAGGTCGCTGAGAAGGTAAAGAAGATAATCCGGGACAAGGGCGGCGAGATTTCAGCAGAGGACCGAGACGCAATCCGCAAAGAATGCGGTGATGTTCTCTGGTATTTGGCGCAAATTGCCAGCGACTTAGAGTTCAATCTCGACAGTTTCGCTGTAGCCAACATCGAAAAACTGCGCCTTCGCAAAGAGAAGGGGACGCTACAGGGTAGCGGCGATGACCGGTAATGGGACGCCCGAATGTAATTCTGGAGCCGACCAGAACCTACAATCTTCTCATTTCGCTAGACGATTACGAACAACTGAGGGCTATCAGCCGGTTTCTCACAGAGCAAAACGGACAGCATGTCTCTATTGCACACTTGCTGAGGGACGGGGCGAAGTCCGTCATCAGGTATTACAAAGACCCTTTTGAAGAAGAGAATGGCAAAGCGTGACCCAAGGCGAAGCACAAACACCAAACCAATCCAATGTGACGGATGTGGCGAATGGTTCCGAGCATGCGACAACGACTGGGTCGCCCTCGCCAGCGGCCAGTTCATCCACCTTGGTGGAAAGTGGGCCGATAACTGCTACGCCTTGGTCCGAGAAAAAAACGCCGAAGCGCGAGAGGTACGAGGAATACATGGTCAGGATGTTGAGAGAAGAGGAGAGCAGGATGAAAAAGCCGACATTAGTCAGTTCTTCTGATGACTTGGTAAACAGCCCAAGTCACTACAACCAGTATGGAATTGAGTGCAAGGACGCAATCAGGGCGATGCTGGGGCCGGAAGGCTGGGAGAGTTACTGCCAAGGTAATGTGATGAAGTACCTGTGGCGGTGGCGTTACAAGAATGGCCTTCAAGACCTTGAGAAGGCCGATGTATATCTGCGCTGGCTTATGGAGCAAGTCGAAGAAAGTGAAACATAATTCCAACTTTCGTTGGGATTTACAAAGAGGGCAAGAAGCAGAGCAGTGGTTAGGGGGACTGCTTGAGGCTGACACAGTAGAGGTGAAAAGGGACTTCATTGCGTACAAGACCAAGCGGGTGTTTGTCGAGTATCGGAGCCGTGGAAAGGATTCTGGGATATTCACAACCGAAGCGGACTACTGGGCTTTTGTCCTAGACCATGGGCTGGTCATCATGCTTCCCACTGAGAAACTGAGGGGGCTGGTAGACGAGGCTATTGAAAAGAAACGCATCAAACCCGGCGGCGATAGAAACTCGTCTATGGGTGCAATGATTGACCTGAAAGACCTAGTGACATCGTGAAGTGTCTGACGAAACAAACATATACCCATCTCAGCGTGAGAAAAAGAAAAACCAACGCAGAGCAAGGAAGTTAGAGGAAGAGGCCCTGAGAAAGAGAATGGTCAGGGAATCTTACGAAAGATACTTCAAGGATAGAGCGGCAGACATGGTCGTAGTCTATCCAGAACCGAGGACTGGAAATGGCAAAACAAGTAACCGTAAAGGTCGCCAAGAAGCGGATTAAACGCAAGGGCAGACACAAGAAGAACCTGAATAAACGAAATAAACGAAAGGACTTCTTTGGTTGATGCTGATACCGGGGTGTCTCATATACTGACCAATAACGCTGTTATTGTATCATTTATAAACCAAATTTGACCATGGGAAAGACAATGAAACAAATGATGTGCGACCCGCCTAGCGGTTGGAAATATGGCTTCCCAAAACCTTTGCCGGAACATCTAGCGCAGGGGCTAACCTCACAACCAACAGATGATGCCAGCAAGTATGGTGAGACCGTGTTGGAATGGATTGTTGCCGAGGGCTACCCTCAAGAAGAGATAGACAAGTGCGGCGAACATTTTTGGCTACGGTACTGGGAAGCGGAGTAGCAGTGTAATGCAAATGCATTACCTATGCGCTGAAACGCATAAAACCCAGATATGCGCTGAAGCGTATATCACCCCGAAAGGGACAAATAGTTTAATCACGCCAAGGAATTGGCACTAACAGTCCCGATAAGGATGATTAAAGAAACCTCGTAATTTGAACACCTAAAGTTAAATTTGCAAGGGAGTCACAAATGGCCGACAGGTTCGACATCGAAGATAAAATCATGAGGGCATCGGTTATCCTTGATGATATCGACTGTCTTAGGGATGCCCTTGCTCGAAGAGACATGACACCAGATGAATTAGACAACTATCTCTTGGGTATGCATTCGATATACATGGCGAAGTTTGACGACTTGGAAGACACAGTCTGCCAAGTGTTCAAACTCAATCAATACAGAGAATAAAAACAGTCACCTCACCAACAAGTCTGATATTTTAATATCTGAGGTAATCTGCACACCGGAGACTGAGTCTTTTGCTAGACGCAAAACAGATACTCGAAAATCTGGAAACATTGCCCGAAGACCACCGAGCCGCAATTTCAGCGGCTCTTTCTGATTGGCATCACACCAACCAGTTACAGGGTGCGAGGGACAACTTTCTGGACTTTGTTAAACTCATGTGGCCCATCTTCCTCGAAGGGCCGCACCATAGAATTATGGCTGAGAAGTTTCAGGCTGTTGCAGATGGCCAATTGAAAAGGGTGATTATCAACATCGCCCCACGCCACGGTAAGTCTGAACTTACATCGTGGCTACTCCCAGCTTGGCTGATGGGCAAGGACCCGTCTCGCAAAGTGATTGCGGCAACGCACACCTCAGACTTTTCTGTGCGTTTCGGCAGGAAGGTGCGAAACCTTATCGCAAGCCAAGACTATGCCGATGTCTTCCCTGATGTCTCTCTTCGGGCAGACTCTAAGGCCGCAGGCCGCTGGGATATTTCTGGTGGCGGGGAATACTTTGCTGTTGGTGTAGGCGGTGCGATGACAGGGCGCGGTGCGGACCTGTTGATAATTGATGACCCGCACTCAGAAACGGCGGGTATTCTCCCCACCAACGAATACTTTGACAGCGTCTACGAATGGTATTCGTCTGGTCCGAGACAGCGTCTCCAGCCGGGTGGGGCGATTATCATCGTGATGACACGCTGGCATGAGCGCGACCTGACGGGTCAAATCCTCAAGGCTAGTGAGGAGCGAAAGGGCGCGGACCAGTGGGAAGTCATTGAACTTCCCGCGCTTTACGAAAGTGGCGAACCCTTGTGGCCAGACTTCTGGAGCAAGGATGAACTTGATGCGCTGAAGGCTGAACTACCGCTGAGTAAGTGGCTGTCCCAGTATCAACAGAAGCCAACCGCAGAAGAAGGCGCACTAATCAAAAGGGAATACTGGCGTAAATGGGAAAGGTCCAGTCCCCCTGCATGCAGTTACATAATCCAATCAATAGACACGGCGCACACCAAGAGCGCACGGTCCGACTACTCCGCTATAACGACTTGGGGGATTTTCGACCACCCAAACGAGGATGGTCAGACTGTGCCAAACATCATTCTTCTGGATGCAATAAATGAAAAACTTGAGTTTCCCGAACTTAAAAACCGTTCTCTCGAACTCTATTATGCTTATGAGCCTGACAGCTTCATTATCGAAGCAAAGGCGGCGGGTCTCCCGCTTATTCAAGAACTTCGCGCTTCAGGTATTCCTGTTATGGATTACACTCCGAGTCGCGGTCAAGACAAACTTTCGAGAGTTAACGCGGTTTCTGACATCTTCGCCAACGGTATTGTATGGCATCCAGAAACTAGATGGGCTGAAGAAGTCGTTGAGCAATGCGCGGCATTTCCTCAAGGAGCGCATGACGACCTTGTGGACTGCACTACGCTTGCGCTGATGCGGTTTCGTCAGGGTGGGTTCCTCAGCCTCGTATCAGATTATGAAGAAATTGACGATGAGTGGCGTTCCCCAAGACGCGAACCTTGGTATTAAGGAATTAGAGCATGGCCGAAGAAGCTGAAAAGCTAGAAGATGATGTGATGGGTATCGGGGTTATTAACCCTGAAGCCGTTGTAATTCAAGATGATGACGGCTCTGTTGTGATTGATTTTACGCCTCCTGAGGAAATGGAAGGTGATAACATCCCGTTTGGCGCGAACCTCGCAGAGTTTATGGAAGACGGGGAGTTGGCTGTGTTGGCTGACGAACTGGTCTCGCTTTACGAGGAAGACCGCGCCTCCAGACAGGAGTGGGAAGACACCTATATTGACGGTCTAACCCTGCTCGGCGTGAAGATTGAGGACCGCACAACGCCATTTGATGGCGCATCTGGCGTTACGCATCCCATCCTAAGCGAGGCGGTAATCCGCTTTGTCTCTCAGGCCATGATGGAAATATTCCCAGCAAACGGCCCAGTAAAAACACAGGTTGTAGGGAAAAGCACCCCAGAAAAGTCTCAGCAAGCCCAGCGTGTTCAGAACTATATGAACTATCTCCTGACCGAGGAGATGGAAGACTACCGACCATCAATGGAGCAACTGCTCTTCAAGACTGCATTGGCCGGTTCAGGTTTCAGAAAAATTTACTACGACCAAACCTTTGACCGCCCTGAGAGCATCTTCATCCCGGCAGAGGACTTTGTGGTCAGTTACGGAACGACAGACCTTTCGTCTTCAATTCGTCACACGCATGTGATGCGGAAGACAGACAACTTCGTCCGCAAGATGCAAGTCAATGGCTTCTATCGTGATGTCGATATTGGCGATTCAGCGGGGGATACTACTGATGTCCAAACAAAGTATGACGAACTCACAGGCGTCACGGAAGTCAGTCAGGGAGGTCTTAGAACAGTCCTTGAAATACACACAGAACTTGACCTCGAAGGGTTCGAGGACATGGGGGACGATGGAGAGCCAACAGGAATTGCCCTCCCATATGTCGTCACAATCGACTACCAGTCGAATACCATCCTTGGAGTTCGCCGCAATTACAATGAGGAAGACCCACTAAAACGGCCCCTCAAACACTTCGTTCACTACAAATTCCAGCCGGGGCTAGGGTTTTATGGTTTCGGCCTTATACATCTCATTGGTAGTATCGCTAAGTCTTCCACCTCAATTCTGCGTCAACTCATTGATGCTGGAACGCTCTCCAACCTTCCTGCCGGTTTCAAAGCAAGAGGGTTGCGGATTAAAGGTGACGATAGGCCAATCGAACCCGGAGAGTTCAGAGACATTGATGTTCCGGGTGGGGCCATAAAAGACAGTATTCTACCTCTTCCCTTCAAAGAGCCATCAGGAACTCTTGCTCAATTGATGGGGGTACTGGTTGATGAGGGCCGGAGGTTTGCATCTATTGCCGACCTGAACATTGGGGAGGGTAATCAGCAGGCACCGGTGGGAACAACGCTCGCTTTGATTGAGCGGTCTATGAAAGTGATGAGCGCGGTACACGCCCGTTTACACAACTCACTACGCCGTGAGTTCAAACTGCTCGCCGGTATTATCCGGGATACTTTAACCTCGTACCCTTACGATGTTGATGAAGACCCTATCATTCTTCAGCAGGACTTTGATGACCGGATTGACATCATTCCAGTTTCAGACCCCAACGCCACATCCTTTGCCCAGCGCATGATGCAACAGCAGGCCGCGTTGCAGACTGCCGCTCAAGCCCCACAGTTGTATGACCTTAGAAAACTTCACCGCAGTTTTCTTCAGACAGCGGGAATGGAGGATATCGACAGCATCATCCCAGACCCATCTGATGTCCCAGTGTTTGACCCAATCTCTGAAAACGCTCGGATGATGTCGAATGCTCCGGTAAAAGCCTTTGCATATCAAGACCATGACAGCCACATTGCGTCTCACATGAGCCTAATGCAGGACCCAACGCTTCAGCAAAACCCAATGGGCAAGCAGATTGCGGCGGCAATATCAGCGCATATCTCTGAACATATGGCTCACAAGTATCGCAACGAGGCAGAACAACTCATGGGCGTAACCCTGCCGCCTCTTGGTGATAAGGACGCTGAGGGTATGACTGAGGAAATGGAGAGCAAGATTGCCTCTCAGGCCGCGCAAGCCGCCGCTCAGATTACCGGCAAGGCACAACAGCAGGCTGTGCTGGAACAGCAAATGGCGGCGGCGCAAGACCCTGTCATCCAGCAACAGCAGGCAGAACTCCAGATTGAGCAAGCCAAGATACAGCAGAAGGCTCAAGAGGCTCAGATGGATGCTCAGGTAGATATTCAGAAGGCTCAGATGCGTAACTCTCTTGAGGAGCGGCGTCTCATGCAACAGCGGGAAATTGCACAGGCCAAGATACAGGCAGACCTCTTAAAGTCTGGCAGAAATTAAAGTCGGCATCACCCAGTAACTGCATGATATAAGTAAGTTAGGAAATTATACAGTGAGTCATCCTGATACAATTAAGTTTTCAGATGAGCTTCGTTCATCCCTTCGCCGGTACATGAACGAACTCACAGACAATGTTGCTCTTGGAGGGGCTAAGTCCTTTGAAGAGTATCATCGAATTGTGGGCCAGATAGAAGGACTTGCAATCGCAGAGAGGGAACTATTGAGCCTTCTCTCGAATACCTCTGATGAGGATTAACGGTTCAGTCATCCGCTAAAGACTGCAAGCACGGAGTGTTTACACATGACATCGGTATATTCTACCGCCGAGGTTGTCATCCCAGACAACCCGCCGGAACCAATGGGTTATCACATCATGATTGTGATGCCAAAGGTTCAACAATCTACAAAGGGTGGGGTTCTTTTGCCTGAGAGTGCGAAGAGCCGCGAAGACATTGCTTCCATTGTCGGAAAAGTTGTTAAAGTCGGCAAGGACGCTTACCCCGAAACTGATTCACGATTTGCCAGCGGCCCATGGTGCCAAGTTGGTGATTGGGTGATGGTCAGCAAATACGCTGGGCATCGCTTCGAGTTTGACGGCATTGAGATGCGTATTCTGAACGATGACGCAATCTTGGCCGTTGTTGATGAACCATCTAAAGTTTCGAGGGCTACAGCATGACCGCCGATGAAAAGGATTTTGATGAAGATGAACTGGAAGTTGAAGTGGAGGAAACTGAAGAAGAAGTTTCGGAAACTGAAACGGAAAGTCAGGAGGATGATGGGGATGAGGACGCTGTAGAAGCGTCTGAAGAAAAGAAACCCCGTCAGTCTAAATTTAAGAAGCGCATTGATGACCTAGTTCACAAGCAACGCGAGGCAGAACGCCAGCGTGATGAATACTACAAGGTCGCGCAGAAAATGATAGATGAGAACAACAAACTCCGTCTATCTGCGAAGCAATACTCAGAAAGTTCTGCTGAGGAAATGGAAGCCCGGTTGAATACCGAACTGGAGCAAGCCAAGTCAGCGTACCGCAAAGCCTACGAAGAAGGTGATGCGGATGCAATCCTCGAAGCGCAGGACCGGATGTTCAAGGCCAATGCTCAAAACAGCCGTCTGGAAAAGTTGCGTGAAGAGGCAAACAGCCCTCGGTTTACCGAAGAGGCCCCCAGCCTAGCACCACCGCCAGACACACGGGCTATTGAGTGGGCTAGTCGTAATCCATGGTTTAACCAAAATAAGGTTATGACCAGTGCGGCTTACGCTATTCATGATGAGGTTATTGCCAAGGGTGTAAGCCCAGACGGTAACCCAGATGAATACTACGAAAGCGTAGACCGCCGGATGAGGGAAGAGTTCCCTCAATACTTCAAGGACCAGAACACGGACACTTCTGGTCGCCGCAAAGGCGGTTCCGTAGCACAGGTTGTTACGCCGGGTGGAAACGAAACAAGTCGTTCCAAGCGAGTCCGATTATCACCTTCACAGGTGGCCGTAGCGAATAGGCTAGGTGTTCCTCTTGAGGAATACGCCAAACAATTCGTTGCGCTCGATAACTAGGAGACACAGTGATGTCTGATACAGCAAAAGCATCCCGTACACCCCGTTCAGTTGAGAAGCGTGAACAGGAGTTACGCCCCCAATCTTGGTCACCACCAAACATGCTCCCGGACCCCCTGCCAAAAGATGGCTTTCAATTCAAGTGGGTTCGCATTTCAACACAAGGTCAAGACGACCCAATGAACTACTCCAAGAAACTCCGTGAGGGGTGGGAAGCAGTTCCGGTTGAAGATGCTCCAGAGATGGAACATCTAGTCTTGGACCCCAACCCTCGCTTTGAGGGAAAAGTTGAAGTCGGTGGCTTGCTTCTCTGTCGGATGCCCGACCACATGGCACAACAACGCAACGAATACTACCAGCGTCAGTCTTCAGACGCCATTCACTCCGTTGACAATGCCTTGATGCGGGAATCCAACCCTCGGATGCCGATTAACTCGCCTGAGCGTTCTAGTCGCGTGTCCTTTGGTAAAGGCTCCTAACATTCGGTTGGGGGCTTCAATCTAACCTTTAGGGAGAGACATAATGTCTACTACTTCAGCCCCCCGTGGCCTGAAGCCGGTCGGTCTCCTTGGGGGTATGCCGTTTGCTGGCTCAACTCGCTCACTCCTGATTAAGAGTGGTTATGCAACGGCTATCTTCAATGGTGATGTTGTCGGCTTCGCTGATGTCACAAACTCTACAGACGATGGTTACATTGTCCGTGAGACAGCCGCTGGTGAAGTTAATCCTATCGGTGTTTTCATGGGTTGTTCTTACACAGACCCAAACACCGGCCAGATGACACACAGCCAGTATTACCCCGGTGGCATTGCCGCATCGGATATCCGTGCGGTTATCGCTATCAACCCATTCACTCTTTACGAAGTCCAAGCTGACGGTGCAGTTGCTCAAACCGCACTGGGTCAAACTGTTGACCTTGTTCAGACTGCCGCTGGTTCCACAACCACAGGCAATTCTGGCATGCAGGCAGATGCTTCTACAGCCGCTATCACTGGTGGTTGCTGGCGCATCGTAGACTTTGTTGACCGTCCGGGTTCTGCTGTTGGTGATACCTACACCGACATCATCGTAATGATGAACCAGTCAGAACATGCCCTGATGGCCGCAAGCATCACATAAGGGAGAAGTAAAATGGCTATTGCAAGAGCGCAATTGATGAAAGAGCTTCTCCCCGGCCTGAACGCACTGTTCGGCATGGAGTATGCTCGTTACCCAGAAGAGTGGAAGTCATGCTTTGAGGTTGAAAACTCAGAGCGTAGCTTTGAAGAAGAAACCAAATTGAGTGGCTTCGGTCAGGCTCCAGTTAAGCAGGAAGGTGCCGCCATCACTTATGATGACGCACAAGAGGCTTACACCAGCCGATACACTCATGAAACCATTGCTATGGGCTTCTCCATCACTGAAGAAGCGGTTGAAGACAACCTGTACGACAGCCTGTCTGCTCGTTACACCAAAGCACTGGCCCGTGCATTCCAGCACACCAAAGAAGTTAAGGGCGCAGACCTGTTCAACTCTGGCTTTACCGGCCAGACTGGCGGTGACGGCGTTACCTTGTTCAACACTGCACACCCACTGGTAAACGGTGCCACCAACGGCAACCGCCCATCAGTCGCTGTAGACCTGAACGAGACTTCTCTGGAAGCGGCCATCATCGCAATCGGCAAATGGACAGACGAGCGTGGCCTCAAGATTGCCGCCCGTCCAACCAAGCTGGTTATCCCATCAGACCTTCAGTTTGTCGCTGAACGCCTGATGAAGTCTGAACTGTCAACTGTTGCTGGCGGTACTGCTGGTGCTGATTCATTCGCTAAGAATGACATCAACGCTATGCGGTCAATGTCTGCAATTCCGGGCGGGTACATGGTTAACCACTACCTGACCGATGTTGACGCATGGTTCCTCGGCACGGACATTCCGAATGGCTTTAAGCACTTCGTCCGCGTACCAATGAAAACCAGCATGGAAGGCGACTTCGAGACTGGTAATGTACGGTACAAAGGTCGTGAGCGTTACAGCTTCGGCTATTCCGACCCGCTGGCCTACTACGGCTCACCGGGTGCCTAACACTCTGGAGGGGCGGGGAAACTCGCCCCTCTTTTTTGCTATTCGGAGGAACTAATGTCAGACATTACCGCAACAACCGTTACCGCTGACGGTGTGGCCGTCAACCACGCGGCACGGGTAAAATCAATCTATTATATCCGCACATCCACGGCTGGCTCTGTAGTTCTAAAGGATGGCGGCGCAAGTGGGTCAACTCTTCTATCGTTGACAGTACCCGCTACTGAGGCAGGGGAAGACGAGAGTAATGTTCTCTCCATTCCATCTGACGGCATTCGCTTCTCGACAAATGTATATGTCGATGTGACCAATGTTAGTTCAGTGACCCTGTTCCATGCCTAGTAAACATCCGGGAGTTAAGCGTCTCCCATCCGGCGGCATAGAATATAGAGGCAAGAAATTCGCAGGCTTCAACAAGCCGCGCCGTTCTGACCGTCCGGGCAAGAAGGGTATGGTCCTAGCTAAAGATGGGGACCAAATCAAACTAATTCACTTTGGCGCAAAGGGTTATGGTCATAACTATTCCTCTGCGGCCAGAAAGTCCTTCAAGGCTCGCCACGCTTCCAACATCAAAAAAGGAAAGATGTCTGCGGCCTATTGGGCAGACAAACAACTGTGGGCTGGCCCCAGCGGTTCCAAGAAGTCTCCTCCGAAAGGCAAGAAGGGGAAATACTAATGGAGCCGGTAGAGGTAACCCTTGCTCGTTTAGAGGAACGAATCAAAGTCCTCTCTGATGAAGTAAGGCATGTTCACGAAGAAGTTTCAGACCTGAAAGCGCAAGCCAACCGCTGGAAGGGTGCGTTCTGGGTCATGGTAGCCGTAGGCGGCGTTGTTGGTTCTTTCGCACATGTATTTACAAGTTGGTTCAAATGACGATGTCGAGGTCTAACATGGCAAATCAGACAAACCCTAAAAAGGGACCGATGAAAACCCCCAAGTCTAAGGCTCAGGCTTTTGCGGAATACCGCAAAAAGAATGGAGAGTTTCACCCCGCTGACCCTAAGAACCCAATGAACGGTGCTGACCGCACCGCTTCTTTTGCAACCATGGAAGAGTGGTCAAAGAAAAACTCAGGCATGAAATATGGTGGCAAGCCAAAGAAAATGATGAATGGTGGTGCCACTTGCAAGGGTATGGGTGCGGCAAGTAGAGGCGGTAAATACCGCACAGCATAAATGCAACATGTCTTTTTGCTTCTGGTGTACCTCGGCACTGGCGATACGAGGTCACTGATAAGCAATGACATGTATTTTGAAGATATTAACAGATGCAATTATTTCGCCAGCAAGATTTCCCAGAGATATGGGAACTATAGGTATTACGACCACATAGACCCAAGGGATAGAGTAACAGCCTACTGCGTTCCCAAGAACATAGAAAAGGGGTCTGTAACCACTTACTGATTGCGGGGAAATGCGGTGCTTGCAGAACTTGCGGCGGCTAACGCGGCGTTTGCGATTATAAAGCAAACCGTCTCCAATTCTGGGGATTTGCTAAAGGCAGGCAAAGCTATATCGGACTTTGTTAATGCAAAGGATGAACTTCAGAAACGAGGAAACAAAAAGAAAAACTCGATTTTCAGAAGCCCTGAAAAAGCGAATGCTCTGGAGGAATTTCTCGCTCTTGAACAAATTCGGGAGCGTGAGGAGGAGTTGAAGCAGTATATGATTTACTGCGGCAGACCCGGCCTTTGGAACGACTGGATTAGATTCCAAGGAGAAACGCGAGTACGGCGTCAGGAGGAGGCTAAGGCCCTAGCCCAACGCCGAGAAGAACTAATAGAGATGGGTGCTATAGGCCTTGTAATACTTTGTATTGCTGGGGCTGTGGTGGCATTCATTTGGTTTGTAATAGTTTTGAAGGGGACCTGATGGCTACCAAGGGAACGGCAACAAAGCGTGACCCTAAAAAATGGGCGGCGGCAAAGGCTAGAGCAAAAGCGAAGATGGGTGGAAAACACTCAGCAAGGGCCATGCAACTCGCTGTTAAATACTACAAAGATGCCGGTGGTTCTTACGCTGGCAAGAAAAAGTCTTCCAACAAATTGTCTAAATGGACAAAGCAAAAGTGGAGAACGAAGAGTGGTAAGAACAGCACACTTGGCTCTAATGCAACGGGTGAACGCTACCTCCCGGAGAAGGCAATCAAATCTCTTTCCTCAAAAGAGTATTCCGCAACCTCAGCGGCAAAACGAAAAGGAACCAAGGCTGGAAAGCAGTTTGTTAAACAGCCGAAGAAAATAGCAAGGAAGACCGCTAAGTTCCGCAAGTAATGTGTTATCGCCGCGTCAGGAAGGCGCACAGACACCACAAGCAAACAACAGTCTCCGAGCAGGGACGCTTAACAAAGATTAAGCGGAACCAAGAGCGGAGAGAAGAAACGGCTTACGCTTTAGAAAGTATGAGAGAATGGCTACTTCGGGAACAGCTACATTCAATCTTGACATCCATGAGATAGTTGAAGAAGCCTATGAACGGGCAGGGCTTGGCCGCGCCTACTCAGGAAGTGACTTCCGTACAGCGCGGCGTTCCTTAAACCTCCTCGCACAAGACTTCGCCAACCGGGGTATTAACCTCTGGACTGTGGATGAAGCAACGCTATCCCTTACTCAAGGCACAGCGACATATAATCTCCCAGCAGATACAGTTAGCATCCTAGACCACACCATTCGCACCGGCACGGGAGCAACCCAGTCAGACCTTGCAATAACACGCATGGGCCTTGGTGAGTATGCGAGCATCGCGGCAAAAAATTCAGAAGGCCGTCCAGTTAAGATTTATGTCGAGCGTCTTCGGGATTATCCTGTAGTTACCGTTTGGCCAGTTCCAGACAACAATAACTATACACTGGTCTATTATCGCATTCGCCGCATCGAAGATAGTGTAAACGGTTCTATCACGCAGTATGACGCTCCGACACGGTTTCTCCCAGCCATTGTTTCTGGGCTGGCGTATCAGATGGCTTTAAAAAATCCAATGGCGGCAGACCGCATTACTCTCCTAAAACAGTTATACGAAGAGGACTTTAATCTTGCGGCAACTGAGGACAGGGACCGTTCTGACTTCAGAATTATCCCTGCACTGGGTTAACGATGTCCAGATACGCATCTGGCAAAAAGTCTCTCGCTCTCTGTGATAGGTGCGGTCAAAGGTATCCATACAAGGATATCAAACCGCAGATAGAGAACAAACGACAGAACGGGCTTCGCGTCTGTCCACCATGCTTGGACAAGGACCACCCGCAACTTCAGCTTGGCAAAAAGCGTGTAAACGATGCCCAAGCGTTAAGACATCCAAGGCCTGATAGGACAGAGCCAGCAAGCAACACAGCGGCCTTCTTAGCAAGGTATCCGCACACAGCCGGTAGTTAAACATGGATTACAACACGCTAGTTCAAAACATTAAAGACTTTATGGAAGATGACGGTACAGAGTTCTCCGCCGCCGTTCCTACTTTTATTGACCTTACTGAACTGCGCCTGTCCCGCGACCTGAAGATACCAGCGTTTCGCAGACGCCAGACCTCATCACTAACAGCCAACGACCCATTCTTGACGATGCCTACTGATATGGTGTCGCTAGAGAACTTACAACTTGTTCCGGGTTATACATCTGGAAACACTGGCTCACACCAACCGCTTCTTCTTCGGTCAGACGAATTTATGATGGAGTTCTGGCCAGACAGAACCGCGACAGGCAATCCAGAGTATTACTCATACTTTGACGACTTGACTATTTATGTCGCGCCAACCCCGGCGACTAACATACCTGTTGAGATTAGTTACCGCCGCCGTCTCCCAGCACTATCTGCGGCCAACCTCACAAACTGGCTGACAGACAATGCAAGCGATGCACTGCTGTATGGCAGTCTCATGGAGGCATCTATGTTCAACCGTAACGCTGGTCTCAATGAGCGTTATGGGGCGATGTACCAAGCCGCTGTTCAGCGAATTACAGAAGAACAGCAAATGAGAAACTCAATCGACAACTTCTATCAGAAAAACGAGGGTTAAGACATGGCAACGACTAACGCCGCAACCACATACTTGGAGAACAAACTTCTTAGTTTCCTCTTCAAAAACAACGCTGGGAGCATCACATCCCCCGGCGATAGTATCTACATTGGACTGGCAACCGCTGTATCTGACGCAGAGGCTGGCACACTCACTGAGGTAAACACCACCTCAGAGGATGCCAACTACACCCGTCAACAGGTAGCCGCCGCTGATTGGACACTGACATCTTCATCGGCAGACCAGCAGACTGTATCGAACACAAGTAACATTGAATACTCTGCGTCATCTGGTGTGGCTAACTACACGGTGACACATGCATTCATCGCGGACGCCGCAACATCTGGCAACATCCTGTTTGTCGGTGCGCTTGATGTATCCAAGACAATCGCGTCTGGGGATATCTTCCGCATCAACGCTGGTAACCTGACAGTCGAGTTGAAGTAATGGCTCTGGTTATTGCTGACCGCGTAAAGGAAACAACCACCACAACTGGCACTGGGGCGTATACCCTTGACGGTGCTGTGGGCGGCTTTGAGACCTTTAATGAAGTCGGTGACGGCAATACCACATTCTACTGTTGCACAGACGGTACGGACTTTGAGGTTGGGGTGGGGACTTACACCGCTTCTGGTACAACCCTCGCCAGAACTACAATACTCCAGTCCAGTAACTCAGACGCCGCTGTCAGTTGGACAAGCGGCACCCGTACCATCTTCTGCACACTACCAGCAGAAAAGGTCATTCACGGCGACAACTTCCAATCAACGGGGCTGACATACTTCGACCCCGCTGGCGAGGCTGTCGCCCTGTCGATTGCGTTAGGATAGGACTATGGCAAACTCATTCAAATCAAAGACGGACACGGCGATAGGAACATCAGCCGCTACCGTTTACACATGCCCATCCTCGACAGAGACCACGATTATCGGACTGACCGTTGCTAACATTGTGACAAGTCAAATCGAGGTTGATGTCCAGTTGGATGCAAGTACCAGAACATCGGGCGCACAGGATAGCGTGTATGTCATCAAGAATGCACCAGTACCTGTTGGCTCGTCACTGGTTGTTATCGGTGGCGACCAGAAGGTTGTCATGGAAGCAGGAGATACATTGAAGGTTACCAGTAATACAGCATCGTCTGCTGATGTTGCGGTGTCACTTCTGGAGATTACCTAATGGGATACATCGGCGCGGGTATATCACGCTTTAACACTGTAAACGGACTTAGCGTAAACGCTGACGGACCAACCGTTACGGGTATTAAAGACGAAGACAACATGGCATCTAACAGTGCCGTTAAACTCGCTACCCAGCAATCCATCAAAGCATATGTAGACAGCCAGATTGGTGCCAACAACGAACTGTCAGAGGTTCTTGCCAACGGTAGCACTACTGGCGGTAATGATATTTCCTTCGGTGATGCCGATAGGGCTTACTTTGGTGCGGGGAATGACCTAGAAATTTTCAGTGACGGCACCACTTCTTACATAAAAGAAAATGGTTCTGGTGACTTACGGATTTGGGCCGACAACCCAAACATCGCCACCGCTGGTGGTAATAAAATATTCTACGGTAACAACGGTGTTGCAGAACTTTATTACACAGGTGGAGTAAAACGCCTAGAAACCACCTCTGGCGGCATTGATGTCACTGGCACGGTGACGGCTGATGGGCTGACGGTTTCAGGCGCAACA
>Ga0255772_10002371_pt1 | contig 18391 bp, 11 predicted proteins | sample 071ome_34_FD_179970 | JGI IMG/M metagenome (GOLD analysis project Ga0255772, IMG submission 179970) | Coastal salt marsh microbial communities from the Groves Creek Marsh, Skidaway Island, Georgia - 071411BT metaG (version 2) | ecosystem: Environmental > Aquatic > Marine > Intertidal zone >...
ACGATGTTTCAAAAGGTGAACGCGGCAAGTTTTTTAACCCAAAGGCTAAAAAAAACATGCCTGTTTATCTAGAAGCAGAAGTGTTGGATTATTTTTCAGAAAAGGCCAAAGCCAAAGGTGTTGAATTAAATACTTTAGTCAACGACCTACTTAAGAAAGACATTGCCTTGATTGAAAGTGTTAATTAAGAAAAGTCTAATCAAAGACGAATACCTGATGCCTCGCGCTTTTGGCTTTGATAGCAGCACGACCTTCAAACCTAACGGGTTTTGACCTTCAAAGTTAAACAGCACAGACCTGCATTCTTACCGGCCCCTACAACTGTAGGGACTGCCCCTTCGTGCAGGTGGTACTGGTCAGAAATGAAGGTCAAAACCAATTAGCTATGCAGTGTCTGCTGGAAAGAAGTGATGGTTTTGAGGGGGAGAATGGTTATTCAGAACCGAAAAGGCCCGAACGAAAACAGGCCTTAAACTTTAAAAACGACACATGAACCTCTATCAATGCAATTTCAATTTACTCTGACCCCATTGATTTCAATCTCCAGATCTAGCAATTTCGTCAATAAGCTTCTTCATATCATTTATCATATATGTATTGATTTAACCCTCTATAATGATCAATTGGGGTCAGAGTAAGAACAACCGGCAGATCAATTGGGGTCAGAGTAAGAACAACCTACAAGGTCAAAACGAGAAACCAACTCAAAAGCCAATTTCAATTTACTCTGACCCCATTGATCTCAATTTACTCTGACCCCATTGATCCAGCAGAAGAGTATTTAAATTTCAATTTACTCTGACCCCATTGGTCTCGGATAACTTGGCGCAGGCGCAATTGGTAAAGATTCCTGCTGAAATACCTGTGTATTATCCTGCACCCAATTATCTCTAAAGTCTTTGTTATTATTAAACTCAGCCTCGATCGCATGGTGCCAATTGTTCTGTTCGAAATCCGTGAAGACAGCACCAGTATCATAACGGCCTAGCAAATCTGTTCCATATTGATGATCAATCTGACTTTGCCAAAGAACACGATCTATATCCAGCATGTTGGTATTACCTAAGATCGGGGCAATATCAAAATCATAATTCCCTGGAATATCCACTGGAGATAACACAGCAAAGTACCCACTCGGATCAACCAAGCTCAACGGATTATTCATCACATACGAGTAACGATTAAACGACTGTGAATTCTCCGGCGCTTGCACAAATGGGTCAGCACTTAGGAACCTTCCGATTTGTGGATCATAAACCCGCCCGTTCATGTGAATGAAATCGACTAGGCCAACTGGCGGTCTCCATAAAGATTGGCATATAGGCCGCCTTTCTCGACCAGTTCGTGATGCTGCCCTTCTTCGCATAATCGCCCTTCATGGAAGACAAAGATACGATCCGCCTGCTTAACGGCACTCAGTCGGTGAGCAATCACTATCGTGGTACGGCCTTTCAGGAAGCCAGACATAGCCTGATGGAGTTTAGCTTCGGTTTCTGTATCTAATGCAGAAGTGGATTCATCAAGAATCACCACTTGCGGGTTCATAAGTACCATACGGGCGATGGCCAAACGCTGACGCTGCCCACCCGATAAGCGAATACCGTTTCGACCGACCACCGTATCCAGTTGATCGGGTAACTGCTTTACCACCTCATCCAACTGAGCCACTTCTAACGCTTTCCACAGTTGCTCTTCAGAGTAATCGACGCCCATATCGAGATTCATGCGAACCGTTGCATTAAACAACGCCGGATTCTGAATCACGGTACAGACATTTTCACGTACTTGAGCCCAACCCAGTTCATCCACTGGTACATTGTTATAACGAATCTCACCTGAAGTGAGTGGATACATACCGGTCAACAACTGCACCAGCGTAGACTTGCCTCCACCACTGGCGCCAACAAAGGCAACCGTCTCACCTGGTTCAATGGAGAATGAAACATCCTTCAACACAGGTTTGTCTGGGTGATAGCCAAATTCCGCATGTTGCACATCGATCTGAACACCCTCGGTTTTAGCATCATCAGAGCTAACAGCGTTAGCAGATTTAAATGCTTCTCTCGATGCGACGTATTGAGGTTCGATTTCCAGATCGAAGCTGGTATTGATGCGCTGTAAAGCCGCTTTCGCACTGTAATAGGCATACTGCATGTTCAGGATTTCCTGAACCGGCCCCATCATGAACCAAAGATAACCGAATACCGCAAACATCTGACCAATGGACAAATCCGAGAACACCACCATGAGCATGGAGATCATACGGAACATATCAAAGCCAATCAGAAAGACATTAAAACTGAATCGGCTGGCGGCATCGGATCGCCATTCAAAGTTAATGGAACGGTTCTTCACCGAGTCCGCTAACTCACGAATCCGACCATAATAGAACCCTTCACGATTCACGATTCGAATTTGATGCACTGCATCCAATGTTTCCGTTAATGCCTGCTGGAAAGATTCATAGGCTGAGTTTTCCCGCTTCTTCAGCTTCTTCACCTGTTTACCCAAAATCATAGTGAAATAAATCACCACAGGATTGAGGAACATAATGAAGAGCGCCAATTGCCAATGCATCCACAACAGAATAGCTGCAGTACCAATAATGGTAAGCACCGCCACCAGCAATCGACTGACTGACACACTGACAAAACGATCTATGGTATCCAGGTCAGTTACGAACTTGCTGGCAATACCACCACTGCCAATAGACTCGTATTCGCGCATAGAGACCAAACCTAACTGCTTCAACAACCTAAGTCGCATCTGATAAATCAGATCTTTGGAAACAATGGTAAGTTGACGACTTTGCCACACATTCAACAGCATACTGCCCAGTCTTAACACCACACTGAGCAAGGTCATCACGACAATATAACCTGCGGCTGTGTGCCAACCTTCTGGAGTAAAACTCTGTAGAAACGCCACCGCCTGAGCAGGTTGTTCAAGCAGAACTTCATCCACTAATACAGGTAACAACAAAGGCAGAGGGACAGAAATAACAGTCGCAAGAATGGCAATGATATGAGCATAGATAAGCTCACGTCGGTGCTTAAGCAATAAACGCTTAAAGAAATCGGCACTGAATTTCTTTTGAGGAGAATTCGATGGAGTCTGATCTTTGTGAGACGTTTTAGAAATCGTGGTATCCAAGAATAAGTACTCTATACAAAAAATGGCAGAACAAGCGTCGGGATTTTGAAAATGCCCATCTGCTTATCCTGCCATTATCGCTAATTATTCTCATTTAGGCGATATGGAATCTGAATAAATCTTTGTTATTCCCCGATATCTTCATTCCAAAGCGCAGGGTTGTTCTCAATAAAAGATTCCATCATGGAAATACAATCCTGATCATCCAAAACCTCTACCTCTACACCACGAGATCGAAGTAGTGCTTCTTCGCCCATAAAGGTTTTGTTCTCCGCCACAATGACTTTTGGAATTCCGTATAAAAGAATGGTGCCTGAACACATACAACAGGGTGATAAGGTGGTATACAGCTCACACTCCTTATAGACCGATGCAGCTAATCGGCCAGCGTTTTCCAGCGCATCCATTTCGCCATGAAGAATTGCACTGCCCTTTTGTATCCTACGATTGTGGCCACGCCCCAAAACCTGCCCCTTATGAACCAAAACAGAGCCAATTGGAATCCCACCTTCCGCTAATCCTTGCTGTGCTTCCTCATACGCCATTTGCATGAATTTATCCATTCAATGCCTCCTGAACTGCCTTGTCATTTTTTTGTCAAACCTATTGGAAAGATAGCAGCCAAGCGGAAAAACAGCACTTTTCATTTCTAATTTGAAATCTGGACTACAATTAAAATCAGGGACTTAAGGAACCTATGAATAAGTTTGCTCTAGCTCTGCGAGAGCTAGAAACACTTTAGAACGAGGCGAGCTTCGCAGGAAATGTCGAGACCTTTCCAAGAGGCTTAACGATGTTAAAAAGTGTTTAAAGCCACGCCCTTCGGGGTCTTCAGAGAAATACCTATTTATTGTTGCAATTTTTTTGACGTAACCCGTTATGCCTTCAAAACCGCGCCTCAAATAGATATTTCTCTGATAGACCAGAGCAGAGAGAAACTTATTCAGAGGTTCCTTAGTTTGTCATCTAAGAAAATGGCATAGCAAATGCAACACAAAAGGCGAGGAATGAAACAAAAGGAATTGTATTAAAAGCTGGGTGATTGAGTGGAATCACCTGAGCCTGACAAAGCTATATTGAAAACCTATTCAGGAGGCCATATGAGCATATTCGACAGGTATCAGGATCGTTACATCGCAAAGCAAGAGGATGAGCTAAGCTTAGAAGAGTACTTACAGTTATGTAAGGATGACCCAACCGTTTACGCCAATGCCGCCGAGCGTATGCTGATGGCTATTGGTGAACCAGAAGTCATCGATACGGCAAAAGATCCAAGACAATCGCGGATCTTCTCAAATAAACTGATTAAGCAATACCCCGCCTTCAAAGATTTCTATGGCATGGAAGAGGCCATTGAACATATTGTCTCCTACTTCAAACACGCAGCTCAGGGATTAGAAGAGCGCAAACAGATTATCTATTTACTTGGCCCGGTGGGTGGCGGTAAATCATCACTGGCTGAAAAACTAAAAAGCCTGATTCAACAAGTCCCTTTCTACGCAATCAAGGATTCACCCATTCAGGAATCGCCTCTAGGGCTATTCAATCCTGAAGAAGACGCTCAAATTCTGGAAGAAGATTACGGCATTCCGCGACGCTACCTGAAAGGCATCATGTCACCTTGGGCGGTAAAACGTTTGCATGAATTTGGTGGTGACATTACCAAGTTCAAAGTCGTCAAAGTCTACCCATCCGTTCTGGATCAAATTGCCGTCGCCAAAACAGAACCCGGCGATGAAAATAACCAGGACATTTCCAGCCTGGTAGGTAAAGTGGATATTCGTAAGCTGGAAGAATTCTCTCAGGATGACACGGATGCTTACAGTTATTCAGGCGGTCTGTGTCGAGCCAACCAGGGCATGCTCGAATTTGTGGAGATGTTCAAGGCACCGATCAAGGTGTTACACCCACTGTTAACCGCGACTCAGGAAGGCAACTACAACGGGACCGAAGGTCTGAGTGCCATTCCTTACGACGGCATCATTTTAGCCCACTCCAATGAATCCGAGTGGCAAGCGTTCAAAAACAACAAAACCAATGAAGCCTTTATTGACCGGGTATTCATTGTCAAAGTACCTTACTGCAAACGCGTAACTGAAGAAGTGCATATCTACGAGAAACTGTTGGAAAACAGCTCACTCAATAATTCGCCGTGCGCGCCAGACACCTTAACTATGCTTGCTCAGTTTTCAGTCTTGTCACGACTGCGTGAACCTGAAAATTCCAGTGTGTATTCCAAGATGAAAGTCTATGATGGTGAGAACCTGAAAGACACCGATCCTAAAGCCAAAAGTCATCAGGAATACAAAGATTCTGCCGGCGTTGATGAAGGGATGGATGGGCTATCGACCCGTTTCGCCTTCAAGATTCTTTCTAAAGTATTTAACTTTGACCCTGAAGAAGTAGCGGCCAATCCGGTACATCTACTGTATGTGCTTGAACAAGAAATCGAGCAACAACAGTTCCCACCAGAAACCCACGAGAAGCTTCTCAAATACATCAAAGAATTCCTCGCGCCTAAATACATTGAGTTCCTAGGTAAGGAAGTTCAAACCGCTTATCTCGAATCTTACTCCGAGTACGGTCAGAACATCTTTGACCGTTATGTGACCTACGCTGATTTCTGGATCCAGGATCAGGAATACCGGGACCCGGATACTGGCGACATTCTCGATCGCGCCGCCATCAATGAAGAGCTGGAAAAAATTGAAAAACCTGCCGGCATCGCTAATCCAAAAGATTTCCGAAATGAAATCGTTAACTTTGTTTTGCGGGCACGCGCCAACAACGCGGGCAATAACCCTAGCTGGTCCAGCTATGAAAAAATGCGCTTAGTGATTGAGAAGAAAATGTTCTCAAACACCGAAGATTTGCTTCCGGTGATTTCCTTCAATGCGAAGGCCTCCAGCGAAGATCAAAAGAAACACAACGAATTTGTGGATCGTATGATCGAGCGGGGATACACCGAGAAGCAAGTACGCTTGCTATGTGAGTGGTATATCCGGGTTCGTAAGTCTCAGTAATGTGAAACGCATGAAGACTTTAACTCATACCAAAAACTTGCAGCAAAACGTCGCGAGAGAAACTTAGGCGAGGCATAACTTTTTGAAAAGGCGCAGTTTATAAATGATAAATGAGCATTTTGAAAAAAGTTATAACAAAGCCTAAGTGATCGCAGCAGTTTTGAGGCAGTTTTTACACAAAGCTTGGAGGGCCTATGACCCACATCATAGACCGACGTTTGAACGGTAAGAACAAAAGCACAGTCAATCGACAGCGCTTTTTGGATCGCTATAAAAAACACATTAAAGAAGCGGTCAATCAAACCATCAAACAGCGCAGTATCAAAGACATGGAACAAGGCACTGAAATCAGTTTGCCTAGCCGGGATGTCTCTGAACCCATATTTCATCATGGTTCGGGCGGCGTTAACACACGTGTTCATCCTGGTAACAAGGAGTTCCATCAAGGCGACCTGATTCAGCGTCCGCCTTCTGGGGGCGGTGGTGGTGGCGCCGGTGAAGGCCAAGCCAGCAACACCGGCGAAGGCATGGATGACTTCGTTTTTCAGATCAGTCAGGACGAATTCCTGGACTACATGTTTGAAGATCTGGAGTTACCCAATCTGGTTCGTAAACAACTGAAAGATGCCTCTCAGTTTGAATACCGTCGTGCGGGTTTTACCAGTGCAGGAACACCCGACAAACTGAATGTGGTTCGCTCACTGAAAAATGCCCATGCACGCCGCATCGCGTTAGGTGGCAAGAAGCGTAAGCGGGTAAAAGAAATTCTGGAAGAACTGGAAGCGTTGGATGAGAAAACCAAAGCCGAAGGTACCGAGATTGAAGATACGCCCATTCGTGCGGCGCTACTGGAAGAACTCGAAGAGCTTCGTCATAAACTCGGAAAGCTGCCCTTCATTGATGACTTTGATCTGAGATACAACAACCTGATCAAAGTTCCAATGCCAAGCACTCGTGCCGTCATGTTCTGCGTGATGGACGTCTCCGGCAGTATGACCCAAGCCATTAAAGACATCGCCAAACGATTCTTCATCTTGCTGTATTTGTTCCTGAAACGAAATTACAAACACATCGATGTCGTCTTTATCCGGCATCACACCACCGCACAGGAAGTGGATGAAGAAACCTTTTTCTATTCACGGGAAACCGGAGGCACCATTGTCTCCAGTGCTTTGGAATTAACCGACGAAGTTATCCGTGACCGTTACAATCCGGCCGACTGGAATATCTACGTGGCCCAAGCTTCGGACGGTGATAACTGGGATGACGATTCCATTCGCTGTGCCAAGATTCTTTCCGAAAAAATCATGCCCCAGGTTCAGTATTTTGCGTACGTTGAAATCGGTTCACGCTTCCATCAGAACTTGTGGGAAGAATACCGCCATGTTGCCAGTGCCTTCCCTGAACAATTTGCCATGCAAGATCTGACCGATGCTGGCGATATCTACCCTGTGTTCAGAGAACTGTTTGAAAGGAGAGACGCATGACGAGATCAGACCCCTCCGTTCATCAACCCTTTTCATCAATTGTAGATAATAACGAAATGGCCATCTCGCGCATGAAAAACTCGAGAGAACTTCCTCTGAACCCGAATTTCAAACAGCAATTTTTATCAGAAGGCTCTGAATGGAGTTTTGAACTTCTGGCCAAGTATGACAAGAAGATTGCAGAACTGGCTGAAGAGTTTGGTTTGGACACCTATCCAAACCAGATTGAAGTCATTTCTTCGGAGCAAATGATGGATGCTTATGCCTCCATCGGCATGCCATTGATGTATAACCATTGGTCATTCGGCAAACAGTTTTTATCCACCCATAAAAACTACCAACGTGGCGCAATGGGCCTGGCCTATGAGATTGTTATTAACTCCTCGCCTTGTATTTCTTACCTTATGGAAGAAAACACTATGGCAATGCAGGCACTGGTGATTGCTCATGCCTGTTACGGCCATAACTCCTTCTTCAAAGGCAATTATTTGTTCACCTCTTGGACAGATGCCACAGCCATCATCGACTATCTGTTATTCGCTAAGCAATACATTCAAAAATGTGAAGAGAGATATGGCGCAGAACAAGTCGAGCAATTGCTGGATTCCTGCCATGCGCTTATGAACTATGGTGTTAACCGCTACAAACGCCCTGTTCCCTTGTCACCTCAGGAAGAAGAAGCGCGCTTAAAGGAACGGGAAGAATACCGACAGCGACAACTGAATCAGCTCTGGAATACCATACCAAAAAGCGAACGCCCTAAGGATGCCGAAGAGAAACGTTTCCCGGATGAGCCAGAGGAAAACATCCTCTACTTCATCGAAAAGAATGCTCCCCTACTCGACACCTGGCAGCGGGAAATTATTCGCATCGTTCGTAAGTTGTCCCAGTATTTTTATCCACAAAAACAAACACAGGTAATGAATGAGGGGTGGGCAACCTTCTGGCATTACACCTTGATTAATGAGCTCTATAACCAAGGGTACATTACTGAAGGCATGCTGCTCGAATGTATGCAGTCCCATACGAATGTGGTTTTCCAGCCGGATTTTGACAGCCCTTACTACAGCGGCATCAATCCCTACACTCTAGGCTTTAATATGATGCGCGATATTCAGCGTATCTGTCAGAACCCAACGGAAGAAGATAAGGAATGGTTCCCGGATATTGCCGGATCAGATTGGATCAAAACCCTGGATTACGCCATGCGTAATTACAAAGATGAAAGTTTTATCCTGCAATTCCTGTCACCCAAAGTCATGCGAGATCTTCACTTGTTTGGTATTCGGGATGATAAGGAACAAGAGCATCTCGAAGTCACTGCCATTCATGATGAAGTGGGTTATCGAGAGTTGAGAAAAGAACTGTCCGATCAATACAACCTGGGCAATAACGAACCGAACATTCAGGTGTATAACGTCAATGTCCGTGGAGACCGATCCATCACGCTTCGACACTACATGCATGATAAACGCCCTCTGGATGATCAATCCTCACAGGAGATGCTCAAACACCTGCATTCCTTATGGGGCTTCCCAGTGAAGCTAGAGTCTGTAGATGATCAGATTGTTGTTCAAGCCTGGGAGTGTCCGAATAAGACCACAGAAGAATTGATTGGTAAAGCGTGATCAATAAATTGATTTAAATGGTAGAGGGCCTGCCCAGTCTGACCTTGTTTGTATTTAGCCCAATTTAAAGCAGATAAAACACGGCCACGATACCACACCTGAAAGATGGAACCGTGTGTGGTTTGTAACACTGTTTGCAGCGATTCCACCACTTGATTACGTATTCTTTTTTCTGCTTCTTGTAGGGAATGGTAGGTAAATACACAACTGATAAAGATGAACGTGAGCACAAGCACCCAGATGTTATTTAAAATCGGGTTCAACCACCTGATAACTTTTGTTTGGGTAATTCGCGTGGAATTAAACAAAGCAGGAAATTTAGAAGGCATAGACACCAGAAACATCAATAAAGATAGAGCTAGACCTAAAAATTCTAGCCTATAATCACTAAAAATCTGGGTTTCTTTTTGTAGAAATAGTTAACAGATAAGCATCAAAGGGCGTCCGTTCCCAAGTTGCTAAAATTAATCCGTTATTGGCCTTACCGTAAATAACGATCCTGAAATTAATCCCCAATTACAAAGTTGCGGCCAACTTCTTTAGCGCGATACAGCAGTTCATCCGCGTTATTAATCATCTCATCCAAATTATCACTCAAGACACTGGTCACACCGATACTGACGGTCGCCTGAAGGTATTCATCCCCCACGTAGATACCACTGTCCTCAAAATGAATACGGAATTGATCCATCAAGGTATAAGCCTGATCTTGGGTCAGTCCTGGCAACATCACGCAAAACTCTTCACCACCTAAGCGTGCGGTTAAAAAACGACTGAATGATTCATTTAACATTTCGCCCATATGAACCAACATAGCATCACCAGCTTCGTGACCATAGTTATCGTTAAAAGATTTAAAATGATCAATATCCATAACAGCCAGTGCCATCGGCTTACCCTGCTTGGCTGACTGGTACATTGCTTCTCCGTCATTAAACAGATGACGACGGTTATATAAATTGGTCAAGTAATCGCGGTGAGCAGCGTCATTCAAAGCCTGAATAAGCTCTATAGACTCCAGATTATGAATCACACGACAGTGTAATTCCTCCGGAAAGAAAGGCTTCTGAAGGAAATCGTTTGCACCATTCTTGATAAACTTCGCCGATAACGCACCCTTTTCCATAGAGGATAAGCCAATGATGGCCAGATCGGTTTTATCACTGCGGCTTCTAATCTCTCTAACCAACTCAAAGCCATCCATTTCCGGCATGTGATAGTCAGTAATGATCAGGCGAATATCAGGGTTTTGTTCATACATGGCGAGACCCTGAACACCATTTTCCGCTTCTAGCACCTGGAACAGGTGTTGCTTTAACAACCCTTTTACATATTTCCTAGCCGTACCTGAATCTTCTACCACAAGCACTTTAATTGCTTCATTCAAAGACAAGCGATGGATCAACTTGATGGCATAGGCATAAGAAAAGCGGCTCTCTTTAACCACGTAATCCACAATCCCCATCAGCAAAAGCTTCTCTCGACGCTCTTCGCTATAGGACCCGGTTAACACAATACAAGGAACTGACTTAGCCAATATGTATTCAACTACTTCACCGTCGGGTGCATCAGGCAAGTTCAAATCCGCCAGGGCAGCAAAGTATTCATTGGATTCGATAGCCGCCTTTGCTTTGGCCATAGAATCAACAAAATCGACTTCATAGAGTTTTAAATTCAATTCCTGATTCACCAGGTGGCGAAGAATCTTCAATACGATGGGACTGTCTTCAACCACTAAAATGCGTTTTTTCTTCAAAGCCATGCGAATCTGTGCCTACGTCTATAATTGAATTTCGAATGTAAAGTGCTTGTCTTAATTTCTTTAAGAATAGTCACTTTTTTTGATACTAAAATCTAACTATCAAATGCTGTAGCTAATGATAGTATATGTCTAAATTCTAATAATAATTACATAAATGAGGGTGATAAACCTTGCGCACGTTCATCTTTAACCGTGTCCACGGGTTAGTTAGCTACCTGCTTTTTATTCTGTGTTCCATTTTTTCTCTCTCAAGCCAGGCAAATGGCCAATTGGATCTTAGTCAACAAGACTTCAGTCAGCATCAAATTTATACTCTGGACACCCAGTGGCGCCTTGCATGGGATGACTTTTATTCTCCCAATGGCATCCCTAAAGATACTCAGGCATTTGATTTCCCTAGTACCTGGAATAATCTGACGCGTCCTGATGGTTCCACCAGCCCTTATGGATACGCAACGCTTTACCTAGAACTGATCCTACCCAAAGACCTGCCGGGTATTTATTTAAAACTTTCGGATCTACCAAGTGCAGGTAAACTCTGGGCTAATGGCCTGCCTGTCATTGAACAAGGCGTACCGGGCAAAGATAAAACCAGTGAACAGCCAGGTTTTGGACCCGAGACTGTTTACATTCATAGTCTGCATTCACAAGAATCCTCGTCCGCAGAAAAGAAACAACCCACCACATCCACTGACAACCGAATTTTATTAGCCCTACATACATCCAACTTTCACTATAAAGAAGGCGGTGCCTGGAGCTCGATCCAAATCACCGGAGAGTCTGGCTTTAATCAACTGTCCAGTTTTCCGGCGGTTACTGATTCCGCTCTTACTATTCTGTTATTGGTTCTGGGAGGTTTATTCCTCTCTCTGTATTTTGCAAGAACACAAGAAAAAGCAGCGCTGTTTTTTAGCTGTTTCTGTACTGTGGTAGGGCTTCGAAATGGCATCACTGGTGAGCATGTTCTCAACCAGCTGTTTCCTGTCATTAGCTGGGTGTTCAGTCAAAAACTCGAACATATCCTTTTATTTATTACGTCTCCGCTGTTCATTGCCTTCACCCATAGACTCTATCCTCGATATCGTTCAGCCAAAGTCGAAAAAGTGTTTGCCAGTATTTCGTTGCTGTTCAGTGTCTTTGTTGCTGTGACGCCAACCACACTTGTTACTCAAACCAGCATCCCTTATCAGATCATCATTATTATCTCTTTGGTCTACCTACTTAGAATTGCTGCATTAGCGCTGTTGCATAAACGAAAATCAGCGCATCTGTACGCCGCTAGCTTTTTGTTATTAACGTCGCTGGTTCTTATCGATGTACTGACTCACAACATGATCATTCAACTCCCTCTAATGAGTGAGTGGGGTATCTCATTGTTCGTAATCATGCATGCCTGGTTACTGAACCAACGTTATGCTTTCAGTCTTACCAACGAAGAAGCGTTAAGCGATCGACTGAAGAAACAGAATGCAGCATTACAGCAATTGGATTCAATAAAAGATGATTTTCTTGCTCAAACCTCCCATGAACTAAGAACACCAATCCATGGCATTTCTTCTCTGTCAGAAATGGTACTCAACAAAGAGACCGATCTAAGTAAAGAATCAGCGACGAATTTACAATTAATTCACTCCTCTTCAATCCGACTAGCCAATTTGGTGAATGACATACTGGATCTTTCCAGCATTAAACACCAACACCTCAAACTCTCTTTAAGTTCGATCTCTTTGGTGCCTATTCTGGAGCAGGTAACCCTCAGCTTACGTCCTCTATTGAAAGGTCGTCCGGTCACCATGACGATACATTGTCCCGAGTGGATTCCAAAGGTAATGGCCGATGAAAACCGTCTACAGCAAATCTTGTTCAATCTAATCGGTAATGCTGTGAAGTTTACCCCTGAGGGGAACATCGATATCTATGTGGAAATGCTTAATAAAGACAAGATCAAAGTCAGTGTGAAAGACACCGGATTAGGCATAGATCATTCAGAAACCGGCGAAATTTTTGATGCTTACAAACAAGGGACTCAAGAAGGTCTGAGTGCCAGTGGCCATGGTTTGGGTTTAACCATTACCCGGGATCTCTTGAAAATGCATCAAAGCAAATTGCATGTTAAGAGTATTCCAGGCCATGGCAGTACCTTTTATTTCGAATTGGATACAGTTACCCATATTCCTCATACAGTGCATGAGATCACTCAACCGATATCAGACCCTGAAGTTTCATCAAAAGAACGTAGGCAATATCAACGACCTGAAATAACTAGCCGAACAGAACGCGTAGCCGCTACGACCAACCAATATCCATTAATGGTCTGGGCGGTAGATGATGAGCCTGTAAACCTGCAAATCATCGAGCATCAGCTCCATGGTTTTGGTTACCAATGCCGCTGTTTCAACTCTGCACAATTAATGCTCGATGCGTTTGAACAAGAAGAACAACCAGACATTTTATTGCTGGATGTGATGATGCCAGGCATCAATGGCATGGAAGCCTGTCAGTTAGTCAGAAGAGATTACAACAGCCTTGAGTTACCGATTATCATGCTGACAGCTCGCCAACAGACTCAAGATATTGTACAAGCCTTCGAAGCCGGTGCTTCCGATTATCTAGCCAAACCCTACAATCAAGCAGAACTTAAAGTGCGTCTGGAAGCACAATTACAGGCATCACTCTGCCATGAGTTATCCCAAAGTAATGAAGCACTGCTGGATGAAATAGAAACCAAAGAGCACCTTGAAAAGCAGTTGGCGCACAGAAATCGTTTGCTACTAAACGCCTTTGATACCAGTAATACCGCCTTCATTGTCTTTGACCATGATTTCCAGGTGGAATACCAAAATCTGGCCATGGCCAAGCTGTTAATTGAGCACAACACTTACTTCACCGACAAAAACGCCCAACCCATTGCAGATATCATCCAGCAAAACCAGGATAACTTCACGACCGGTGATAGGTGGGCACATCAACTTGACGATCTGAGTTTGAATCTCACCGTCCACAAGTTTAACCATCAAAATCAGAACAGTTTCTCAGTGGTCATCGAGACTCCAGAGACGGAATCAAGTCAGCATAAAGAAATCTCTGAACGCGTTAAGCTTTTGGAAGAAATTGTATCGAAGCTGCCTATCGCATCGATCTCGAATGAGCCTGACACCGCCCAAGATTCATCTTTAACTTTTGACGCTGAACAGCCGATTGAGGTCTCTGAACAAAACGAGGTATCTGCTCAATCAACGACAGGTACTCTTTCTGATTCAGAATCGAGGGAATATCTGATTGAAGCCACCAGACTTTCTCTGAGGCTATGGGAAAAACATACCGGTAAGAGCAAAGCTGAATTAGCGGAAGACAGTAAAATATGGCGCGTCTACATCGACGGAGGGACGATCAAAACTCGAACACTTGATAAGTATTTAAGTGAGAAAACGTTACCTAAGCGCCCTAGATGGCGATCTGTCATTAAAACCATGGACTTTATTATTCATCAGTGCCCACTGGAGGCTTCAGAAATTGAGCGTTTAGAAGAACTGACAAACATAATTGAGCAAGACCAATTATCACGATAATGCTTAGGTAAAAAGAGCTAGTTTGTTAACTAATACATCTAAACATTACCAAATGTAAATTGCGCTAAGTTTATAAACATTAGATCTATTTAAATTACAATTTATATAAGGAAAGTCCCTTTTAATTAACTTAAATATCCGTACTATGTAGTTCCGAGTGAGCATAAAAGTAACTCTGCACTCATAAGGATTTGGGTGCTAGCCTGTGACACCTCTTATACCCCTGTTACTGGCGTGCTCACTCACCCTTTCCAATTTTAAACATCTCATTTACTCAACTGATCGTTAGTTAAATCAGGCGACAACACGCTCACGAAGCATATTTTCAAATCGATCAAACTCTACTGGCGGGCTGTATAAATACCCTTGATAGCGGTGACAGATTGTCCCTTTGAAGAAGTTATAATGCTCTTCAGTTTCGATGCCCTCGGCCACCACTTCCAGATCTAGATATTTAGACATAGACAGGATCGCCTCAACGATGGCTTTATCCCTACGATCTTGATGTAAGTCCCGCACAAAAGACTGGTCGATCTTGAGTACATCCAAAGGTATCTGTTTCAAATAAGACAGCGAAGAATACCCTGTCCCAAAATCATCCATCGCCACACGAATACCATGAGAGCGCAAGACCTCAATCTTCTTAATGGTATTCTCGGTGTCCCGAATCACAATACCTTCAGTGATCTCTAATTCCAGGCAGGTTGGTGCTATCTTTGCCTCTTTTAAGGTCCCTAGCACATCCTCAACAAATGAACTGCTATAGAACTGGTTTGGGCTGACATTAACCGATAACCAAGCATCCTCATGCCACAGCCCCAGATCCTGCCATTTACGAATAAAACGGCACGATTCCCGAATTAACCAATGCCCTACTTCCTGAATCAAACCAGAGGATTCCAACACCGATATAAATTCAAAAGGCGGTACTACGCCACGCTCGGGATGACGCCAGCGAATCAGCACTTCAGCGCCCTGAATAACCCCCTCCTGTACACCTACCTGAGGTTGAAAAACCAGGAAGAACTGGTTTTGACCTACCGCCGTTCTCAATTCATTTTCAAGGGAATAGGCCGATTCAACACGGCTTGCCATGTCCACTTCGAAGAAGACATGTTGGTTGCGGCCTTGTTTCTTGGCTTCATACATTGCGGTATCTGCAAAGCGCATAACTTCATTGACGTTATCACAGTCCAACGGATACATAGCGATCCCTATACTGGCCGAAGCAACCCAATCACGATTCTTAACAAAGAATGGCGTAGAGATCTTTTCAGTCAACATAATTGCAACAGACTGAGCCTTTGACTTGGCATCCTCTATATCGGTAGAAAGTTCAGGCAAAATCACCAGGAACTCATCACCGCCAAGACGTGCTACCGTATCAACCGCTCGTAAAGATGCCTTCAACTGCTCTGCAACGTGTTGAAGGACCTGATCTCCAACTGCATGACCAAAGGAATCATTAACGGCTTTGAAATTGTCCAGATCGATAAATAACAACGCTCCGATAGACTCATGACGTTCCGCTCGACGCATTTCAAGATTCAGTCGATCAAGCAGGAGGTTTCTATTGGGCAGGCCCGTCAGCGCATCATAGAAAGCCAACTCGATCACCTTCTCCTCAGCCTGCTTACGTTCGGTAATTTCTACAAGAATGGACAGCACAGCTTGTTGCCCAAAATAAGTGAAAGGCACCATAGTGGTCTGGTTGTAATGCAACGTGCCGTCACTGTCAGTCAACGAATGATCCGCAATAAAGTAATTATCACCAGTTCTAATCACTTCTTGTTCCGCAGAAGAGAGCTCAGAAGCCTCATCTGAGTTGATACGATGATGAAGCTCATAATGACTGAGCCCGTTCATGTCTTCGCTTTCCATATTATAAAAGCGTGCCACGGCCTGATTCACAAACAAGAAACAACCATTTACATCTTTGGCGAAGATTTGATGAGGGACATTATCAATGATCTGACGAGTTTGACTGAGGCTGTCGGAAAGTTTGAACTCAGCTTTGTCCCGTTGTTTGATATGTTCTTCAACACCCTCAAAAAACTCATTAGTAATTTCGGCGATAGCGCCTAGTTCATCCCCTCGATCAACGATTTTTTCTGGCAAACGAGTACCATTGGGATCAATAGGATTGGTCTTCTTCATGACCATGGCGACTTTATGCATGGGCGCAGCGAGAGCAGCATAAAAAACATAAAATAAAATCAGTGCTAACAGCATATTCCGTATGATGCCACCAGACACTACATAGACAAATCGCTGATAAAACGGGGACAGCGCAACATCCCAGTTAATGACCAACGCCAACTGACCGTATTGTGTTTTCTGATCATTACCTACATTTAATTTACGAACATAAGCCGGCTTATCCTTAATTAACCAATCGGTAATCCACTGTCTTGAGGAAGCAAGAGGAACCGGCTGCTCCGAACTTGCCAGCACCTTGCCTAAATCATCAATAATTTTTGCCTGCTGAATAAAGTCATAGTGCATCAGGCCATTCACAACTTCTGCAGCCAGATTATCATCCAATGTTCGAACAGCTCGAGTGGCTGAACCAAAAGAAACCGACAGCATTTGCTCGATCGTATGATTCAGGCTTTTGCCATGCTCTTTATAATCGAGAAACACCTGAATAGAGCTGAGCAGCAGACCCACGATAAATGCGATGGCAACCGTTTGCTTGGCCAGACGAGTCGAGATTCTGTTTTGGAAAGCTACGCGCATATCACTCACGTCAGTAAATCGTTCAACATCCCTTTCTATAACGTTTACAGCAATGTACTGTAAGTATAAGATTTAACCAGCACATAACACCAAGAAAGAATTGGGCTTCATAGAGAGTATAGAAGCCCATGAACAAATCACCGCATCTGAATCTCATTATCTGTTGTAGGAAATCAACTATCAGAAAATCACTTTCTACCGTTTTGGAGACAATGGCGAGAGGTAAAGCATAGAGAATGAAAGGAACCAAACGAATATTTGGTTCCAGAAGGTATTAAGAAATTAAGGCTTAACGTGCGGCATAAAATTACATGGGCGATGGCGATTATCCAACTGCTCTTTCAGAATCTTTGTCCAAGCCGTACGACAAGCATTGGTTGATCCCGGCATACAAAAAATGGCTGTCCCATTGGCAAACCCAGCTAACGCTCTGGATTGCACGGTTGACGTACCAATCTCTTCATAAGAGACATGACGAAATAACTCACCAAATCCTTCAATTTCCCGATCAAACAACGGACGCATAGCTTCCGGTGTCGTATCACGACCAGTAAATCCGGTTCCCCCCGTGATTAATACAATCTGCACTTCTTTCGATGCAATCCATTGAGAGACAACAGAACGCATGATGTAGACATCGTCAATGATTAAATTACGATCTGCCAACTCATGACCGGTTTCGGTCAGCGCATCTACCAAATATTGACCTGAAGTGTCTTCCTCTAGAGTGCGAGTATCAGAAACCGTTAACACAGCAATACGAGCCGGTTTAAATTCTTTTGGTGCTTTATGAGCCATAACCTTCAATCCAATTACAGTGAGATCTAACACGATGGAATCAAAACATATCATCCATAAAAAACCGCCCCTAAAGGGCGGTCTTCAAAGAGTGTACCTCTATCTTTCACCGATCTTCAACCAAGATCTGGATCAGATCAAGCCAGAGGCAACTAGGTAATTACCAACCTTCTACACCCTTCATATCAGGTAAATGGTGAGCAATACCTTTGTGACAGTCGATACATGTCTT
>Ga0255772_10002381_pt1 | contig 18357 bp, 28 predicted proteins | sample 071ome_34_FD_179970 | JGI IMG/M metagenome (GOLD analysis project Ga0255772, IMG submission 179970) | Coastal salt marsh microbial communities from the Groves Creek Marsh, Skidaway Island, Georgia - 071411BT metaG (version 2) | ecosystem: Environmental > Aquatic > Marine > Intertidal zone >...
TCTAATGTTTCTTGATCAGCACCACCCGATGCATTAACTGCTGTTGTTAATGTGATGCTTGAATAACCACCAATGTTATCTACCATTGAGAATGTGTTTGCACCATTACTCTCTACACCTTCAGTAATAATATAATCTAATGTAACGACATTATTATTTGAAGGTTTAAAACCTGTCACTCCATCTCCAAAAAACACCTCATAATATCCTGATGCATTTTCTTGTAAATAATAAACTTTACTTGATGCATCTACATTTTTGAGAGATTCAAATTTAGTATAGATATCGAATCCAGTTGATTCTTCGTTTTCTTGTACACGAACTCTTAATGAAGATGTATCAGCATTAAAGTCAGATAATTGAAATTTTTGATTCTCTATATCATTATCAACTCGATATTTAAGTGTTCTTACAGTACCTTCTGCAATTACTACATTTGAGAAAGTATATATATTACCTACCAAATTTGCTTGTTGTGTTTCTAATACTACATATTGAAACTCTTCTCCTTCAACAACAGTATTTAATTTTGTTCCTCTTTCTAAAGAAAGTACTGAAGGTTTTTCTCCAACCTCAGCAGATACATCAACTACTAAATTGACTTGAGCTCTTGGAGATAATACTGATCGTGGAACATAACCAAGAAGTTTTGCTCTTGTGACTACATTACCACGAATTTGTGCAGAATCAAGAAATGCTTCATTTAATGAATAATGCGCATTCAATGCATTATAATGAGTATTATATGCTAATACATCTAGTAACACACTCAAGCCTGAACCATCAAAATCATAATCATTAAACTCTGATTGTTGTTTGAGATAGTTTTTTAAATTCTGTTTAATATCTGGAAAATCTAATTCTGTTACTTTTAAATTTGTTGCCATATTACTTTAACCTTCTTAATACTATTTCTACTGATTCTTCAGTATCATATTCTTTAATTCTAAATTGTACAATTACTCTATAAGCATTTTGATCTGATAGATCTAACACATTAACTTTTAATAATTCAATTCGTTGTTCATATTTTACTAATACATCACGAACATTTTGTTTAATATCAATACGTGTTATATAATCTGCAGGTTCAAATAATAGTCCTTTAAGATTAGCACCTAGCTCAGGTGAGAAAGGCCTATCAAAAAAATTACTTACTAATAAATTTCTTACAGCATTTTTAATTGCCACATCATCTTTCAAAGGTATAATATCTTTTCGTATTGGATGTATTTTTAAAGATAAATCTAAATCTCTCCAAGGTTTCTTTTTCGAAACAATCTTTGACTTTGAAACATCACCTATAATTGATTTATCTGATTGAATTAAACTTGCCATATAACTATTTATATTACTTCTATGATTGTTCTAACTTTTTAAGTCGTTTTGCAACCAGTTCTGTAGCTGCAGTTGAAAAAGATCCCGTGTTAGCACCAATATCACTGGATTTAAATTCAGCATATGTCTTTGCCCATATTTGACCTTCTGTTTTAAAATCCCATGTTATATCAGGATATTTACTTAATAATTTTTTTTGTTCTTCTTTTAATTGTGCTTCTGTATATGAAACAAATTTAAGCTTATCAAATGTAGATCCACCAGCGGAGGCTACTTCAATAAATTTTTCTGCCCATGTTAAGTCTAGAAAATGTTGTTGTATTTTTTTCTTTTCCGATATTGTCTTAGCTTGTTTAGCAATTCTATTCGTTGTAAGTTGATGTAAAAATATCATATAATGACGATTATATTCTTCTTCTAATTTTTCTACAACTGGAGCTGGTTCTTCCTTTACAGGTTCTTCTTCAGGTATTTTAGGTTCATTTGGTTCAACTGAAAGAACACCATCTTTTACAACAGCATTTGGTACTAACGAACATATATTACTTAAATTAATTTCTGGTGGAAAAGAATCTAATCCTAGATCGCTAATTATTCCATCGAAGTTTGGAATCTTATCACCATATTTTTCTTTAAGTTCTGCTAACTTAGCAGTTAATCCCGTTGGATCATTAATAGATTCTAATGCAGCCAATTCTGCTTGTAAACTATCAATTGATGGAATCTCAGGTAAGAACGATTTTAAATCTGCCTTAATACCATCAAGCTTCGATTGCATAGCAGCCAATTGATCTTTACCACCTTGTAATAAAGACTTTAAATCTTTTACTTTATCCTTAACGGAATTTAAAGCTGTACTTTCTCCACAAATTGCCATATATTATCCTGTTGGTAATCCAACATCCACATTAGCATCTCCATCAGCTACGGTTCCTCCCGTTTGTGGATGTATGTGTTGTGTTTGTGTTATATCATTTACTGTAATTTCTCCTGCATCATATACTAATGCAGCAGTAGCACAAGATAAAGTATGTGTGCCATCTATATCTTCTGTTAGATTACCTGTTGTACCAAACTTCATATTACCGCCCGATGCAACTGCATAATCTCCAGTTGAGCTTTGTGAGTATTTCCCACCACTAAATAAACTCATATCATTAAATGCATTAATACCTAAATCATTTGTTATTTGATATGTTGAATCATTTCCAATATTAGATATTTTATCATTCAATATATTTTCTGTTAAATCATTAACGACAGTTATATTATCATTTAAACCGACATTAGTACTTCGGCTTCCAACAATTTCTGTTTCTAAATTACCACTAATCTTTCTCTGAATAGTACCATGAACATTTAAAGTCATATCATTTTGTACTTCCAAATGATAATTACCATATACTAATTGTCTAAGATCTCCATCAATTGTCATATTACAATTACCTTTAATATGAATGTTTTTATTTGATAGCACAACCTCATAGTCATCACCAATAATTTTTACATTACGTGTACCATCATTATAAATCTCTTCAAAGGTTCCGGATGCATGTTGTCTATTTGTTCTAAGTGAACCAGGCGTATCATCTATTTCATTGATATGTCCACCTTCTGATTCATAAACTTTATTATATGGATATTCTGGTATTGAACCATTTAGTGGCTCCAATTCAGACCAAGTCTTTCTTTCATAATAACTATCAGGCTTATCTTCGGAAACTGAAGTAACTTTTGCGGGCGATGCAATTTGAATTGGATCTTTAGTACCTTCATCACTTCTATTTAAATATGATTGTCCTTTTTGATATTCTGCTTCTCTGGCTGAAAAATTAACATCGCTTTTTCCAACATATTCTCCACGAGGATAGTTTAATCCAGTAAAACCTTTTGTTTTATTATCTTCTGATGATTTACTTGCAATAGTTCCCATCACAATTGGATCTTGTGCACTTGGTCCATCTCTAAAAAATCCAACTACCCAACTACCTTCCATTAATCCGTGAGGCGTAGTTCCAATTCCTGAAGTACCTGAATCACCCACTGGCATCATCACAGTTGCCCAAGGTAAATTTTCTGTATCAAGTATTCCTTTATCTTCTGTATGAAATCCAAAGCAACGAACTCTTACACGGTTCATTTCTTCAGGATCAAATCTATCTTCAACTACACCAGTAAACCAAACAAATTGGCTACCAATAAACATATCATCGTTACGCATTAATATCTACTCCTAATGAATCTCTTTTTATTGTGCATACTTGAGTAAACTCTTCATCAAAGGTATGAGTTATATCGTATATAATATAGGTACCTGATAAATACTTATCAATAAAAGATCCTTCTTCCTCTAAATGTTCTAATGTTGAGGATTTAATAATATCTAAATTAATTTTTTTACCAACAGTTAATTCAAAATCTCCGGGTATTGTAATTTTAAATTCATTAAATTTTAAACCATGTAAATGAGCTTCTGCAGTTAATAATGTTGGTGAACTAGGTTGATGATAATTATCTAATGTAAATGCTAATGAATTAAGTGATATAAAATGGTTCTTAGCCTTTCTTAATTGATTATAATTTTGATCTAAAATTTTATGATTATCTGAAAAAGGTTTAAACTTATTTAATGTTTCTAATTTATCATAAGAAAAATTATTTACTTGATATTTTTTTGTTGCAATATCTAATGTATGTAATGTAGATGAATATGCACCGCGTGATAATTGTGAAAGCTTAGACATACCAAAGTCTCCTACAATTTTTCTGACTCTACGTCTAACTTCATCATATGATTCTTTTGTACCTAACGAATATTTAAATTGTGGTTTATATTCATATGTATCGTATACATCTTCAGATAATATATTTGTATATGAATTAAATACTAATCCTTTATTAAAAATACTTTCATAAAAATAAAATGGCGTTTTATTTTCATATGAATTACGCATTAGCCAATTAATTGCTTGTATTGGTCGTATTGATGGATATATTCCCTGAATGTTTGCTTTACTACTTTTATTAATATTAAATGGTGTTGTCTTTAAATCATTAACACATATCTTTTCAACTAAGCTACTAATGGTACCTTGAAAAGGTCTTACTAATATTGTACTAGCATTTATATACATGTGTTCAGATACACATCTAAATTGATAAAATTGTTTAGTGGGAGTATTACGAACATAACCCATCACTTCAGCAATACGTAAATTTACTTCCCATTTAATTTTATCTTTTTCACTTTCTTTAAATGGTGATCTATTTACAATAAGCTTTATTTTTTCATTACCATTTATGCGATGCTCTTCAATAAAATTTGTTGCATCAACAATTTGTATAATACATTCTATAAAAGGTTTATCAAGAGATTCTAAAAAAGTAAAATTATTAATTAAGTTATCAATTTTTAATTCAACACCACTATTTGTTTCTAATAAAGCATCAGATAATATATAGCTGGATGGTGTAACCGAATTACTATCTCCAAAGATTCTTGATGTTCCTTTAGTACTAGACATTTATGGCTTCTTCAAATTTATCAACAAATTGACCAATATAATTAGGATCAACATAACGAATTTTAGATCTTTCTTCGTTAAGCTCAAACTCATGATCACGATATGTAATATATGCAAGGTCACTTCTTGCTACTCCACCAGTTGAAGCATCAGAGAAATGTGATGCACTTGATACTGGTTTTTTATTACCATCATTTTCATCATAATAATAATATGGAGCATCTGCAAATTTCCATACATCATAAGTTGAAACACTATCTCCAGATGATTGTCCTATAATTAATTCAGTGACATTGGGTATTGCATCTGGATCTCCAACAAATGCACCTGTTACATTTTGAATAATTAATTGATTCATATCAATATGCTTTTTGGTAAGTGTACCAATTGCACCAGAAGTTGCTCCTCGTATTTGTTCGCCTAATGTAAACCTACCAGCAATACTATTTTTAAAATCTGTTATAATACCATCACCAGTTTTAACTATCTCTGGATGCGTTTCAATAACATATCCCTCATATTCTTTATTAATATAATCATAGAATTGTTCTTGACTCATCGGCCAAGCGCGATAACCATCATGAAGAAAATCATTGATTACAAAGAATGTCCAATAATATGCTGATGATCCATATAATCTTAATGAAACAACATCAGGTCTTTCTCCATTTTTTATTTCATAAAACTTATATGCTGAAAAATCATCAATAAAAGTTGGTAAAACTCTGACAGATCTAAAAATATCTGTAAGCTTTTGATTAATACCTTGATTATTAAAATCATAATCAACTTTTGGAAATTGTTTAAAAAATGCCATTATCCTGCTTCTCCATTAGATGGACTAATAGTTGAAATTGGTCCTTCAGGTCTATCATAATTATATGATAATTTTTCTTTAAATAAATCATCTCTTGATAACATACGACCTTCTTGGAATGTTAAACTCAATGTTGTAGATGTTGGTGCATAACCTTTTGATGTCTTATGAAAACTATTACCTTCAGGATTTATTGTTACATCTAAACCTGAAAGATATGCATCATATATCATCGGCATAAAAATAGATTCTTCGTCACTATTACCATCAAAAAATTGTATACGAAATACAGGAGGATATTTAGAAATAAAACCTTCTACTTTTGTATACATATATTTTCTAAAAAATGTTTCAATATCTCTAATTTGAAATGCTTCTTTTTCGCTCTCTGGAACTAAAGTAAAAGAAAAAGAAAATTGTCTCATATTCATTGATTCAAATGCTAATGCGGTCTGTGGATTAAATGCAACACCTCTAGCTAAAGCTGTAGAAGCTATAGCATTTTGATCAGCACCCATTTTGTCTAAAATTTTTAAACCTGCAACTAAAGTTTCATTATTGGTAAATAACTCTTTTTTTCCCTCCTTTGTGGATAATTTGTCGATAGTACTTCTTGCTGCAGCAATTGTACCTAATTCTACACCAGAATAACTAGCACCGTCTGTAAATTGTAATCCTGATGGTAAATATAATTGTATTGACTGAAAATCTTCAGTTAATTCTTTTGAGTTTGGAGAAAATCTAATACTAGGCAATCCCTCTCCATTAGGGCCTGATGTTCTTAACTTTGGTGGAAATACTAATGTACTCATTCTTTTTTCCTGTATAAATAAAATAAACTATATTGATTATTTATATGAGTTACAAGGGAAGATACACAATAAAAAAACCAGATAAGTATGCTGGCGATCCACGAAAGGTAATATATCGTTCATTATGGGAACGCAATACATTTAGATGGTGCGAAAATAATCCAAATGTAAAACTCTGGAACTCAGAAGAAGTTGTAGTACCTTATGTATCCTCTGTAGATAAGAAACTCCATCGTTATTATGTTGATCTATTAATTCAAATGGATAATAAAAAGACATATCTCATAGAAATAAAACCTAAAAAAGAAACTCAACCACCAAAGCCAAGATCACGTAAAACTAAAAAGTTTATCAACGAACAGCTAACTTACATTAAAAATAATGATAAGTGGGAAGCTGCAAATAAATTTGCCGAACATAATGGATGGAAGTTTCAGGTTTGGACTGAAGAAACTTTAAAGAATCTTGGCATCAAAGTACTATAAGATCTTTATAAATAGTTTATATGGCAAGTTTATTTGATACATTACAAGCACAAGCACAACGAGCTGGTGTAACAGCCAGAACAAAACAATCGCGTAAGTGGTTTGAAAAAAAGGTACAAGAATTAGTAATGCCAAATAGAAAAGCATTATTAAAAGATGAAGCTTTAGATCGAACATCTCGTAATATACGAGGTAATATGTATATGTATTTTTATGATCCAAAGATGAAAGAAACATTACCATATTATGATAGATTTCCACTGACAATTATGATAGATGGTGCACCAGGTGGATTCTATGGATTAAATTTACACTATTTAAATTATGGTGTAAGAGCTAGATTTCTTGATGAATTAATGGCTTTAGCACCAAATAATATAAAAGATACAACAAGATTAATTAAATTAAGATATGATCTTTTACAAAGTGTAAGAAAGTTTAAAGAATTTAAACCATGTTTCAAACATTATTTAGGAGATCATGTAGTATCGCAATTTTCCAGAGTGCCAATGACAGATTGGGAAATAGCTATCTTTTTGCCAGTAGAACAATTTAAGAAAAAGAGTAAGGCTTCTATTTGGAATGAAAGTCTTAGAATCGCGAGGAGACCGTGAGTAGTATTGATAACTTAAAATCATTAATATCAAAGAAAGGTGGTATAGCACCATCTAATAGATTTAATGTAATCTTTACACCACCCAGTCAATCAATTTTAAATCTTGATATTGGTAGTATAATTGGTTCTGTTATATCAGGTAATTTTAGTCCACAGAACTTAGTAAATGATCCAAGAGATATATCAATACTTTGTCAAAGTGTATCATTACCTGGAAGAAATATTAGTACCTTTGAACATCAAGATTATAAACAAGCAAATAAGTTTCCATATACATTTATCGATGATGACATTACGATAGAGTTTTTATTGACAAATGATTATTATATGAGAAAGATGTTTGACAATTGGATGTCAAATATTTTTAGTGCTGATTCATACATAGTTGGATTTAAAGAAAACTATGCTGTTGATGTTATTATTCAACAATTGGATCAAAAAAATGTACCAGTGTATGGTGTAAAACTTGAAAAAGCATTTCCAATTACAATGGATGCTATTGAATTAAATCAAGAATCACAAACACTAATGAAAATGAGTGTGACATTTGCGTATGATAAATATGTACCAGAGGGACCATTAAGTAGTACACTTAGTGCTATTAGTTCCGCACTTGATATACTTGGATAATATTATAGGAGATTATTAAAATGGCATTGCCACAATTGAATACGGCGAGATATACAACAGTTATTCCGTCTATAAAAAAAGAGGTTAGCTTCAGACCTTATCTTGTAAAAGAAGAAAAGGTTCTTATGATTGCTTTAGAATCTAATGATCAAAAGCAAATAATACGAGCCGTGAAGGATGTAATTAAATCATGTGTATTTGATGAGATTGATGTTAACAAACTATCAATGTTTGATATAGAAGCTTTATTTTTAGCTTTAAGATCAAAGTCAGTTGGTGAAAAGGTTGATGTCAGACTAAAGTGTACAGAATGCGAACACTTAACTGATGTTCATATTGATTTAGATGATATTAAAATACCAACATCTGATGTAGAGAATACTATATCTTTAACTGATAGTGTAGGTCTTATTATGAGATATCCAGCTATTGATGATTTAGCAGATATTAATCAAGAAGGTGGAGTAGATGAAATGATGAAAATTATTTCAAAATGTATTGATAGCGTATATGATGATGATGGTGTATATGATCATAATACATATACAACAAAAGAATTAGAAGACTTTTTAGATAACTTAAATAGTGAACAGTTTAAAAAGATTTCTGATTTTTTTCAGGATTTACCTGCTATAACATATGATGCTAATTTTAATTGTGCTAATTGTAAACACAATAATAAAATTGAATTAAGAGGCTTACAAAGTTTTTTTACCTAGGCCTCTCGCACGATAGTCTTGTAAACCATTATAAGACAAATTTCGCGATGATGCAGCATCATAATTATAGTTTAACTGAATTAGATAATATGATGCCGTGGGAGAGGGAGATATATGTAGCTCTTCTACAAGATTGGATTAAAAAAGAAAACGAACGTATTAAAAACGAAAATAGGAGAAGATAATGGCTGATAATGTTGATAACGATAGAAATGAAGTCGAAATAGACCTTGATAAGTATATGGCTTTGATTGATAAACTTGATCAAGCTGAAGATACTATTAAGGATATGCAATTAGAAGCTGCAGAAGCAAAGAAAAGACTTGCTCCACCACAAAGAAAATTCATGGACATCTTTTTAGATGACAATGATGTAAACGAAAAAGCAATTATTGGTTTTATATCATTCTTTCTCATGACAGTCTTTGGTGTATGTGATTTGATCACAGCATTTATGGGACAAGACTTAGTAATTTCTGATACAATTTATACATCATTTGTTGTAGTAACACTTGGTGCATTTGGTATTAGTGAAGCTGGTCGTGCTTTCGGCGGTAAATAGGATAGGATATGGCAGACGATAAGTTACCAGGTATTTCAGAACATAGACGAAATAGTCCATTGTCTGGAAAACAACAAAGTCAAAACTTTGCTGATAAACAAACAAAAGAGGATTTGGCCGCTAACACAAAGGCTATGTCGTCACTTATTGCTGCTATAAGAGAAGGTACTGAAGAAAAGAAAGCTGAAGCAAAACTAACAGATGATGTAACTAATATAGAAAAACTTATTAGTAAATACGGTCTCAATGAATTAAAAAATGAGTTTACGATGGCTCGTAAAATGCTTGAGGATCCAAAAGCATCAGAAGAAGAAAAAGCTTTAGCTTTAGAAACAATTGAAGTTATTAGAGAGAATGCAGAATCTGAAGAAGAACGTAGAGAAAAGGCTAAAGAACAAGCAGAAGCTAATAGTCTTTTACTTAAAATGTCTAATGGATTGGATAAAGTTGCATCAGGTATAGAAAGCTTTACATCTAATGCTTTGGCTGCAGGTGGTCTCATAGCTACAGCGTTATTATTTATTGATCCAGAAAAATTCTTTGAAATATTAAAAAAAGGTATAGATGGAATGGTCGCTTTAGTTGAAGCTTTTGATTTATTCATGAAAGGTGATTTTAGCGAAGCATGGAAAAGATTAGGCCAAGATGCTGGTTCAGTAACTGGTGTATTATTATTCATAAGTGCGTTTCTTATTGGTCCTATCATTAGAGGTCTTAGTGCACTCTTTAAAGTTTTACGATTTGTTTTTACAGGTATAACAAAAACATTTGATTTTCTTAAAAAAGGATTTAACTTTTTAAGGCCTTCAAATATTAAAAACGTTTTTGGTAACTTAACAAAAAAACTTAAAAACTTTTTTGGCAAATTTAAAGAGATTGGTAATAGGATTGGTGGATTCTTTAAAGGCTCAAAAGGAAGTAAAGTAGTAGGGCTATTTGGTAAAATAGGGAAATTAATTGGAAAATTATTTCTACCTGTAGCTGCAATATGGTACTCTGTACAAGGTATTATTGCTGGCTTTCAAAAAGAAGGATCATTTTTTGAAAAGGTAGAAACTGGTTTAAAAACAACATTTAGAGAGCTTGTTGGCTTTTTCCTCGATTTACCACAATGGCTAATTGGAAAGTTTGTAGGATTATTTAGTGAAGAAAAAGGTCAGGCCATTCTTGATTTTGATGTACGAGGATTGGTTGATCAAGTAACTGAATTCCTTTTCTTTGGTCCAGCAAGAATGATACGAGAATTTTTAAGTAATGCTTGGGCTTCTACAACTGAAATGATATCTACTTGGTGGGAATCATTTAACTTTAAAACATGGATAACAGAAAGCGTTTTAGATCCTGTAATTAATTTCTTTACTAATCTTGGAACTAAAATTAAAGAAGGCTTCTTTGGAGCTTTAGAAAGTGTTGGCAATTTTATATCAGATATTGGCGATACAATTAGTAACTTTATTAAAGGAGTGCTACGTGCTGGTTTACCAGATCCAGGTAAACCTTGGTATAGTATAAGTGGTGCTGCAGCAAGATTAGTACCTGATGCTGTATATGAATATGCAGGTATAAATCCTGATACAGGTGAAATAATGGACAAAGGAGATGTTGGTAGTGGATCAGAAATGTTAGCTACATCTCAAGAAAACGCTCAATCAGAAGCTGGGACCAATAAACAAACAGTAGTTACAGCAGTGACACAACAAAATAGTCCATCAACAAATTCAAATACAAATGTAGTCATGGCGTATTCACCTACTTCTCCTACAAGTGGTGATTTAGCATCTGCATCTGCAAATAACAGATAAAAAAAGGGAGCCTTTCGACTCCCTACTTTCGACTGCAATACGTATACATATTCAGCCTGGCCGCAATTGCGACTACGATTCTTTTGCTAATTTAGCAAAATAACTTAGAGTATCATCTTCGTTACCATCATCAGCTGGTGGAAAAGATGTATCAGCTGTTTGCATTGTTGGTGCCTCAGCAACTGGAGCTGGTTGAGGAGCATCCATTGAGAAACCTGCATCAATACCTAACACTCTATTGAGTTTAGCTTTTAACTCATCATAAGTTTTATAGTTTTTAGGATCCACAAAATCTTGTAAAGCATATAGTTGACCATATACTTCTGTCAATCTTGTTTCATCACCGTCAAATAAAGATGATGGTGAACTAAATTCTGACTTATCATAGTTTACCCAACCTTCAACTTTTCTGATTTTAATTTTGAAATCAGCGCCTTCCCAGAAATCAAATGGATTTACTGGTTCTTCATCGGCAAATTGTGGTTGCATAACATCCATGATTTTATCAAAGATTTTTTTACCGAACTTATAAAGGAATACTTTTCCTTCGTTCTGTGGATTATCAGGATCAGAAATAACTAAGACATTACTTACATAATGTAGTCTTCTTTTCTGTTCCCTAGCAATAGCTTTATCCTCATCTCTACCAGAGTTCCAGAGTATTGAATTATGTTCAGACACTGGATCAGGTTGGTTAATAGAGGTTAAAGAGTTTTCTATATACCATAGACCAGTAGGACCTTTAAAACCGTGATCCCAATATCTTACCCAAGGAAGATCTTCACCTTCTCTTTGTGGCAAGAATCGAATCACAGCATAACCATTTCCTGCTTTATCTCTGGTTGGTTTCCAAAAACGATCATCATCGTAAGAATTAGATTCGGTTTTTGTTGTGGATACAGCTTCTGCTGCTTTTACGAGTTTATCGATTGATGAGCCTCGCATGCTCTTTAGATTTTCTAGTGACATATATTTCTCCTGTATATTACTGAATTATCCACTTTGTGCATTATATAATAGTTATTATTATACCACATTATTGCGGTTTTGTAAAGGTCTTTTTTAATAAATCAATTGATTTATCTTTATTGAACTTTACGAATGGTTTATATTTCATAATCTTACGATAGATATCTGGCCAAATAATTGTATCAGTTATCTTTTTATTTTCACGTTCTATAAAACCTGTTATGGCATCCAAGATAACAACTGTTTCTAATAGTATATCACCTTGCATCCATAATCGAATGATTAATGGATGATTATTTTCTTCTGCTTCTAAAAGAGAATCAAACGATATATCCATATCACTCAGTTTATTTATATCATTTTCAAATTGATATGAAAGAGATTCCATAATCTTTTTATGATCACGATAATATCTTTCACCACCTTCATTAAGCATATCACCGACATACTTAACATCGTTTTTAAAGTTAGCAATATAGAACTCTCTTAAATCTCGTTCATATGTTTTAGCTAACTTTGCAAAAAAGTATTTATCCTTTCGTTTAAAGAATGATGTTGGCTTTACTGAAGTCTTAAAATTATATTTTAAAGCATCATAAGAGTCAGACTCAAAATGTAGCTTTAATGCATTATATAATTTATAGGATTCAAAAGGATCATTCATACTGGTAATTTATTACCTTTTTTACTACGAATAAGATTTAAACTTGACGCTTCTGCTTCTATTTTTTGCTTAAGAGAATCAGTTAAAAGTTTTTTTAGATTCTTATAATCTAACCCTCTTTGTTCTACTACATAAGCTGCAGCATCAATATAAGTTGTATTACCTTTTGCGACTAGATTTTCTACAGCTGCAGAGAATCTTTTTCTAGTCATTATTTTTTCTTTGATTGGATCACCCGACAAATTCATCACCTTCGTCCCATGCACAACCAGTTAGTCCACCAGCCTGCAGTGCTTTTAGTGTTCGTAATACTTCATTAGCATTTCTGCCAGTATCTAGTGCATTAACTGATACATGTTGTACTACAGAATTTTTATCAATAATAAAGGTTGCTCTATAACAAACTCCCTCTTCTTCATTGACAATACCTAGGGCGTGTGATAATCCAAGTCCACAGTCAGCTGCAAGAGTATGATTAATATTACCTATCATTTCATTATCTTGTTTCCATGCTAATTTACAGAACTCATTATCACCGCTAATACCAATCACATTAGCCTCTTCAACTAATACATCCATACCAGCAATTTCTGTTGGACATATAAATGTAAAGTCTTTTGGATAAAAGTAGATAACAGTCCAATCTTTTTTCAAAGGTTGATAACTTGCATCTACTCCAACTCTCACAAATTGATTATTTTTATCTATTCCCTGCAGTGAGAATTCAGGGAATGTTTCGCCTACCGTTAACATTAAAATACCCTCATTAGTATACAGTCAGAGTTAATTCTGCCTGTTGGTTTAGTTACTTTAGTCGTAATAGTATCCCACACCTTCTCAATCTGAAGTTCAGTTTTATTTAGAATTTGTGGTAATATATCATCAGGTTTTCTGATAGTTGCTTGCTTACTTAATTTCTCATCAAAGTTTTTGATTGATGTTCCTGATACTGTAAACCCAGCTGTTGATTCAGTGACATATTGAATAAGTTTTCTATTCTTTCTGTTATAAACAAAGAGCTTAGCTTTTCCTGGTATCAGGATTGGTTGAATTGACGTAAGTTTAGCATCAATATCTTCTGTACAATATTGTAGCTTTGCAACTTGCGCATCTGATGACTTTGGTTTTCTTGTTCGTGGTGTTCTTGTAGCTTTAAACGAATCTCTTAATCTTTCAAGATCTTCAAATACAGTTTCAAACTGTTTCATGATTTTCTTTTTATCTCCTTTTGAGATATGTGAATAAGCTTCTACACATTGCTCACATGTTTTATCGTATGCATCTTTAATATTATTATATTCTTCTTCAATCATTCCTTTGAATATATTAATTGCATTACCTTTTAGTCCATGCATTTTAAATCGATTATATGCAGAGAACTTTTGTGTATAGTTTCCATCAAACCAACCCTCGACAATAGTGCTATCCCAATCATGGTAAATAGTATCTACTACTTTTCTACGAGTTCTTTCAGCTGGTGTTATAACAACTATATCTGCTTTCTTTTCTTCTTCAATTTTCTTTTCTTTTAAAGCTTCTTTATATTTGACATCAATAAAGTCTTTTATTTTTTGAAGTTCTTCTTCTGAGTATTGCCAACCTCTGTGTAATATCTTTATTGATTTAGCAACAGACATAAACCTCCAGTCTTTTAATCTCTTTAAAACTGAAATCTTCTTTTTATTATATCCCATTTGCTCTGTAGCAAATCGCATTATATCAGGAATATAATCTTTAGCTTTATAATAATAGTTATACCAACCTGCGGCTTTTGCCCATTGATTACTAGTGAATTCTGAATCCTCTGTAAAGAGAGGCTCTGGACCTAAATACTTATCGTCTAAACTTGGTCCTCTTTTTTTCTTTTTTGTTATAGCCATATTTCTCCTTAAAAATATTGTGCAATATAAGCCACCCACAATGGTAGTGTGACTATTATTGTAATCTTTAAAATATTATCATTTATAAATTTTTCCATAATTATATTATACCACGTTTAATTCTAAATGTAAATAGCGATGAAGCGACCAGGCCACAAATAATGATAAGGAGTTGGGGTGTTGCGACCTGGTCTATAATCAAATCTTTATTAACTCCATTAATATTAAAGCTAATGCTACTGGTATAAAAATAATTAAAAACGTCTCAAACATTTTTAATACCATGTACGAAATTTTCTGCAGCATCTTCTGCATATGACTCACTTTTACCAGGAAATAGTTCTTTACCTATAATCCTTCCACCCTCTTTCATAAGAATACCATATGTTCCAGCTGGTGTTCTAAAGACTGTAGCAAATCTATCATTTAATTGAAATGAATGAATTTCAGTATTCAAATCAAAATCTCTTAATGCAATTAAATCATCTAACTTCTTTTCAATGGCATCAAATCTTGCCATCACTTCTTTTGTGAGATCACCAACTTGATGATAGATCTCGTCTGTATCATAATAACTCATAGTTACTCCTTTTCCCAAAATAAAGGTATTCTTTTACCTTGTTTCTTTTCTGATATCATTACTGACTGAATATAAACTCCTAAAGCCATAATGGTTATCGCCAATGTTCCAAATATATATCCTATAATTGTTGCCATTACTCTTCACCTTCCTTTTTCTGTAAATCTACAACTTTTTCTAATACCTCTTTTAATGCCATTACTTCTGTAACGTTTACTGCATTTTCAGGTATTTCTTTTTCTACCACTTCTTCTACGGGTGGTATAATATCTTCTTTTGATTCTATTTGTGAATCTGCTAAGAAGATTAAAATTGTTAATATTAAAAATGTTTCCATTATCCTCTTCTCATTCTAGATATATCAGTTGCTTCTTCTTTACTAATTACAGGTACTGCATTTGATTTGTGCATTGTTGCAATACCTTTAATAAGTGTACCTGTATAAACTGGATTTTCTTTTTTAGTACAATCACCTGAAAGCTCGTGCCAATTACCATTAGCCATATATTCTTCCATTAATGATTTGTATTGTTTAGATTGTTGTTCTCTAAGTTGTTGAAGTTGATTTGGCTTAGCAATATGTTTTTTAAATTCAACAGGCTGTTTTTTAATACGATTAGCCGCATGATTTTTTCTTTTCTTTCCTGTTGGACCATATCTTAGTGATCCCATATAAAAACTTGTCATTCCCATAATATTATATTATACCACGTTTTATTTTAAATGTAAATAGTTATTTTAAAATATTTTGTGCTGCTGATGGTTTAACTGCTCGTACATAAGCATCGATTAACGCATCACCTTTTAATTTCTCTCCAAAGTAAACCTTTGTGCCATCTGCTAATTCTCTTTTAATAAGACCATTATTGTATATTATATCAATAACACCTTTACCATCAGCAGTATCTTGTGGTCTATCATCATACCACATTGAATTCAAACTATGAGCTTGCATAGATTTTACATCTCTTGCCCACTCTTCTGCTTCTAAAAGAAGTCTTTGTCTTTCTACTCTATCATTGAATTGACCCACTTTTAACTCCTCCTGTTTCTGCTAGTTTAATTAGTTCTCTTAACTTTTGATCCCAAAGCAATTTAAAATCTGGATCTTGAGCTCTATCGCGAGCTTCTCGTAAAGCAATAACTCTTCGTGTAATATTACTCATAACTATCTTGTCCTCTCATTGCATTGTAAGTTTCAAAGTAAGATGTACCATCTAAATAGGTTCTTACTTCTTTATCTGAATATGTTCTATTCTCATCTTTAAAACAATCTAAACCATTAGCTGATAAATGTTTAGCTTTTTTAACTTGCTTAGATAGTTTTGGTCTAGAATAAACTGCTTTTACAGCTTGTTCAAATTCATATTTTTCTTTTTCTTTTAAAAGAAATTGTTTTAATTCATCAAATGATTTAGCCATGTTTTACTCCTATAAAATCAAAATCAATCCATGTCATTTCGAATCTATTCATGATTCTTACTGTGACATAGTTTTCAAATCCAAGTGTCCATAATATTTTATCAGATAAAAGCATCTGACAATTACATGGAGTTCTTGTTGCGATGTGTTCAAAATTCATTGTCATTATGCAGTCTCCATTTGGTGATAGACACCTTGTGCCATACATGCTTTATCAGCAGAATAGCGAATGTCTGTATTTTCAAATAGCCCAAATGCTGTTTGGGCATTCCATAAATCTTGTAGTTTGTTACCACCTACATTTACTGTCCAAGGTGTATCATTATCTGAAGGTCTTGAACCTTTCCAATCGTAAAGAGTAAAGATACCATAATCAGTATCTCCATCTTCAGTAATTGTTTGAGTTTCAATGACCCAATCAACTGAGCATTTACCGTCTGTTGTTCCACCTAGTGGATCACCAAACATCTCAATTAGTTGATTAGTTGTAATATTCTCAATGTAACCTTTGAGCGAGGTACCGTTTGCTGAGTAGCTATCGGTGCAGGGTATATATTGTATTGATTCCATATTTCTCCTTATCATCAATTTATATTACTATTATACCATCCAAATATGAAAATGTAAATAGCTAGAATGAAAAAAGTTCGTCTTTTTTCACCTATTTTCATAATATCTTCTAATTAAATATACTCTTGTATATGCAATGACAGTCATAAGTCCTGTAACAATTGTACCTAAAACAATAGGATCATTTATATCAAAGATCTCCATAAAAAGCCAAAGAAAGAATAAATTAAATGGATAATTAATTAATAAGCCAGTTCCAACTGTCATTGCTGTTTCTTTATGTCTTTGTCTAACTTTCTTATTCATTAAAAGTCTCCTTGATTTCTAGGAACAACTTGTATGCAATTAACTCCATTGGCTCTCCACATATCAACCACTCGATTTCGATCATCATAGACAATGTCTGGATCATTATTAATTATTTCCCTTATTATTATAAGGACATCCTTTTTAAATACATCGTCGGGCCTATAATCATCATCTGGTCTCATAAATAATATTGGTGATTCAATACCTATCCAATCTTGAATTTGTTGAATTGTAATATTTCTTTCTGAATTATTTCTTGCTGATACAAACATAACATTATCTCCATCAGCCACGTGTTGCTTAGCCATATCACAAACATGTTGAATTGGTGTATCAAATTTTGTGTGAGATCTAAATGAATTCCAATCTTTATTACCATTAGAAACAAAATGACGTCTATGGTCGCAATTTGCTATGGTTCCATCTATATCAAATATTATGTTTTTCATTATAAATTATTATACCACAAAGTGAGGGGTATGTAAACCCCTCGCTATTAAAAATCTACGTTAGTAGCAAGTTTTGATCTATTGCCAGTGAATGGCTCAAAGTGATCATCATAAAATATGTTGAGTGGAGCAAATCCCCAAGCATCAACATAACCTGTTGGTGTTGCAGCCCAAAGTTCGCCTTTATTATCTTTGGCGATTTGAGTACA
>Ga0255772_10002388_pt1 | contig 18344 bp, 19 predicted proteins | sample 071ome_34_FD_179970 | JGI IMG/M metagenome (GOLD analysis project Ga0255772, IMG submission 179970) | Coastal salt marsh microbial communities from the Groves Creek Marsh, Skidaway Island, Georgia - 071411BT metaG (version 2) | ecosystem: Environmental > Aquatic > Marine > Intertidal zone >...
CAGAAACCGAACGCGAAAAGACCGAAGAACGCGCGACCATTACGAAGCACGTGCTTTCGGTTAGTTGGGTATTAGATGTTAGATACCAGGGCGAGTCGTTAAGAGATGGACAATTTCTCTGACAGCCTAGAAGTTTATTCCTAGCCCAACAGGAATGTCAATACAAATTAGTTCAACTTAAAAACGACTTGCGGAGGCCGTAGGAACTACTCCTATTTCCAGTTCAAATCGTGTAAAAGAATCTAATTCCCAATACTCATTTTCACAGTACTCGCATCTCAATGACTTGACTTACTGAGCTGAAATGCAAAAAATGTCGGATTAACCAGTAGGTGCCTAGTTCAGGTTTGTGCACTTGCGGGAGACAAATAGTTGGCCCGAGTAATCGTCAAAGAGTTAGCAATTGTGGGGGCGTGCTACCTCATTTTTGCGCTTGCAAAAAATTTGACTGATCCGTCTCCGGTTCTCAAAGCAGTATCGAACGGATGGGATGTCCTTCAACTTGAGTCAGCTCTGTCAATCGACATTGAAGCCTTCATTCAGCAAGTAATAAGCAAGCAATCCCACGCCCTCATAGTCGCAATTACCTATTTTTACTCCGTTGGAATGTGGGTTGGCTTGATCGCCATCGCGGCGATCCTGTTCCTACTAAAGCGCAAGGCTTATTACGAACTACGCAGGACATTCATGGTCACAATGGTTCTTGCTGCGTTCGTTTTTGCGGCTTACCCGTTGGCGCCTCCGAGGTTCCTACCAGGATTCGGCATGACGGACACAGTCTCACTCTTAGGGCTTGATCCTTCACCAAACTCAGATTCTGCAATTAGCTACAACCGATTCGCGGCTATGCCTAGTCTTCACTACGCTTGGGCACTGCTCCTCATGATCGGAACATTCCGCCTCAGAGCCGTATGGATAAAAGTCTTTGGGGTTGCATTCCAGGCAATGATGTTCATCGCCATCATTGCTACCGCCAACCATTACGTTATTGATGCTGTAGCTGGAGCACTACTGTTGGCGATCTCCATGTACGTAACTCGCAAGTGGAGTCAGCACGACGAAGTCATCAACAGCCGTATCGACGAATACGTCCAGATAGTCAGAACAAAAGAGCGATCGGTACGAACGCGAGTGGTAGAAACTCAAATGGCTGATCTGAGAGAGAACTTCATTGCCGGGTTCTTGCTCCGAGGCGGCCATGCCATTCAGCCCACCGGAGTTGCTTCGACGATTCGAAAGCCAACAGCTGACAGTTTCGACTCAGTTCACCCCGAGTTCAGCGACCTGAGCCTCGTATTGCGCTGAACCTTCCAGCTGGTTCTCCAGGATGTCACTTCGCCAGTGAGTCTTAATGTACGCGAGCACATTGAGTACTTGCGCTTCTGAGAGCTTCCCTTTAAACGCTGGCATGCTCGTGGCCAGGGGTGGACGGTCCATTACCCAGTCGAACAACAGTCTGTCTGGGTGATGCCAGGTGTGCCCTGCGTCTCCGTGTATTGGTGCCGAATCTAATGTCGGTGGTCCGTTCACCGGACCATGGCAGCTCGCACAACTGCGTTCGTAAACCGATCTGCCGGAGTCAATAGAACGACCCTCGATTCGAATCGGAAATATGGCGTCATTTTCCTCTTCGCCACCAGTACAACCCACGATTGCAATTGCGATTACCGACAGCGCGAGTATCGATATTTTGATTATCAACAAATCTCCTTTTCTACCCAGACCCCATGGGTGGGGGTATACTGGATGTTATTGCACTCTCAAATTTTGTAAACGGTGAAACGTGGAACACTCACACGATCATGGACACAGCGAGCTGAAATCATCCACTCGCGAAACTGCAATTCGTAGACTCAATTACATCGAAGGACACCTGAACGGTGTGAAAAAGATGGTCGAGGAAGACAGGTACTGCGTAGACATACTGCGTCAAACCTACGCCGTACGACGTGCTCTTCAGAAGTTGGAGTCTCTCCTAATAGACGGTCACTTGCGAACTTGTGTGGTCGATGGAGTTAGACAGGGTCAGGACGAGCAAGTCCTAAGTGAGCTCGTGGAGTTGTACGAGATTGCAGACAGATAACTCAAAAAGCCTCGACCAGATTCGCGAGCAAAATCCTGAACTCTCCACACTGACATTCAGCGTAGGTGGAATGACGTGTGCAGCGTGCGTGCATCACGTACGAAACGCGCTAGAAGAAATTCCGGCGGTCTCGAACGCTCAAGTTAGCCTCGGAACAGAAACCGCGTATGTCGAATTCTCCGAATCGGAAGTATCGAAGGTTGATTTACGAGATGCCGTCGCGGACGCCGGGTATTCCATTCGCGGGTTCGCTGACGAAGATGAGTCTGTATTCGGGGATCGAGACCAGGAAGCTCGTGTCAGGGAGATCCGTGAAACCCGAGACCGTATGATCATCAGCGTGGCAGTGACCGCATTCATCATGTTTGCGATGAACTACCAGTCGGTTGATTCGCTGAAGAGTCTTTCGCCAACACTGGTGAACGTATTGTTCCTCGTTCTTGCCACTCCAGTTCAATTTTGGGCAGGCAAAAGGTTCTACAAATCTGCCTGGAGTGCTGCTCGATTACGTACGTCGAACATGAACACTCTCGTCGCGATTGGAACATCGACGGCCTACTTTTACAGTGTTGCCGTCACAGCTCTTCGTCCCACTTTCTCCGATTCGCTTCTGTTCTCGGGTGCCGACGTTGGCGGTGCGCATGCAACAGGAACATATTTCGACGTCTCCACGGCAATAATCGGATTGATCTTGCTTGGAAGGTGGCTTGAGGCAAGGGCGCGCGGTCGAACATCAGACGCGATCAAGAAACTCATATCACTACAACCCGCGACAGCAATGGTTGTAAGAGATGGAACACCGGTTGAACTCGAGCTCGATGAAGTATTAGTTGGCGACGAAGTCCTGCTGAGACCCGGCGAGCGTGTACCTGTCGACGGTGAGATTTCAGACGGATCGACCACCATCGATGAGTCGATGCTCACCGGAGAACCACTTCCTGCGTCCAAATCTGTCGGAGATTCCGTCTACACGGGAACGGTGAACGGTACTGGATCGGTCAAATTCACAGCAGTAGCTGTTGGCAGGTCAACCGTTCTCGCTTCAATCGTCCGTTCAGTTCAACAGGCACAGGCGTCAAGAGCACCGATCGAACAATTTGTGGACAAAGTTACTGCCCGCTTCGTTCCTGCGGTGCTGATTGCAGCTGTGCTTACGTTCTCAATCTGGTCATTTCTGGCCCCTGAGCCTGCGGTGATCAACGCACTTCTCATGACCGTCGCTGTACTTGTCATCGCCTGCCCATGTGCTCTCGGACTCGCAACCCCAACAGCAATCATGGTTGGGATGGGGCGAGGTGCTGCCTCAGGGATTCTGATTCGCAACTCAGAAGCTCTGGAACGATCACACAGGGTTGACACAGTTGTATTCGACAAGACAGGGACCCTGACTCAGGGCACTCCAGGTATAACGGATATTGAAGCTTCTGAAGGTGTCGATCCAAACGAATTAGTCGCGTTAGCTGCGTCTCTCGAAGCAAGGTCTGAACACCCGCTTGGAGTGGCGATTGTCGACAACGCACGTACCTCTGGTCTTGAGATCAGTGGCGAAGAAAATCTTGAAGTTGTACCTGGGAAGGGTCTTTCAGGAATCGTTCACGGCGAAACAGTTAGAGTCGGAAATCCGAAGTGGGTATTTGGCGAAGAATCAACATTTGCCGAGGAAATAAAGCGTCTTTCTGATCTTGGTCGGACAGTGATCGCTGTGAGCAAAAACGAATCACCAATCGGAATCATTGCTCTCTCAGATCCAATCAAACCCGAATCGTTGAGCGCCATACGCGGACTGAACGATATGGGCATCGAAACAGTCATGCTCACTGGTGACAACCGTAGGACCGCTGGAGCTGTCGCTGATGAACTTGGAATTTCTTTGGTTGTCGCAGAAGTTCTTCCGGATCAGAAAGCATCGGAAATCACAAAACTTCAATCAAACAATCGAACTGTCGCAATGGTCGGGGATGGAATTAACGATGCCCCGGCACTAGCGTCGGCCGATGTCGGCATCGCTATTGGTACTGGAACCGACATTGCGATAGAAGCTGCTGATGTCACAATTTCAGCCGGTGACCCGGGATCAGTTCGTGAATTACTCCAACTCAGCAAAAGCACGATGAGAACAGTCAAGCAGAACTTGTTCTGGGCGTTTTTCTACAACGTGATGCTAATCCCGATCGCTGCTGGTATTTTGTACCCGGTGTTCAGCGATGGCTCGGCGCCTGCAGTCCTCAGTCCTCTATTTGGCGACTACGGATTTCTGAATCCAGTGGTCGCAGCAGGTGCAATGGCAATTAGCTCCGTGACCGTGGTTACTAACTCACTGCGTCTAGGAAAATCATTCAGCCTTCCCGGTAGCAACAATCCAAATCCGCCAGGTAAACATCAAATTAGGCAACAAGTTAAAGCAAACTAGTCGCTAACTGGAGATCAGAATGAAAATTCCGTTTTTGAGCAATAAATCTGAGTCAGCAATCGACCCCGTTTGCGGTATGACGGTCGACACTGGCAATCCTCCCGGTGGTGTCGCAACACACGAAGGTGAGCCTTACTACTTCTGTGGTCCAGGATGCCGAGTCGCATTCGAAACGGATCCTGAAGGATATCTATCGGGTGAAAAATCGATTGAGATGTAGGTTTTGAGAATGCAATTGGAAACTCTATTTCCGAACCTGCATTACAAGCCTTACGATAGAAAAAGCCAAACTACCGGAACGACCCGAGAGACTGAATGCCGACTATTGAACCTGCGCCAGCAGATGGAATCGCAATTGTTTACACGCACCCCACTTGCGGATATTGCGACCTGTTGAAAGAGGATCTCGTCTCCGACAACATCGAATTCCGCGAGATTGACGTCTCGAAAGAACCCGAAAAATGGTCAGAGGTTGAGCGTCTATCCGGCGGAGACAAAATCACTCCGGTGATGGTGACTGCCAGTGGTGAAGTAGAAATCGGCTACAAAGGCATTGGCTGTAACTACGGCTAACGATTTCCGGTTGAGACCCCGTTTCTGATGTTGACGATTACGGGTACTCAGACCTATCCTCAATAGATACGGTCCCGTGGTGTAGCGGCCTAACACGCCTCCCTGTCAAGGAGGAGATCGGCAGTTCGAATCTGCTCGGGATCGCCAGCAAACTCAAATAAAAACCCCAGGCGTGTTGCCTGGGGTTTTTCTGTTGTCTGTAACTAGGACAGGTCACTCTCCGCCGTATTCGACGTAGCCTGTTACGAGTTGGGTCCCGTGCAAATGACTACCGTTTCGATGGGTTGGGGAAGCCAGGATAGTAAGTACTTCCACCTTCGTCTGGTGGCTGTCAGAAATCACCTCTAACTCTTCTTAGCAGCTGGCGGCACCGCAAGAACCCGTCCAGTAGGACGCTCTTCTATTTGTATCGCTCAAATGTAGGGTTGTCATGGAACCAATCCTCCCAGTTATCTGTGACACGTTACCATATCAAAGTAAGTAAACGTTTACAAACTTAGGTGGCACATCCGCGTTCAGGTGCGCAAAAAGCCCTCAACCTGGGACCGTGGGCAACCTCCCGATCGGGTATGCACCCTAGTCCGCCGTATGTACAATCCCGCCGAGCTAACTACAAGCACTCGGAGATTGCATACCCGTGACCACGATCAAACAGCGACTAAAAGCCGGTGAAGTTCTAGTTGGAACCGGCGGAAACATCTGGACCGACAACACCGTCCTCGCAGATGGTGGCTACGACTTCATATTTCTCGACACCCAGCACACCCCAGTCGAAATAAAACAGCTAAAGCCTGCCTTCGACCAGATCAATCCAACTGACGCAACTCCGATCGTTCGTGTAGCAGGAAACGACTATCACCAGATCATTTCATCCCTGGATATGGGGGCACGAGGCATCATCGTTCCAATGGTCAGCTCTCGTGAAGAGGCTGAAAACATGGTCAATGCCTGCTTGTACTCACCACTCGGCGACCGCAGCAACTCAGGTGTTCGAGGTGTTTGGGGCAAAGAATTTCCAAACTACCGGGACTACCTCGACTATGTGAACGAAGAGTTGCTCATCATCCCAATGATCGAGACCAAACGTGCGATCGAAAACATTGATGACATTCTCAGCGTCGACGGAATCGATGTTTATCTGATCGGTCCAAGTGACCTTTCAATTGAGCTCGGCGTTCCACTCGACTGGATGTCCGACGAGTACCAGCGCGGTCTTGATCAAATTGTCGAGGGCTGCGTTCGAAACGGTGTTGTTCCAGGCATGTACTTCATCCCACCAGAACTCGATCCGAACTTCTTTATCGATAAGGGATTCAAATTCTTCACGTGGGCATGGCAACCACACGCAGCCGAAGGAATTAAATCGGGATTGTCGACGCTCAAGCGCGGCTAGAGAGTTCAAGCCAGCGTCTGGCACTGTTTCCTAATACAACCATTCGGTTAACTTTCGCTGGACCATCGACGTAGTTAATCACCAGAGACCAGGCTTCGTCTGGAATCGATTCCCGGTCGAACTCGGGCAAAACCAATTCTGATGCGTATTGCTGTGTGAGCCTGTGGTTCGCATTTACCACTGCGATTAGTGATCCATCGCTTTGTCCAACCTCGAATGATTCGGTGATCGCTTTCAGTAACTCTGGCCAGTGAGCAAGATGCCGCCAGAGAGTGGCAATCGCAGAATCAGAACTGTCCGAACCCAAATGCTTGATTTGTTCGAGGAGTTTCCATGTCGAAGGTTCAATCTCACACTGCTCTAGAAGCGTAGGCAACTCTCCCCATTCGATCGGTTCAAAATCACGGTTCGGACTCTCGTACTGCGTACGTTCACCATTCACTAGAGCCGAAAGAGCGATGAAGTTGAGTTCGTTCGACCGGTTGTATGCCGCGAAAATCGAAACGACAGCCGAAATCTGATCATCGGACAAACCGGCAGCAAGCTCTGAGATCTTTGGTGGTATCGGTGGCAGATGTAGTCGTTCATCACTTTCTGACAGTCGTGTTAGCAACTCATCAGGTTGGGCACTGAGATAAAGAGGCTTGACTGCCGCCCAAGTCGACTCAAGACCGCCATCAACCGACGCCAGAATTCGCCAGATCGAAGTGATCAACGGCAGTCGCATCATATCGCGGATTTCAGCAAAAATTTCGGCGATGCGACCGGTTGCGTCTGACTCAAAAAGTGCAGTTACTGGATCATGTGCCACGACATTGGTCTAGACAGACTGTTCCCTACCCGTTCACTTTCTTCCACTCTTCGTACTCAGCTCGCGCTTCGTCAGTTAACGGATAGTACTTTCGAAGGTCTCCGCCTTCTGCCAACTTCATTCGAGTGAACACTTCCCACTCAGCGTGTTCTCCACCATGCTCAGCAAGCTGCTCTGCATAGTCGATCGGAACAACTACTGCACCATCGTCATCGGCAATGATGATGTCGCCCGGTAATACGAGAGTTCCCGCACAGTCAATAGGGACGTTATGGCATACGGAAATTGAACGGTCTGGGTGTGGCTGTATGGGGTGACTCCCTTGAGCCTCATACCAAGCCCAAGATCCTTGGCATCACCAAAATCTCGAATTGCACCGTCGATCACGATGCCGAGGCCACCTTTGCCTTTGAGATAGGTCAACATCATCTCGCCAAACACACCCGAAGAGATTTCTCCACGACCATCGACTACGATCACATCACCTGCCTGTACGTGATACAGCGCATGGCGATGAACCTGTGATTCAGGATCTTTGTACTCACCCTCAGGGTACTGATCTTCCCGTTTCGGCAGGTACTGCAACGTTATCGCCGGGCCAACGATGCTTTGACCCGGAATGAATGACCTCAAACCGTCAATAACTGATGCTTTGATCCCGAGCTTGCGCAATTCTCCTTCTCAATAAGTTCGGGAGCAGGACGTTTGATATCGATTTTTGGGATTGGTGTTTTGATGATCATTTCGGAAACAGTGGGCTCGTGAGATCGACCAAGCGGTCGAGCACGAACACCCTATCTGCTCCTCACCTCTCCAAATTCGCTAATGAGCGTGAGCAGGTTCTCCAAGTATGTGGACAGCCTCACCGGTCGTGAGTGCTCGATTGATGCTCTCGACGAGTCGCTTGGCGGATTCAGCATCAATCTCAACCGCTACTCGGCCGTCTGGACGATCCGGGTCTTTCACGAAGTCAATGATCAGGGCGTGGTCCATCGCAGCTTTGAAGGGATGGTCAAAGTAGACATTCGCCTGTTTTAGATCGAACCATCCTTCTGACCCTTTACCAACGCCTTTCATTTCGGCTTTTTCAACGATCCATGAGCACATTTATTGGTTCCTATAACGTGGTAATTGATATTGCTGGACGATTAAGTGAGGTGTTTCTTGTAGAAACGGAACACTTCGCCCCAGGCTTCAGTTGCCTGAACGGGTCTGTACCCGGGTCGATCCACAGCGAAAAATCCGTGGCCAGCTTCGTCGTATCGGAAGAATTCGTACTCCTTGCCAGCCTTTTTCAGGATTTCTTCGGTTTTATCGACATCTTCTGGCGTAGGAGAAGAATCTTCATTCCCGAAAATTCCTAGTAGCGGAACATCCATCTCAGATGTGTAGTCGATTGGAGCAACAGGTTGTTGATCTGTTAGCTGGTCTTCGGAAGCAATCACACGCCCACCCCAGCAATCGACAGCTGCGTTTAGTTCAGGGATCTTGCAAGCTGCGAGGTAAGACTGGCGCCCGCCAGAGCAGAAACCAATAATTCCTACCTTGCCATTCGAAGTCGGTAGAGCTCTCAAATACCCCAACGCGCCCCGAGCATCACCGAGAAATTCTTCATCGGCTTTTCCGCCGGCAGCCCTGGCAACTGCCGCAACGTCGTCAGCAGAACCTTCACCGAATCGATGAAACAGATTTGGACATATAGCGTTGTAACCGTAGAACGCGAACTTCAAAGCAATTTGCTTAGTAGCGTCGTCCCACCCAGGCATGTGATGTACGACTATCACTCCAGGAAATCGACCATCCCCGACTGGACGGGCTGCATACGCACTTGTTTGGTCGCCGTTGTCACCTGTGAAAGTAACGTGCTCGGCAATCACACCATTCTCTGTCACTTTTCGCACCCCTTTTGCAAATCGACCCTATGAGATCGTGAGGTGCGCAGACTAACCCACTGGGTCAAGTAATGTTTCAGTCTTCGGTCAGCAGGTTGATCGGAGCGCCAGCGATCCACGCGTTCAAGTTCTCAATTGATTTCTCGAAGAAATCTTTAAGGGTGTCCATGGTGGCGTAGCCCAAATGAGGTGACAAAACCACGTTATCGAGTCGAGTAAGGGGGTGGTCTTTAGGAAGTGGTTCAACGTCATAAACATCGAGCGCAGCACCTGCAATATGGTTTTCGCTAAGAGCATTGATCAGTGCTTCTTCCTGAACGATCGGACCTCTTGAGGTATTGACGAGATATGCACTTGGTTTCATCAGACCAAACTCGTGATTCCCGATCCATCCCCGGCTCAAGTCCGTTAGGGGAACGTGAATCGAAAGGATGTCAGATCGCCGGAACAGCTCATCTCGTTTTACGTACTCGACGTTATGAGATGCAGCTCGTTCCGCGTCCAGGGTCGGACCCCATGCAATCACGTCCATATCGAACGCGTTGCCGTAACCGGCAACTATCGTCCCAAGGCGCCCCATACCGAGTATGCCGAGAGTTTTACCACCCAGGCTTTCGGCAGTACGGGTTTGCCAGTTTCCTTCTCGCATTTGCCGATCTTCCCAGGGAACATTCCGAGTGACGGCGAGAACCAGAGCCCATGCCAACTCTGCAGTCGAATTACCTCGCCCACGAGATCCTGTCGTGATGCAAACCAACACGTCATTTTTTACAGCGGCTTCGAGATTAACGTTCGCCTGCCGCGCTCCTGTGCCGGCAATCAGTTCAAGGTTTGGAAGTCTAGACAGTACTGACGAAGGAAATCTGGTCCTCTCTCTGGTCGTCACGACCGCGTGATAAGGCTTGAGTCGATCGATCAACGCATCCTCATCGAGGATCGTGTCATAGTAAATATCGATCTCAGCATCATTTACTTGAGACCAATCGACTAGCTCGTCAGCTACATGCCAGTAATCGTCGAGAACAGCAATTCGTTTCATCATGTGTTCACCTCGCCGAAAAGAATAGACGAAAACCCTAAGATTGACCGATACCAGGTGCCAAAGAACAAGAGTGAATTCGGCACTGAACCCGGTCAATTCAGCACCCCGACCAACTTCAACTTCGACCCCGATGGAAACTTCATCGTTTCCGAGTTCCTAGGACACCGATTACAAGATTTGACCTGGGACGGGCAGTTGATCAGAGAGCATGGGTCTGGCATTTTCCAGGAACCGCACAGCCTGGCATTCGATTCAGGTGAGTTTTCAACGCCTCTTCGAGCTCAGTCCAGCTGCCAACCACCTCCGAATCCTCGCTATCCACCTTGCACTCAATACCCTCACGGTGTAGAACTCGCACAGCTTTCTCGAACTAGTTATATGACTAACTCAAACCGGCGACAAAACAACACTCTTACCGTTGGTGATGTCCACATCACAGGACTAACCGATGGCAGCGTTACTTTCGATCCCCGACAGTTGTTCCCGGAAACTCCTCTTGAAACATGGGAGCCGTTTTACGATCGGTTCCCTGAGTACTTTTCAGGGCAGCATTTCAAGAACAATCTCGGTTCGTTTGTTTTCACGTCTGGTGACCAGCGAGTTATCGCGGATACGGGATTCGGACCTCACGGCGAAATGTTGGGACACCCGGCTCCCGGCGAGTTAATGAATGACCTCGCGAAGAACGGCATAGACCCAGACTCGATCAATACCGTTTTTCTGACCCACCTGCACGGAGATCACGTCGGCTGGAACCTTAGGGAAGACCGACGGGATCGTCCCGTCACTTTTCCAAACGCAAAATACCGAGTCCATGAAGCTGACTGGAATCATTTCACGTCACCTGAGTTGCTAGATCATCCTTTGCGTGGAAAACCCACGAGACGAAGCGTCATTCCACTCGATGAAATGGGCTTGCTGGAACTCATGGACGGTGAAACAGAGCTGGCACCTGGCGTAACCGCATTTCCAACACCGGGTCACACACCTGGTCACATGAGCCTGCTCATCGCTTCACAGAACGAGCGTGCAATCTTGGTGGGTGACATCTTGGGATCACCAATGCAGGCAACTGCGACCGACTATCTCTACACTCCCGATTGGGACACACAAATGGGTGTTAACGCGAGGAACTCGATTCTCGACAAAGCAGAAAACGAGAAGGCTGTTGTCATTGGTAGCCATCTGAGCTATCCGGGGTGGGGCACGATGATTCGCTGGGAAGGTAAACGTTACTGGCAAGCCCTTTAAAGAGCGCGTGCCGCACATATAAACCAAGGACGCAGAATGACCGAAGAGTTCTATTCCATAGACACCACAACAACCGAATGGGAAGCCAGCCATAATCCGAAACTCGGTGTGGATCTCGGTCGTCTCATGCTCCGAAAAGACCCAAAGAACGGAGCCGAAATTCGGATGATCCGTTATCCGAAAGGGGTGCTCAATCCTGAACATACTCATCCGTGCGGTCACGGTATTTTTGTTCTCGAAGGGACCCTACGTACTCACAAAGGAGAGTTTGGACCCGGGACCTGGGTATGGTTTCCACAAGGTGAGGTCATGGAGCATGGTGCAACGGAAGATGGCGATGTCGTAGGTATATTCATCACCGATGGCGCTTTCGAAATCTGGTACGAAGACGATAAATAGTCGCGAGCAAATCGGAGAAGTCACGAACTAATGCCTGAACGAGTAATCATCAAAGCAAACCGAATAGCCAATGAACACACGAACGGTTGGCTGAACGATCATGCCATCGTGGTCGAAGGCGACAAAATCGAATCAGTAACTCCGGTGGTATCGCTGGGCTCCACAGACAGTGCCAAGGTCCTCGATCTCGGTGATGTGTCAGTTCTTCCCGGTTTGGTAGATGCACACTGTCACATGCATTGCAGCGCTACTCACGACGCGCAGGCACTCGCCCTTACTGAAAACGACCAACAGCTAACGATCCGCGCCACTAACAACATGCGGAAGGCAGTACTGGCTGGAACGACGACCATTCGTGACCTCGGATCACGAAACCAGGTTGCATTTGCTGTCAGGCAAATGATCGAAAACGGGCACACTCCCGGTCCTCGGCTGCTCCTGGCAGGTACACCAATTACGATTACGGCGGGGCACTGCTGGTTCTTCGGGACGGAAGCCGACTCGATCGATCAAATCCGAACTGCGGTACGAACCCAGGTCAAACTGGGTGCCAACGTCATCAAAATGATGGCGACGGGCGGAATGTTCACGCCAACAGCCAACCCACGCCGACCGCAATACACGGTGGAACAACTAAAAGCCGCCGTTGACGAAGCTAACCGCATGAACGTCCCAATCGTCACTCACACGTTGTCAGCTCAAGGAGTTCGAAACGTCGTCGAGGCGGGTGTTGACCAACTAATCCACTCTCGCTGGTATGACGTTGACCCTACGAAGGGACTTGACTACGACGCTGACACTGTCAAAAAGATGGCTGATCAAGGACAGTGGGTGGACCCCACGATTGGTCACTACCTATTAGGTCAGGAAGCAAAGGCAAGAGGTGAAATTGGACCAATGGATCCTCACTGGGCAGTTTCGTTCAAGGTTGTCCCACACGAGGGACACGTGGAAACGTTGATGAAAATGCACGATGCTGGAGTCAGGTTCACGACAGGTCTTGACATGGGCATGGCATACGGCACTCACGACCGATCAGCAGCTAATGCCTGGGCGTTCGTCGATTACCTCGGCTGGGACAACTGGAAAGCTGTTCACGCGTCTACCGCTGGAACTGCGGAGGCTTTGCAACTTAGCGATCAGATCGGAAGCCTGAAACCAGGATTGCAGGCCGACATCGCTGTGTTCGATGGGGACCCTTCCCAGAACATTCGAGAGATGGATCGAGCTTCTACTGTTCTACAAGGTGGAAAAATTATTAAGTTGCAAGATGAGGTACTCGTTTAGCGAGTAGCCGAACTGAATATGACCTTCTACGATCACTTGCGGTAAACGCTGGAAAAGTCATGACCCAACGTAAGCTTCTGCAGGCTAAGTGGGGCCCCGAGTACGATGAAGAAACCGAGTACCTCAGGACTTTCGTCAAGCAGCTTCGTCGGAAGCTCGAAGAGGATCCTTCACGATCGAAACCAATCCTGACCGAGCCTGGTGTTGGCTACCGTATGTTCTTAGAGCAGTAGCCAACCTTCACCAAATCAGGCTCTAGCGCCCTAGAGCCTTCTTACCGGCTTCCAGCGTTTCGATAATCGAATCGACATCGAACACGCAACCACCCCAGGTACCACCACTGGCGGACTGAAGAGCTGCCCATAGTCTCGAATCCTGCGGGAGTTGTGGATGCGGCGCTAAGTCATCTGGTTCACCCCGGCGTTCAAGCTCCTCGGTGCCCCAGTCTGCTCCCTTGTTCTCACCGTTCTCGCCAACGAGATTGAGAGACCCAGCAAGGTTGTTACGGTCGACAATAATTTCGACCATGTCACCGTCTTTCACCCGGCCAATCGGTCCACCCGCGAGCGCTTCTGGACCAACGTGACCAATACACGCGCCAGTTGAAACACCAGAGAACCTCGCATCGGTAATTAGCGCAACATATTTGCCGTATGAAAGGTGTTTCAACGCAGCTGTGAGCTGGTAAACCTCTTCCATTCCGGTTCCGAGCGGACCACCACAGGTGACAATCATGATGTCGCCCGCTTTAATCTTCTCGTCCTCATCACGAGATTTGATCGCTCGAATTGCGTCTCGTTCTGACCGGAATACCCGAGCCGTACCGGTGTTGCGGTACACGCCATCATCGTCAACGACAGTTGGATCAATCGCTGTGCTCTTGATAACCGAGCCTTCAGGAGCAATGTTGCCCATTGGGAACGCAACAGTGCTTGTCAGACCTGCTGACTTCGCACGATCCGGCGACATGATTACGTTATCTGGGTCTACGCCATCGACCTCTTTGAGGTACTTGCGTGTGTCGTAACGTCGCTCCGAGTCTTCCCACCAGTTCAGGTTCTCGTCGAGCGTCTGACCGGTCGCGGTGTAAACGCTTGTGTCGATTAGTCCAAGCTTCCTGAGGTGCAGCATTACTTCTGGCACACCTCCGGCGGCATACAGCTGAGTCGTGGGGTGCCCAACCGGACCGTTCGGAAGAACGTCAACCAGTCGAGGAACCTCAAGGTTCACTCGATTCCAGTCATCTACACCCATGCGCTTCCGACCTGCGGCGTGGGCAATGGCTGGCAAATGAAGCAGGAGGTTGGTCGATCCACCACAGGCTGCATGAACCGCCATGGCGTTTTCGAAAGATGCTTCCTGGAGGATGTCCTGTGAGGTTACTCCTCGACGTTCCATCGCCACCAACGCCCGTGCTGATCGACGTGCGATATCGTGCCATGCAGGCGTTCCACTGGGAGAAAGCGCCGCGTGAGTAATAGCAAGACCAAGAGCTTCTGAGACCACCTGTGAGGTACCCGCAGTACCCAGGAACTGACAACCACCACCTGGAGACGCACAAGAGCGACATCCAACGTCCTGCGCGTATTCGAGCGTGACTTCACCTTGAGCAAATCGAGCGCCAATAGATTGAATTTGACCGGTATCTTCACCAATATGCGGCTTCAGCGTGGTTCCACCTGGCACGACCACTGTTGGCTGATGATGCAATCCGGCAAGTGCCATCATCATTGCCGGGAGTCCTTTGTCGCACGAAGCGACTCCGAGAACTCCTCTAACAGTTGGGAGTGATCGAGCAATTCGCCTGAACACTTGAGCGGCATCGTTGCGATACGGCAACGAATCGAGCATGCCAGTGGTGCCCTGAGTTCGTCCATCACATGGGTCGGAGCAGAATGCTGCAAATGGAACTGATTTCAGTTCCTTCAACTCGTATGCGGCCGAAGTCACCATGTCACGAAGTTCGAAGTGACCCGTGTGTAGACCAAGAGCGACGGGGGATCCATCTTCTTCTTTCACACCACCAACAGTCGAAAGAATGATGAACTGCTTGCGCAGCAACTCTGAAGGGTTCCAACCCATTCCCGCGTTCTGAGTCATGCCGAAGTGGTTTCCACTTGGCTCTTCAATCAAGAACTCAGCAGTAAACGGGACTGTGCCCTTCGGGCCATCTGCGTGAGTTTTGATCTCCCTAGTAGCCGGATCGGCTCCAACTCCAAGAACGCTCTCGATTGAGACGTCGACGGTGTCGTGGTCTGAGTAGACGCGAGTTGTCATCTATTCGTCCTGTCTTTCCAGGTCAATTTCGTTTTTCTAAAAGTGCGTCGTGAATACTACCGCTAGTTACGATGGTTTAGCGCCGTTCCATGATCAAGCGCACGGTCCAATATGAACGCCGAAGTAATTATTGGGCGACTCATCACCCTGATGCGTCAATGCTTTACGTTTCCAACAACTGATTCCTAGATATTTTCAGGCGTAGTAACGAAATACGGCACAGCTTCAGCAAATCAATTGCCACTTCGTTCACATCCCAACCGGCTACCGGTTAGGTGTACAGTTGCGCACTGCATCACACACAGTTAGATCCGGAGTAATAACGCTTGGTATACACGCACATATTCGCTGGTAACCCTTTCGATCGCGGCGATCACGCTCGACGAGACGAAGATGAACTGAAGAAGATGATGCGGCAATCAAACGCCAGGCACCTTCCGTTCCACAAACTGATGCCACTGGTTTCGCGAAACAGCTCTGCTGAACTTGGCTGGATCGGTCATGAATTCCTCGATGATCTCCCTCCTGAGGCCGGTGGTCCGAAATTTCTAGGTTTCGATGAAGAGCGAAATCCGCACTTCGCTGTCGATATCTCCGTCGTAGAAGACCCATCACCAATCGCTGCACGTCTCCCTGGAGCTTCTTTTGAAGACGGTCGAGCCGCCGCAACCGACGTACCCGCCCATCAATCGGGAATCATCGCTCAGGCGCGCTCAAACCTGAACTGGCACGCATCTCACCGTTTCTGCTCAACCTGCGGATACGAATCACAGAGCCATCGGGGCGGCCTCATGCGTAAATGTGAGAGATGCAGTGCAGAACACTTTCCTCGCACCGATCCCGTGGCAATCATGCTTGTGTACAAAGGCGACAAGTGCGTGATGGGCCAAACGCTGGCACGACAGGGCTCTACGTTCTACTCGTGTCTGGCTGGATTCATGGATCAGGGTGAATCAATCGAGGAAGCCGTTAGGCGTGAAGTCAAAGAAGAGGCAGGACTCGACGTAGGCAAGGTTTCATATCACTCGTCCCAGCCATGGCCGTTCCCTTCATCCTTGATGATCGGTTGCCACGCCGAAGCGATCTCCGAAGAGATCATCGTTGACGAAGGCGAAATGTCCGATGTCCGTTGGTTCACGAAAGACGAGGTAAAACTCGCCCTGAAAGATGAACTCGAAGGTGTCAACATCCCGGGCCCAATCGCCATTGCGCACCACCTGATCAAAGCCTGGGCTGAAGGTACTGCGAATATCTAGATCGCTCAACGGGGAGGAAACATCATGAAATCGACTGGGATTTCATCAAGAAGAACGAAGTGGACAAGGTCCGCTTCGACTGATCTGGTTCCATTTCTGGACTGACAAGGGTTACAAACCGTTCTCCCTCCGGGACTCGGAGGGATATAGAGGGTGGCCGCTGCGCTGCCTAAGCTGAGTGATTCCATCACGATCGCGGCTGACTCACCAGTCACTCAATAAACTCCAGCCAGTTACCTTCAGGGTCCCGTGCGTAAACGATTCCTTGCCGACGATTCTCACCCTGCGTAATGATCGGATCGGTCACAAACTCGATTCCTTGCGCGGTCAGATCAGTGTGAATCTTTTCGATATCGACAACGTTGAAGCAAATGTGATTCGTACCTGTAGCTGTCATCGGGTGGTCACCTGTAGGCGAAATCGGCTCGTGGTACTTGACCAACTCAATTCGGTGACCCTCTTCGAACCCCACGAACACCAACATCCGACGTCAACCCGGAATCCCAGTGTGATTACCCTCCGGCGGAGCTATTGATTCCACTCGGCGCAACTCGGTCAGTCCGAGTGAACTGCAGTAGAAATCGACCATTTTCTCAAGGTCGTTCACGACGATTCCAGTGTGATTGAATCTGCTAACCAATTACTTTCTCCAAGCGTTGGTGTTATCGTAATCTTGCTATACCGCTCTGTCTGTCGATCGAGCGAACAGTACATCTCCATCTACGAGCAGCTTCACCATCACAACTTCTGTTCCAAGACTAGTGATCCCACCCGCGCATTTCACCTACTTCCTCATTGCCGGTTGAACTTAACGTGAAAGGGAATAAGTTGAACAATTTGAAGCTGAGAAGAAGTATTCCGCGCTCTCTTTTACGGGGTTGGTTATGAAACGCAACACGTTATTACTACTCTTACCAATAGCGATCCTCGCTCTCGCAATGCTCACTGCGTGCTTATCAGACGACGCAAATAATGTCACTGCAACCGCGGAGGCAGGCGGTGTCGACCGCGAATTCTTATCTTCAAAGGCAACCAGTACCGCCGAGCAGGGTGGTTACAACGATCAGCTTCTCATAATCGACGCCACTGCTACGGCCCAGGCCGGTGGTCACGATGATCGTCTGGAAAAGCTGTATGCATCCGCAACCGCTCAAGCGAAAGAGTTCAACGCTACTTCCACGGCCGAAGCCATCGTGTTCGATGCCACTTCGACTGCGATTGCTATCCAAGAAGCTACAGCAGAAGCTGAAAATCCGTCCAGCGTTGAAGTACAGGTTCTCAAACGATCTGGCTCTGCCAATCCAGCTGCTACTTCCACTCCAGTACCGCCAACAGTGACTCCTGTTCCCGTTCCTACCGCAACCCCGGAACCCGTGACAGAATCGTGGCAAACAGCGTTCGAAGCGATTGAAATCGCGTCGAACGCCCAGTCAGGAATAATCAAAAAAGTCGTCGGTCACGTATCTCACGAGAGTGGACAAAAGGACGCTGGTGACGTTGCGAATACAACACTAAGTCCAGGAGCAGGGTATTCCTCATCCTGGGGAGTAACGATTCTCGACGGCGACCAGGTATATCTCTGCGTAGTATTGAACGCCGCTGCCGAGTGCAACACATTGTTCAGCGCTGACGCTGGTGATGTCGAAGATGCTGACGTAGACAGCCCTGAA
>Ga0255772_10002389_pt1 | contig 18335 bp, 27 predicted proteins | sample 071ome_34_FD_179970 | JGI IMG/M metagenome (GOLD analysis project Ga0255772, IMG submission 179970) | Coastal salt marsh microbial communities from the Groves Creek Marsh, Skidaway Island, Georgia - 071411BT metaG (version 2) | ecosystem: Environmental > Aquatic > Marine > Intertidal zone >...
ATGTTTTGATATTGTTTTCTCTAATGAATTCTCTAATTTTTGATATGTATTTTTCGTATCCAGGACCGTGTGCTTTAGGCATTTCTTGCATTACTAGATTATACATTTCTTCTAAATTTGTACACTCTGAAAAATTAATTTTTAACATTATTCGTTCTCCATTCTAAATATAACCGGTTGAAGGTGCATTCCTGGAGATCCTAATACAAAATCTTTCTTTTTATCTTCCCTAGGCATAAACGTAAAAACCGTTTTGTTTTGTTTTTTTATTTCTTTTAAATTCCAATCGACCTGTTCGATTTGATTTTTCCAAACATATTCATCAAAATACTTTTGAACATCTGGAATTTCGTAATCGTCAAATATAACAATTTTGCTTTTTTCAACTTTACTATGATCGTATTTAACCGTTTCGTAACTATGTCCACCATCTATAAACACAAAATCATACGCGGCTTCTGTTAGTGTATCCTGTGTCCATCCCCGATGCAACTCAAAAGAAAATAGATTGCTCTGTATTTTTCTAAATTTGCTTAATACTAAATTATAATCACCTGGACCTTTGCCGTTTATTTCTTCTTGGTCGCTAGAATTGTTAGCAAGTTCAAATGCATCATACCCTGTATATTTGTGTTTAATTTGTAATTTGACTAGATGTTGAATTATTTGCAATGCTGTTTTAGCATTATGCGTTCCTATTTCACATATAGTTTCAGGACGAAATTCAGATAATATTTCTCTGAAGTGTTGAAAGTATCTTTCTTTCATAATAAATCAGCCTCGCCAGTATGATTCGTTTCTCTGGATCTTTAAATCTTTTGCGTCTGACTTACCTCTAAATTTTCTATCACCTTTCATGTGATCAATGTAAGCACCAATTTTACTATTGATGATCGGATGACCTTCTCCTTTGATCGATACATTACTTAAACTATGTTCTTTAAAACCTTCTACGCTTCTAAACTCTTTTACAATTTCGTAAAACACATAACTATCGTGCCATTCCTTCATTGTAAAAATTCCTTCTTCGGCGTTATCCCATACCCATTGGAATCTACTTAAAAATCTAATACACACATCGTCACGTAAGTTCATGCTGTAAAACCCGCACTCTGGCCATTTAGGTTCTCGACTAAAATATGTTATAGTGCTATCACTAGGAATAAATTCTTCTAAGAAACTAACAGACATTGGACTATGACAATAGGTATCAGCATCCATCCAAATTAATACATCAGTTTCACCTCTATGTAATATTTTTGCACAATTAAAAATAGAATATACTTTATGACAAAAACGTATAGCGTCCCATTTAAACCCTTTATGCGAATCTACTCTGCCTTTAGGATTCTCTCTGCCGTTTGCTTTATCAACATCTTTCCATTTGTGTTTGAATGCTTGAATGTAAGGATCTGCCATTAGATCCTTAACTATAATATTGCTTTTTGTGGTTTTTGGTGTACAATCTTCCGTGTACACAAATAATGAAACATCGTCTGGCCAGTTCTTTTCAAAACTATCAATCATACGCTGTCCGTATGTTTCTAAACCTTTCTGATTGAAAGTTGTAACAACTGAAAATTTTCTAGCCATCAAGTTTCTCCATAAATAATATACGTATATTTAGCAGTAGAACACAAGGTCCAAAAATAATGAAAATACTAGTTACAGGCGGAGCAGGATTTGTCGGAAGCCATTTATGTGAAAGATTATGGCAATTAGGGCATATTGTTTATAGCCTTGACAACTATTTTACTGGGTCCGAAGATAATCACGTAGAAGGTGTTACTTACATAAAAGGTAATACACACAACATTGATAGTTTGGTTAAATTATCTCCTGATTTGATTTATCATTTAGGAGAATATTCTAGAGTTGAACAAAGTTTTGATGATATTAATATCGTACATGAGTATAACTCTATTGGAACATTCCAAGTATTAGAATTTGCTAGAAAACATAATTGCAAGATTGTTTATAGTGGTAGTAGTACAAAATACGGTGACTTGGGTCCAAACTCTTCTCCATACGCTTTTACCAAATCGTCAAATACACAACTGGTACAAAACTACGGTAACTGGTATAATTTACCTTATGCTATTTCGTATTTTTATAATGTATACGGTCCTAGAGAAATTAAACAAGGCAAGTATGCAACATTAATTGCATTATTCATAGAGCAAATGAAACATACAAAAGAACTAACGGTAGTTGCACCAGGAACGCAAAAAAGAAATTTTACACACGTAAGTGATATCATCGATGCATTAGTATTAATTGGAGAGCAAGGCCATGGTGACGAATTTGGCATTGGTAGTGACGAGTCATTTAGTATTTTAGAAGTTGCAAAAATGTTTAATGGTAATATTGTAATGCTTCCGGAAAGAAAAGGTAATCGAATGACTTCTGCTGTTGTTACAGAAAAGACAAAAGAATTAGGATGGCAACCTAAACATAAATTAGAAAATTATATAAAGGAAATGAGTAATGAAGGTTATTGATGCATTTGTGTTTTTTAATGAATATGAGTTAGCAGAAAGTCGATTGAGATATTATGCTGATGTTGTAGATCATTTTGTTATTACAGAAAGTAGTTTAACATGGAAAGCAGGTCCTAATAATCAAAAATTTCCTACACTATTAGAAAAACTTCCGCAAAATATAAAAGACAAAATTACTTACAAATTTATTGAGCATCCTGTTGAATGGACAAACGATCGTAAGAAATGGAAATGGCCCGAAGGAAGAACTAAAAATGCTATGGCATTTATAGCAAAAGAAATTGCAAACGATGACGACTTGTTTTTATTCAGCGACATTGATGAGTTTTGGAGCATTGATAAGTTAGATGAAGCAAAGGAAGTAGCAAACAACAACTATTGGTTTGCATTTAAACAGATGTATCGTGTGGTCCATGTTCACTGGAGTGCTAGATACGGTGATCAATGGTACGGAACAAGAGGTTGCCTTGTAAAAAATTTAGTAGGCGAAAGTCCGTTAATTAATGATATAATTACTTTTAAAAAATCTAAAACATTTCAAGAAAATCTACCTCCTGTAATCGAAGACGGCGGTTGGCATTTTAGTTACTTTGGTAATACACAACAGCGATTATTAAAACTTGAAAGTTTAACTGAACTTAAACATTGGGAAGAAAAAACAGGAAGAAGTTATAAACAAATTGCACAAGCAGGAAAAGAAATGGGTGCATGGAATAACTCTGTAGGAAAGAAAAAAACACAAGCAAGGCACGTACCTAAAGAAGTTAAACACTTAGGCATTGACAAATCCTTGTTAAAAATAATGTTAGAGTTTGATATTTTCTTTAGTGAATACTACAGACTATCGGAAGACTATAAGGAACTTGTTGATGAGATTCAAACTATTTAGAGAAAATGGTGCATTAAATTCAGTACCCGTGTTTGATGCTTTCGCAAAAAGTTTATCCAAACACGCATGTATCGAACATGACGATTATGATGTTGCTGTTATATGGAGCATACTATGGAACGGTCGCATGAGTAAAAATAAAGCGATATGGGATCATTGTCAAAAAAATAATATTCCAGTTATAGTTTTAGAAGTAGGCGGAATAAAAAGAAATTCAACCTGGAAGGTTGGAATCAATGGTATTAATAGAGAAGCATACTTCGGAGAAAAGGGTAAACCCGATGACAGAGCAAAAAAGTTTGGGTTAGAATTAAAGCCGTGGCAAACAGGTAGAGATATAATCATATGCTGTCAAAATCCTCATAGTCATCAATGGCGTAATATGCCTCCAGCGAGTACTTGGGTGTACAATACCGTTGACACTATTAGAAAATACACAGCCAAGCCTATCATAATTAGAGAACATCCTAGATCAAGACTTGATTGGATTGAAATAGAATTTATTAATGTAACAAGACAAACTCCTTTAAAGATAGATGGATCATACGACGATTTTGATTTTGATTTTCACAATGCCCATGCTGTTGTTAATTGGAGCAGTAACCCTGCCACCCAAGCAGTAATTGGCGGAGTTCCTGTATTTGTTGGTCCGGAAAGTTTGGCCTGGGATGTAGGTAATCAAGATCTTACAACAATTAATAATCCAATAAAACCTGATAGAACACAATGGTTAAATGACCTAGCATATACGGAATGGACACTAGAAGAAATTCAAAATGGTGAACCTTTATTGCAATTATTACCAAAATTGCAGGAATTAGTTCTTGCAAAAAAATAATTTTGTGCTATAATACATAGTATAATAATTTAAATTAAACATAGGTGACGTAGTCAATATGAGTAACATATTTCAACTTCCAGATAATTTTACCAACTGCATCGAAGATGCTGTAATATATCTCGGTGGCGGAACTATAGGATTAGGATTTGTATTTGAACCCATTAGTATACAGCCATATGATCATCCGATTGCTAGAAGCCTAGCAACTCAGTTAGATAGCGGGTTAGCACTTACAGAAAAACAAGGAACTATTGCCGAGCGATTACTTAAAAAGTATTCAGGAGCATTAACTAATGTTGGATTTGACATTGAAAAACTTCTCGCTGAAAAAATATATAAAAATCCATTTAGAGTAATTGATAAAACTAAAAGCATTTATGTTGACGGCGAGAAACTTGTTTGTAAAAGTCCATTTATTCCTGACCTAGTAAATGCTTTTAAAAAACGTAAAAAGGTTCCTTACAAGCGAGGTGATTATCAACCCGATACAAAAGAATGGAACTTTGATTATAATGAGCCTAATTTAGATTTTATGTTCAAACAAATTAAAGGAAAAAACTTTTCAATTGATAGAGAAATTCTAGACAAGTATGAACAAATAGAAGCAGTATTAAAAGATGGAATACAATACTATCCTATTCTAAAATACAATAATAAATTTTATGTAGAAAATATTTTATTATCTGATGAAGAACAAAACAATCTTGCTACAATCAATGATGTTCGGACTGCTGTTATGTGGGCAAGAAAAAGAGGTTGTGTAGCGTATGACGATTCTATTGTAGAGTTATATGGTAAGCAAACGTACTATGATAAGATCATGCTTGGTGATGAAACTCAAGTTAATATCGATTTTCGAAAGTATCCTGTAAGCGAGTTAATTGATACCATTAGTAAAACAGCAACAACAATTATATTTGTTCAATCAGCCGATCCTGAGCAACTTAAATTATGGATCAAAAACTTAAAAGACAATGGCATTAATGAAAATGACATTGCTGTTTGTTTTAGATATAAAAAAGATAAAGAAGCAAACGAATTTATTAAAAACGAAAACGTAAACGAATATTCTCCAAATAAAAAGGTGTTAATTACTAATGAGCGTATTCCAAAAACATTTGTTAAAGATAATGTAGAAGCAGACATTATTATTGTAGATTTAGCAATCAAACCTGCACATTATAAAACACAAATTTATCTTGAAAATAAACCATTAGTAATGTATAATACTACATTAATCAAAGGAATTAATTAAGTGGCATCTTGTAAATTAGTAATTAAAGACGAAGTAAATGTAAAATTTGAAGGGTTAGACCTTTCAATGAGAAAACATTTATCTAATAAATTTAAGTATGAGATTCCGTATGCTCGTTACTTGCCAGCATATAAATTAGGACGATGGGATGGTACCGTTAGTTTTTTCGGACTCGGTGGAACTACTTATGTAAGTATGCTAGAGGAAGTGCTAGTTGAACTAGAAAACAAAGGTGTATACGTTGAGGTTGAAGATCAAAGACAACCTACTGAACTAAAATTTAATCATATTAAAGAAGACTATTGGGGAGATACTTGCTGGCCTAAAGGACATCCAGCAGAAGGACAACCTATTCGTTTACGTGATTATCAGTTAGATGTTGTTAATAATTTTTTATCTAACCCACAATCATTACAAGAAGTTGCTACAGGTGCGGGTAAAACAATTATTACTGCAACATTATCTCATTTGTGTGAACCATATGGACGCAGTCTTGTGATTGTACCTAATAAAAGTCTTGTTACACAAACAGAAGAAGATTATGTAAACTGCGGATTAGATGTTGGTGTTTACTTTGGTGATAGAAAAGAACTAGGCAGAACACATACCATCTGTACTTGGCAGAGTTTGAATATCTTAAGTAAGAAAACAAAAAATCAAGAAGCAGTAATTACATTCCAAGAAGCAATGGCAGATGTTCGTTGCATTATTGTTGACGAAGTTCATCAAGCAAAAGCAGATGTTCTGAAGCAACTACTTACACAAAACTTTGCACACGTTCCAATTCGTTGGGGATTAACAGGAACTATACCCAAAGAACAATTTGAGTTCCAAGGTATCAGAGCAGGACTAGGAGAAGTAATTAACAATATTAGTGCAAGTGATTTACAAGATAAGGGTGTACTGGCACAATGTGATATTAATATTATTCAAACTGATGACACACAAGAGTTCAAAACATACCAGGAAGAATTAAAATATCTAACAACGAGCGAAAAGCGTTTAGAATGGATTGGTAGATTGATTGAAAAAATTAGCCAAAGTGGTAATACTTTGATACTTGTTGATAGGATTTCCGCAGGAAATATGTTACAATGTAATATAAATGGAAGTGTCTTCATCTCTGGCGAAACCAAAGGTGAAGAACGTAAAGAGCATTATGATGAAATTAAAGAATCAACTAATAAGGTTATTATTGCAACTTATGGTGTTGCCGCAGTTGGTATTAACATTCCTCGCATATTTAATCTTGTTCTTATTGAGCCTGGTAAGTCTTTTGTACGTGTTATTCAGTCAATTGGCAGAGGAATTAGAAAAGCAGAGGACAAAGATCATGTCCAAATATGGGATATCACAAGCAGATGTAAGTTTGCCAAACGCCATCTTACACAGCGTAAAAAGTTTTACAAAGAAGCGAAGTACCCATTCACAATAGAGAGGATTGCAATAGATTAAATTATGAAAATATTAACATTAGATAATCAAAGTTATGATTTGAATAACTTACCAAAAGAACTAACAGAAGATATCCGTTACAGCGTATTAGATAATTCAGATCCTAAAGATCCTGATTATTTTTTTGTACCTTTAATCTATTTAGAAAGTTTTAGTTCGCCGGCTGTTGTATTACAGATTGGCAAGTTCCAAGTTCAAATGCCATTAGAGTGGAGCATGATTGTTGGCTCTCCAGAGGACGGTGACTTAGAAATTTTACCATTAACAAGTTTAAATGATAGAGGATTTGATAGTTACACATTTAATCCATTGAGTGGATTTAGACCAGACTTTATGCCTGTTGATGTAATTAATGTTTACCAAGATGTTAAATGGTATTTTCCAAAACTGAAACCTGGACACTTATTAACCGTACCTTTACATGACGGTCCTAAACCACCATGTGCATTTTTTATTAAGGAAGTTTCAAGATCAACGGAAACATTAGACTTTTCGTTGTTATGGTAAAACTATGTTTTTTAAATTTAAACAAAAGAAAATTGTAGTAGATTTATTTACTGACGACCAACACGCTTACGATATGTTTAAGCCTAGACCATCACGTGAGTTTATTCCTGAATGGTGGAAGAAGATGCCAGCATCAAGGCCAGACACACACCCCCAAACTCATGTAGAAGGATTAGAAATCGCCTCAATGAAAACGTGTCCTGCTATTATAGGATACATGAAAGAAGGATTTATAATACCTAGTTGGGCCAGTATAGAAGTACAACGACATCTAGACGGGAAGGTTGCTTGGGACGTATTACCAACAAAATATATGTCTAGTCATACCCATGCCGCTGAAGATTACACTGATCATAAGCCTGGTATGCATCATATGAAGTTTTATATGCCATGGAGAATAGTTGAGAAAACTGGTGTTAAATGGTTATGGTTACAACCTAGTTGGCAACAACGTAATCCTTTAAGTCATTGGCAGAGTCCAGGTACTATTAATTTTAAATTTACACACGTTGCGGAGTTTAATTTCTTTATGCCTCCTGGAGGACGCTTAACTATTAAACCTGGTGAACCAGTAACACAATTAATACCTATGAGTGAAAATCCAATTGAATTGAAATATCATTTAGTTTCTACAGAAGAATGGGAAAGATTAGGTATGTATAAAGGCTGGCGTATTAACAATTTTAAAGAAAGAGTAAGAAGGTGGAGACAGGAGAATGAATAATTTTCAATCTCATTCACTACCAAATGTGTCGTATGTAACAGGAGATGTTCCTGTAAACATACTAACTTCGTTAACAAGCGAAATTGATTCTATACAAGAAAACTTTGACGGCGAAAAGATGAACCACACACTTGCTGGACATCTTAAGCATGAGTATGCATTACGAACTTCTACAAACGAACTAAAGCCTTTTGTAGAGAACATGGCAACATATTGGCATGAAGCAAATTCTATAGATGGTATAGGTTCGTATAACTTACAAAACACCTGGGTTAATTTTCAAACAAAGCACGAATTTAATCCAGTACACGGACATGGAGGAACTTTAAGTTTTGTTATATGGATTAAAATTCCATATGTGTTAAACACAGAAGAAAAAGTTTTTTCAGAACCAAACGGAGGAAATAAGACTTCAAAATTTGAATTTTTATATACTGATGTTTTAGGTTGTATAAAGCCGATGACACTAAATGTTGACAAAAGTTTTGAAGGAAAAATTTATATGTTTCCAGCAGAACTACAACATTGTGTTTATCCTTTTTATACATCAAACGAATACAGAATCTCTGTGTCCGGAAATTTATACAGGATAGTAACGTAGAAGGAGAAAGGACGATGACTATGAAAGCAGGCAAAATATGGGGTCAAACAGAATTGATCCATGCAAACGGTGTGCTAGAGTTTCACCGTATTGAATTTAAAAAAGGATTTAAATGTTCAGAACACGAACATCGATACAAATGGAATGGCTTTTATGTAGAGTCAGGAAAGATGATTGTACGTGTATGGCAAAGTGAAGATCAAGATGGATTGGTCGACGAAACAATTTTAGGACCAGGAGAGTTTACACAAGTTAAGCCAGGTAAAGTGCATCAGTTTGAAGGTGTCGAGGATGGCGTAGCATTTGAACTATACTGGGCAGAGTTTAATCACGACGACATTGTTCGACGTACTATTGGAACGAAAGTAAAATAATATGAAGAAAATTACACTAGCAGGATATGGGTTTGTGGGCAAAGCAGTTTATGCTACATTCAAAGATGCACACAACGTAACTATTAGTGACCCGCAATATAATAACACTAAAATTTATGATGTTGAATCCGACGGTGTTATTGTTTGCGTTCCTACACCACAAGACGATGACGGCAAGTGTGATATGAGTTACGTTATTGATGTTATTAACGATACACCCAACAATGTTCCGGTACTAATTAAAAGCACAATTAGTTTAGAAGGATGGAAAGAAATTAAAGATATGTTTCCTGCTAAACAAATTACATTTAGTCCAGAATTCTTAGTTGAAGCAACAGCAGAAGAAGATTTTAAAAATCAAAAAATTATGTATGTTGGCGGCGGAGATATAGACTTTTGGTTAGAAACTTTTAGAACAGCACTTCCCCAAATTACTTTTAGTAGAGCAGAAGTTGAAAGTTTAATTTTAATTAAATATTTTAGAAATAGTTTCTTAGCAACAAAAGTAAGTTTCTTTAATCAAGTTCATGATCTATGTAAAGCAACAGGACAAGACTACAACATTGTAGCACAAGGAATTACAGAAGATCCTCGCATAGGAAAGAGTCATACACAAGTTCCTGGCCCAGACGGATATTATGGTTATGGCGGTCATTGCTTTCCGAAAGATACAAATGCTATTGTAAAGACTGCAAGTAATTTTGAAATAGATTTAAGTGTTATTAAAACAGCCATGTCCTATAATAGTAAAGTAAGGAACGAACAATAGGGTGCTATGGTTAAAATATACGAATCACCAGATGGAGGACTAACGGTGTACGAAAGAGATACGGTAACTGGTAAACGAGTTTGTATTGAGAAACCTACATTTCCTGATTGGTACATTGATGATCACGATTGGTATGAAATTTGCGAACTAGCAAATCAAGGAAATAAAACCTTGCAAAAAATGTTAAAAGAGATTAAGTTAATACATGATCTAAGTAAAGATCCAGAAGAAACATACGATGATTAAGCCAGTAATTACAACACCAATACTAGCATGGCAATCACACTTTGACGGTGACTTGCAACCTGCTATTAGGCGTGCCTTAAAAGAAACAATGCTAATGCCAACCGATGCAGGAAGCATGAGAGGTGGTGGGAGAACAACGGCTAATCATAATGAACAAGATCCGCATAATTGGTTAGAACTTCGAGAGTTTGTTGATTGGTTTATGCCTTTAGCAGAGAACGTTTGGAAGGAATGGGACATGCAGGATCTTCCTTTGGAGTTTATGAACTCTTGGACCAATGTTACTAACAATAATGGATCTGTTGTCGAGCATGATCACGCTCCAGCACATATGGCTTTTGCTTTTTACTTGCAAAAACCAAAGGATAGTGGCAACATAGAATTAAGAAATATTAATCACTCAAGTTGGGCGTATATGCCAAGAAGTCATGAACATTTAAGTAGACAAGATTATTTTCAGGAAGTACAATGTAATAGTGGAGACTTGGTTATATTTCCTGCATGGTTAGCACACAGAGTGCAACCAAACAAAACAAACGAAAACAGAATTGTATTAAGTGGAAATCTAATTGGAATCAAACATTATGAAAATTGAAAAATATCTTGAACGAGTAAATCAGTTGTGTAAAAATAAAACACATGCTGTAGATATTGGCGCCAACGTAGGCAGAGTATCAAATATACTTTTTGATATGGGGTGGACAACGGTTACAGCATTCGAACCAACTCCAACAATTTTTGAAAGATTAGTTGAAAACACAAAAGATAAGAACATAACAACTCATAAACTTGGAGTTAGCAACAAAGAAGGTGAAGCACACTTTAGTATTAACTCTGATACAGAATCTAACCAAGAAACTAACCAAATTGTAAGTAAAGGGTTTCAAAAGAAAAGATGGAATGTTGAAACAATCAAAACGGTTACTTTGGATCAAATGAATTTAGATCAAATGGACTTTTTAAAAATTGATGTAGAAGGTCATGAAAAATATGTTGTTGAAGGTGCAGAACAAACTATCAAAAAATACAAACCAATAATTGTACTCGAAGTTAGTTTTGAAAAGAAAGTTTATGATAAAAAAATATCACAAGATCACAAAAAAGCACTTGATATTTTGTTAAATTGGGGGTATAATATAGATATGAAAACCGTACATGATTATGTGCTTATACCCGGAGAAGTAAATGGCTGAAAAGAAAAAGTTTTTAGATTTAAAAGCAATGCTCGGTGCAGTAGATCGTCGTAATAAAAACTGGTATAACAATTTAAGTGATGACGATAAAAAACTATTTGCTCCTTTTATTGCTATGCGTTATGTAAGCAATGTAAAAGCAGATCAGTTTTTTCAAGAGCATTACTTAGAAATGACTAACGAATTTGTAAACAAACATCATTGGACACTGAGTAAAAATCACAAAGGCCTGCTTTGGAAACTAATGGCAATGTGTGGTGCTTATGAAAACTTTTTTCATCAGTACTTGGCGGCACCTAAGAAACAAGCAAAGAATAAATTTACACAAGTGTTGTTAGACAAAAACCCTAATATGAAGTTAGAAGATGCAGAATTATTATCAAGTATTATGTCAAAGAAGGAACAAAAAGAATACATGGAAGAACAGGATCCAAATGCCAAATAAAGATTTCGAATGTGTGCATTGCGGTAAAGCGTTTCAAAAGGAAAAAACGCTTATTGCTCACATGTGTGAATCAAAGCGTAGGCATTTACAAAAGGATGAAAAGCGTGTGCAGGTTGGCTTTATGACTTTTAACAAGTTCTATCAGCAGGTACAACGCACGAAACCTCAAACATATGAAAAGTTTTGTAAGAGTCCTTACTATAATGCTTTTGTTAAGTTTGGAAGTTTTGTAACCAATGTACAATGTTTGTACCCGGAGAAGTTTATTGAGTTTGTTATACGAAGCGGAGTTAAATTAGACCATTGGTGTCGCGACGAGTTATATGACACTTACCTATATGAAATGATTAAGATAGAACCAGTTGAAAGTGCTGTACAAAGATCTTTGAAAACTATGATGGATTGGGGTGACAAAAATAATGCACCATATAACGACTATTTTCGTTTTGTTAATGTAAATAGAGCAGTACATGATATTAAGAACGGTTATGTTAGTCCTTGGGTTCTTTTAAATTCATCTGCAGGTGTTGAACTTGTTAGCAATTTTAATGATGAGCAATTAGAAATAGTTGAACCAGCATTAGATGTTCCTTACTGGAAAAGAACGTTCAAAACAAAACCATCGGATACAGCATTAGTTAAAGAAATAATTAAGGAGGCAAACATTGCCTGATATTGATTTAGATTTTTTTGATAGGGACGAAGCACTTGAACATTTTGAACATGTTCAAGGAAGTCGTTTTGAAAAAGGACAAATGAAAAAACATAATACTGGTGTTTATTTTCATTCTGTTCCAAAAAATCCGTTTGATGATCGTTGTACACTAGATCATAAAGATGCCGATGAACGAGGTTACTTTAAGATTGATTTACTAAATGTTCACATATACGAAAAAGTGAAAGACGAAGAACATTTAACAAGATTACTTAATAAGGAGCCATTATGGGAATTACTTACAGAGCCAGACTTCAGCAACAACTTATTTCACGTCGCAGAACACAGCGATATTCTAAAACAAATGAAACCACAGAATATAGAACAACTAGCGGCAGTACTCGCAATTATCAGACCTGCGAAGAGGAGTTTGCTTGGCAAGCCGTGGGATACGGTGATGAAGAACGTGTGGACGAAACCGACTGACGGAAGTTATTATTTTAAAAAAGCACATGCGATTGCATACGCACATGCGATTGTGGTTCATATGAATTTATTATGTGAGGAATTATATGAACCTAGGTAGTTGGCCGTTTTGGATTGCACCGTCAGATTTAGTTTTAGATTACCTAATAAAAATGGCGATCTTTTTGGTAGTAGTTCCGATGGTATTCGGAGTAGTTTATACTCCAATGGGATTGTTTCTTAACTATCTTTTTTTAGACTTTTTAATCTACTTGCAGTACAAAAGGCTTACTCGAAACTAATAAATTTAATTCTGGTGTAAATGTTTCAGGAAGTTCGTCTTCGTAGATAAAAGGCTTATCATTTATAATATATAACCTATTAATCATTATTGCCTGTGTTTCCATAATTTTCCACATATCTTTTCTATCTAACCAAAGATATATATTGGATAATCCTAAAACAACAACAGCAAAAACTAGATAGGTTATTAACCTTAATTCTAATTTCATTTTAATTTTCTAACGAGTTGAATAGATTTTCTTTTAACTCGTTTTTGTGCTATATCATTTAATCTTACCACCGGACCAAATAATACATCAACATCTTTAGTTGTAAAAGATTTAATCAAATGTCTAAACTGAGACATTTCCATCTTCATGAATATGTTAATTGGAATTTTTCTATTAGATTCCCACCACCAAATATCGGCACACTCTAATAGTTTTCTTTTTTCGTCATCAGTTCTACATATTGCTATATCGTATATGCTTGTAACAGCATGATCTTGATTGATTATTATTCCTACATATTCGTTAACTCCATGCTTAATGCATGAAATATATGGAATGTTTTCCTGTAATTCTTTATCTATATTGCTCATAGTTCTTTCATAAATACGTATATAAGATGATACAATGAAATGCTTAAAGTACCAATATATATTTATGAAACCGGTGTTACCATTTACAGCGATTTGGACGCTGGGATACCACAAGGATATTCGCCCATGTACCAGAAAGATTTAGTAGTCTATAAGGGTGTTACAAACACCATACGATTCACGGTTAAGAACCAGGATCAGAAACCGCAAACAATATTCGGTGATTCATTTGAATTTCACCTTATTGATGCAACATCAGGAACAACTCACCTATTAAAGCCGTTAACCGTGGTTGACGATGGTAGCACTACTGCTACTAAAGGTGTTGTAGAATTAACACTAAATGAAAGTGATGTTGCTGACAAGATATCAAAGTTTTACACGTTTGCTGTTGCAAGAACAACGGATAATGTTAAAAAGGTAACATATAGTAACACATACTTCGATGCTAGTGGGCGTTTAGAAATTAAGGATGGTGTGTATTCTCCGTTTACAGACAGCACAGAAATAACAACATTCAATCCAGAAACTAGAAATTTTTACCAAGCAGGCGGCCAAATTACTGACTATATAAGCAGTCATTATGATGCTAATCCAGAATACAAAAGAATGAATAGTGTTCATACCATAGCGTATTATACATCAAATAACTATAATGGTGAACTTAAAATACAAGCAACTTTGGATTTACAGCCTAGCACAAATACTTCGTGGGCAGATATCAAAACAATTACACTAACCAATTCTAATGGTATTGGATATCATAACATTAGAGGGATATTTAATTGGATAAGAATTGTCCATACTCCAACCGATTCGAACGCAGGAACACTTGACAAAGTAGTAATTAGATCGTAATATATATATTATGAATCTGATTCAACAAAGTCTTACACTATCCTTACCTGCAAAGCATAAGAAAACTCCCAGTGGATGGGTTTCCTTTGATGCTCCGTGTTGTGTTTATAACGGTGAAACTCGAGACACAAAACAGCGTGGCGGAATAATGGAAAATCCAGATGGTACCGTAAGTTATCATTGTTTCAATTGTGGGTATACAACAAGTTATGTTCCGGGTAGGAATATATCTTTTAAAATGCGTAAATTGATGCGTTGGTTAGGTATGCCTGACTCGGAAATTACAAGGCTTAGCCTTGAGGCTCTAAAGATTAAAGAAGATCATGTCGTAGACGAGACACAGCGTTCGTTCAATAGGCCGACTTTCGAAATTAAAGATTTACCAGTAGGTGCAAGACCAATTATGGAATGTGCGGACTGGAAGGCATTAGAACCAAGCGGGTTGGATTCAGATTTGTTCGGAGCCGTTGAATATATTTTAAGTCGTGGCCTTGATATACAGGATTATAATTTTATGTGGACCCCAGAAGGTTCTTATAAAAAAAGATTGATTATTCCTTTTTACTATCAAGGAAATATAGTTGGATATACAGCAAGAAAAATAGGAGACGGCTCACCTAAATACATTACTGATAGTCAACCAGGATATGTTTTTAATTTAGATAGACAAGGTTGGCATAGAAAATATTGTTTTGTTGTTGAAGGTCCTTTTGATGCAATATCAATTGATGGTATTGCTGTACTACGTAATGATATTAATGATCAACAAGCAATGCTTATCAATGCATTACGAAGACAGGTTATTGTAGTTCCTGACACAGATAAAGCAGGTATGGAATTAGTTAATTCAGCATTAGATAATGAATGGGGTGTAGCGTTTCCTGAATGGTCTGATGTTAAAGATATTAACGAAGCAGTACAAAAATATGGAAAAGTTTATGTTCTTAAAAAAATTGTTAGCAGTATAGAAACTAATCCTGTTAAAATAAAAATAAGAGCCAAGACTTATTTTGGATAATGATTAACTCGATAATTATATACACAGAGGATAATTTTAATGGTTGAATTTATAGTGTGGGTTTGGTTAGAGACTGCGTATGATGGTAATGCTGTCAAAGTCGGAACTTTTGAAAATTGTGATATTGGATCTCAAGTTGCTCAAGAGCAATATCCAAATCATGTAGCGATGCATTGTATATTACCAATGTATCAACCACCCGGACAGGAAATCTAAATGTTTGAACTAGTATATGCTAACGGAGACTCGTTTACATCGGGTATGGAAATTCTAGAAGATAAAAGTCTAGCAGAAGAAAACAAAGCACATGCTTATCCTATGCACATTACTGATTTAATGGGCGTTACACAACATCACAATAGTTCATTGCCTGGTGCAACAAACGAATTTATTGCTAGACAAACAATTATGGATCTGTTAAGATTTAAACAGGATGGCCAAGACCTTAGTAAAGTTTTTGTTATTATAGGTTGGTCCAGTATTTGCAGATTAGAAGTTTCAGCAAAGGACGAAATTAAGATGCTTAAGGCACAGGACATGTGGCCCCCGGCAGGAATGACCAGTTACGAATTAAAACTATTTGGAACAAACTTCGTTAATGCTAGTATTAATAAATTCTTGTTGGATAAGGACGGTAACAAGGTATTTGACTTTGGAGATGAAGCACAAGAATTTTGTGCTAGATATTTGTGGGATGATGAACTAGAATACGAAAAATGGTTTACCAATATTGTAATGTTAGTTGAATTTTTTAAGAATAACAACATCAAATATTTTATGCATAACACGGTTCATCCTTGGAACAGCCTAATGAAAATTAGACCTAATTTATTTCAAAGTGAATACTTTGGAAAGAATTACTATGAGCATGATACACAAGCACTAATGGAATGGGGAGATAAACATTATCCTTATCTACGTAGACAAGAAGGACATTTTCAAAAACAAGTTCATGTGAAATTTGCTGAAATGGTGCACCCTTATATCATGGAGCATTGTGTATGATTGAACATGTTTATACAAACGGAGATTCGTTTACAGCAGGTGTTGAAATACAAGAACACAAAAGCATGGACGAATCAAATAAAGCACTTGCGTATCCTATGCACTTTACTAACAAGTTAAATATTAAGCATTGTGATAATCGTGCATTGCCGGGTGCAACAAACGAATTTATACTACGAAGAACAATATTAGACTTAGAAACTTATAAAACCAAAGGGATAGACCTGTCTAGCGTTTTTGTTCTAATTGGTTGGAGTAACATTAATAAAACTGAAATCAGTATGAGAGAAGTTATAAGAAATATTGGAGACGATCCAGAATTTAATTTTGAATTAATGACAAACACCGAGGCACCTGAATATCATCTATTTCAAACAAAATTTGTTGATCCTTTACTAGCAAACGAAGAAGGAAAAATAATATCTGATGTTTACAACGAGTCTATTGATTGGCTTAATAATTACATGTGGGATTATGAATTAGAATATGAAAAATGGTATTCATACATTACTCTTTTAAAAAACTATTTAGAAAATAATAATTGTAAGTTTTTATTTCATAATACCACACATCCTTGCAAGGTTGTTAGTAACATATATCAATTTGATAATTATTTTCAGCCAAATGGAAAAAGTTTTAACGAGTGGTGTACAACAAACAACTATGAACGTAGAGAACTTTCATATCCAATAGAAGATGCACACGGAGATTTTGCTGACGTGTTAGTGTCCTACGTTAAGGAGAAAAATTTGTTATGATTAAAAAAATAAAACTTTGGTACTTTAAATGGAAACAGAAAAAAGAACTAAAGAAAAAATTAGAAAAACTTAGAAAAAGAGATCCATTTATATACAAATGATTGATAGAACCAAACAAGAAATAGTTGACGATATAGAAAAACTTTTAGAAACCAAAGTTAATCCTTCGGTACAAGCACACGGAGGAATAGTTAAGTATATTGATTTTGATACTACAACAGGTGCTTTAAGATTACAAATGAGTGGCGCTTGTTCAGGATGTGCAGGCTCAACACAAACGTTAAAATATGGAGTCGAGAATATGATGAAACATTATGTTCCGGAAATAAATTTAGTCATAGGGGAAGACGATCCAAATTTCAACGATCCGTATTATAAAAATGATTGATTATAATAAAATAACTTGGGGGATAGTAGCAAACAGCCACGATGCTAGTCTGGCTGTGTTTAAGGGTGTGCATCCTGTATGGGCATGTTTAGCAAAAGACTTCAGTGGTGTAGAAAATGATCCGCACCTTAATCACACAATGGTAAGTGTAGCAAAACAATCTTATGGTATGCCGGATGAAATAGTATGGTACGAGTATCCAAGACTTAAATGGTTACGTCAATTATGGGCAGGACAAAATATTCCATTCATTGATTCAAATGTAAAAAATTATTTACAATATTGGGGACCAGGGCCTGATTGTAAACTATCCTTTACAAAACATCACGAAAGTCATGCCGCATATGGTTATTACTCTGCACCACAAGGAAATACACGCTGGGGTATAGTTGTACTAGATAGTATTGGAGAGTTTGAAACTTACACCATATGGGACGGATTAGGTGGACGAATTAAAAGAATACACAGCCAAGGATATCCACATTCAATAGGTTTATGGTATAGT
>Ga0255772_10002397_pt1 | contig 18309 bp, 13 predicted proteins | sample 071ome_34_FD_179970 | JGI IMG/M metagenome (GOLD analysis project Ga0255772, IMG submission 179970) | Coastal salt marsh microbial communities from the Groves Creek Marsh, Skidaway Island, Georgia - 071411BT metaG (version 2) | ecosystem: Environmental > Aquatic > Marine > Intertidal zone >...
AATGCTATCAACTCGGAATTCAAGCCATAGCTTTATTTCCCGTGATTGATAAGGAATTAAAATCAGAGGAAGCATCCGAAGCTTTTAATGACAATGGTTTAATACCTAGGGCTATTAAGGAATTAAAAAAACAATTACCCAATCTTGGCATTATTTCTGATGTAGCTTTGGACCCTTACACAAGCCATGGACAAGATGGTCTTATAGATTCTAATAATAAAATTTTGAATGATGAAACGGTTGAGGTTTTAGTTAAACAGGCACTTTCTCATGCAAGAGCTGGAAGTGATGTAGTTGCACCGTCGGATATGATGGATGGTCGAGTTGCCAAAATTCGTGAGGCTCTTGAAGAACATAAATTTATTGATACTAAAATTTTGGCTTATTCAGCAAAATATGCTTCATCTTTTTATGGTCCATTTAGAGAGGCTATTGGTTCATCAGTATCATTAGGCTCAGCTTCTAAAGAGACTTATCAGATGGATCCAGCAAATGGTGATGAGGCGTTACATGAGGTAAAGCTGGATATTGATGAGGGTGCTGATTTTGTTATGGTAAAGCCAGGAATGCCTTATTTAGATGTCGTATTTAGAGTTAAAGAAGCTTTTTCTAAACCTACTTTCGTGTATCAGGTTAGTGGTGAATATGCGATGATCAAAGCTGCTAGCGAAAAAAAATGGCTTGATGAGGATAAAATTATTATGGAATCTTTGCTTGCATTTAAGCGTGCGGGAGCAGATGCGATACTAACTTATTTTGCGATACAGGCCGCTAGGATTCTTCAGCAACATCGCTAGGATCAAACTCCTCCAATTCTTTAAGACTTAATCCTCTTGCCTTTAAAATTTGTTTGTTTTGTATTTTAAGTTCATTAGTATCAAAAATTTTAAGTTCAATTGGAAATTCATAGCCATCAATTTTGTAGATACTTAGAGTTTTTAAAGTGTTTTTTTTATGTATATTGACATCAATAATTTCAAAATGAATATTCTGATTGAGCAGAATGTATTCAATCTCTTTGATATCATCTGTGAATAAATTAATTTCTATGATTGGGTATTTTGTAATAATGCCCTCTAAAAATTGATTTGATATAAAAGGTTTATAGCGCTCAAAAAGTATCATAATTTTCAGCGCCTCTTTTTTTAAATTTTGCACTAACTCATGATCAACTTTTTGATAAAGATTTTTGAAAAGTATAAGTTCTTTATCAATTTCATAATTTGATGGCAGAACTTCTTTCTCACTAAATCCAAGATATTTGGCAGCTTTTTTTTTTGCAAAATGATAGTCACGTACTCCCTCTTGAGAAATCAGTTCCGCAGCTTTAGATGCTATGGCAAGCTTAATATGTTTAGTATTTTCTTTTCCCATCAATTGATCAAATAGTAAGCATTGCTTTGAGGCAAAAATTCTTCATAGAAATATTCGTAAATACCTTCTTCCTCAGGAAGCGCAACAACACCATCTTCTTTTCTAATTTTGACCGGCATAATACCTTCAGGCTCAACCATAAATCTTATTGGGTATTGGTTGAGAATAGGCTTCATGTAATCAATCCATATGGGCAATGCTGCTCTAGATCCTGTTTCAAATTTACCTAAGGGTTTAGGTTGGTCAAAACCAACCCAGGTAATAGTAACGATATCTGGATTGTAGCCTGCAAACCATGCGTCATATTGATCATTCGTTGTTCCAGTTTTACCAGCAATATCACTTCGCTTTAATCTCTTTGCCTGTTTTGCAGTGCCTGAGTTTATTACTTCCTTTAGCATATCTGTCATAATAAAGGCATTTCTTGGATCAATTACCCTTGGGGTTTCTTGGTTAAATAGAGCAGTACTTTGCTTAACTTTTCTTCCTTTACTATCAATAATTTTTTCAATGAAGTATGGTTTCTTAAGGTAACCTCCATTTGCAAAAACAGCATACGCTGTGGCAACTTCCATAGGAGTAGCTTGACCAACACCTAAAGCCATAGAAAGATAAGGTGGGTGTTTTTTTGCATCAAAACCAAAACGAGTAATGTAATCTTGAGCATAATTTGTACCAATATTTTTAAGCACACGAATAGCAACTAAATTTTTAGATAATGCTAAACCGTCTCGAAGCCTTATTGGGCCAGAGAATTTTTTATTATAGTTTTGAGGCTCCCAATTTTCATTAGATCCTAGTTCTTTAGATGTAATATATAAATATGCATCATTTACTAGTGAAGCTGCATTAATACCTTTTTCTAGTGCAGCAGAATATATAAAGGGTTTAAAAACTGAGCCCGGCTGCCTTTGTGCTTGAGTCACATGGTTATATTTATTTTTATAAAAATCAAAACCACCAACAAGCGCAAGAACTGCTCCTGTTTGAGGATCAATGGAAATTAGGGAACTTTCAACTTCAGGTAATTGAGTGGCAACCCAATAACCTCTTTGTTTAACAAATCTTAAAACGGTTCCAATTTTAACTATTTTTAAATTTGGATTTTCAATATTAAGATCATCTTTTAAAAGCTCCAATCCTTTTTTATAAACATTAATAATTTCTCCATTTTTTAAAAGTGCAGTAACTTTTAGTGGCTGTGTATCAAGAACAACACCAGGAATAAAGTCGCCGTAAGTTGGTAACATTCTTAATTTTTTAACTAAATATTCTGAACGATTTTTTTTATCAATTAGTTTTTCATCTGATAAATCATAATATGTTTCAGGTTGGTTGATAGGGTGTCTTGATGTGTAATTGATCAATCCATTTTGAATTGCATAGTTGGCATATTTTTGATTTTTATCTCTAATAGTTGTGTAAACTTTTAGACCACTGGTATATATTTTGTCTCCAAATTCTTCATACAATGTTTGGCGAACCATTTCTGCAACGTAATCTGCTTTCACTTCACGTTTGGTAAAAGACTCTCTTAAATTTATTGGCTCTTCTAATGCGAGAAGGTAAGTTGGTTTATCAATAAATCCGTGCCTTAACATACTTTTTAAAACTGCATGTTGACGGTAAATTGAATCATCAGGATTTCTAAAAGGATTATATTTGCTCGGAGCTTTAGGTAATCCTGCTAGTAATGCTGTTTCAGCTAAATTTATTTCATCTAAATTTTTATCAAAATAGGTATTTGCAGCCGCAACAAATCCAAAAGACCTTTGCCCTAAATAGATTTGATTAATATAAAGCTCTAGTATTTCCTCTTTGGTTAAATTTTTTTCGATTTTGATTGCTAAAAGAACTTCATTGATTTTTCTTTTTAAGGTTTTTTCAGAGGATAAAAAAAAGTTTCTAGCGACTTGCATGGTTATTGTGCTTGCTCCTTCGTTAGATTGACCAGTAATATTTCTTAGAGCTGCTCTAGCAATGCCAATTATATCAATACCTGGGTGCTCAAAAAAACGTCGATCCTCAATGGCGAGAATGGCATTAATCATTTTTTGAGGTACTTTTTTTATCGGAATATACTCCCTTCGCTCTTCACCAAACTCAGATATCAATGAACCCTCTTTTGTGAAAATTTGTAAAGGCTGTTTTGGTCTATATTCTTCGAGATGTTTAACCTCTGGAAGCGTTGGGTATATTAGAGCCACCATAAAAAAAACCAATGCAAGTGCAGAAATAGATCCAATGAATGAGAGAAAAAGAAAATTTTTAAATGATGAAAACATCTATTTCAGAGGCAGTGTTAACTAAAATTATATATAGGGTTTATTATAGAGGCTTCAGATAATATCTAAAATTATTTTACCTAAATTTTATGGAAGAAAAAAATATAATTTTTGTAGGTTTGATGGGTTCTGGGAAAACGACCATCGGTAAACAAGTTAGCAAATCGTTAGATATGGAATTTTTTGACACTGATCATGCTGTAGAAGTAAAAACCGGCGTTAATATTGCAACTATTTTTGAATTGGAGGGCGAGGAAGGCTTTAGATTACGAGAGCATAATTTGCTTGTTGATTTAATAGATAATCAAAAAAAGGTAATTGCTACTGGTGGAGGTATTGTTTTAAATGGTGAGAATAGAAAACTTTTGCGACAGTTAGGGACCGTTGTATATCTGAGATCAAATATTAAGGATTTAATATTAAGATTGAAAAATGATAAGACTAGACCTTTAATTCAAAATGTTAATTTGGATGAGAAATTCAACGAACTTTATAAGGAGAGAGACCCTTTATATATTGAAGTTGCTGACTATATAATTAATACAAAAAATAAAAAAGTGAGCGATATAAAGAATGAAATATTGGAATTATTAAAAAAATGAAAACAATAAAAATTGATCTAGGTTCCAGGGGTTATGAAATTAATGTTGGACAGGACCTACTTTCTGACCCGGGTATTTTTTCCAACTATATTATAAAAAAAGATGTCGCTATCATTACCAACAAAACTGTTGGCCCGCTTTATAACGATGCTCTTAAGAAGTCATTAAGTAGTGCAAAGAAAGTTATCTGTTTAGAACTTGATGATGGTGAAAAATATAAAGACAATGAAAGTTTAAATAAAATTTATGCAACTTTACTGGAAAATAAGTTTGGCAGGGACGCTCTTTTAATAGCCCTTGGAGGAGGCGTAGTTGGGGATATAACTGGCTATGCTGCTGCAACTTATATGCGAGGTATAGATTTTATTCAGGTTCCAACCACGTTGTTATCTCAAGTAGATTCATCCGTTGGCGGCAAAACGGGTATCAATCATCCTTTGGGTAAAAATATGATTGGGGCCTTTTATCAACCTAAAGCTGTGATCATTGATGTTAATTGTTTAAATACACTTCCTGATGAAGAATTGTCAGCTGGTTTAGCGGAAGTTATTAAGTATGGATTAATTAGAGATTCAGATTTTTTTGAATGGCTAGAGGGCAACTTAGAATATTTATTGAAAAAGAATCCTGATAAACTTACTGAGGCAATTATTCGCTCTTGTGAAAATAAAGCCCATGTTGTGGCAGAGGATGAATTTGAGGGTGAAAAAGGTTTAAGGGCAACCTTAAATCTTGGACATACATTTGGACATGCAATTGAGACGGCCATGGGCTATGGAAATTGGTTGCATGGACAAGCTGTTGCTGCCGGCATAGTAATGGCGGGATATCTTTCCAAAAGACTAGGAAACTTGAGCGAAATAGATTTTAATCGTTTAAAAAATATTATCATACATGCAAATTTACCTGTAAGCCCTCCTAATATTGATAAAACTTTTTTTTTGGATTTAATGAAAAATGATAAAAAAAATAAGGATGGAAAGATTTTCTTAGTTTTATTAAAAGGAATTGGCAAAGCTTATATTACTGATGATTATCCACATAATATTTTAGAAGAAACGATAGAAAGAGAATTTTTTTAGATGATCTTAGCGCCATATGCTTCCTCACCTGAGAAAAGTAAGGGCAGAGTTTATGATGAGGCACCATCAAACCTCAGAAATGTTTTTCAAAGAGATAGAGATCGGATAATACATTCCTCCTCATTTCGCAGGCTTCAATACAAAACTCAAGTTTTTGTAAATCATGAAGGCGACATGTTTAGAAGTCGCCTTACTCACTCGTTAGAAGTTGCTCAAGTATCTAGGGGTATTGCAAGATCATTAAATTGTCATGAGGATCTTGTCGAGGCAATTGCGCTTGCCCATGACTTGGGTCATACACCTTTTGGTCATGCTGGGCAAGATGCCCTTAATGATTGTATGAGAGAATTTGGAGGTTTTGAACATAACCTTCAGTCACTAAGAGTCGTTGATAAATTAGAAAAAAAATATGCATTATTTGATGGTTTAAATTTATCCTATGAGGTCAGAGAAGGTATTCTTAAGCATTGCTCTTTAAAAAATGCTCGCAAGTTAGGTGAGCTTGGCCAAAGGTTTCTTAATAAAACACAGCCAACATTAGAGGCGCAAATTGTCAATATAGCTGATGAAATTGCCTATCTGCATCATGATTTGGATGATGGCTTTAGGTCAGGCATTCTCGATTTTGATCTTCTTAAAAGTTTGCATTTTTTTAAAGATAAATATGACCAAGTTATAAATGAGCATGGTTCTTTAAATCATGAGCAAATATTAAATGAAATAATAAGAAGGATGATGAATATGATAATTAGGGATGTATGCAATGAAAGTTTCAAAAAAATTGAGACCTATAATCCCACAACCGTAGAGGATGTTAGAGCATCTAGCTCTATAGTTAATTTTTCAGAATCTATGTTGTCTCATATAAAACAGATTAAGCAGTTTTCCAGGGTCAATCTTTATAATCATCCAAGAATTAGCAATATGACAGATAGAGCACATATAACCTTAAAAAAACTTTTTAAATATTTTCAAATTAACTATGACTTAATCCCAAATAGTTTCAAAACTGATGTAAAAGAAACAAAAGAGAGGATAATCTCCGACTATATTGCAGGTATGACAGACCGTTTCGCTGAACAATTTTCAGAAAATATAAAAAATTAAAGATATAAATGTTGTATTTTTGCAACAAATTTTATATTTTTTGACATAAAAGTAACAAAAATGTTGCTTTAATGAACAGACAAAAGAGATAATATCACTAACGATCCTCCACATTAGTGGGGAAAGTTAATTAATAAATTAGGAGATTATTATGAATAAGAAAATTTCAGCTGCAGTTGCTTCTGCTGCTTTAGTTTTAGGTTCACAAGCTGCTAATGCTGGCATTATTATTCCAGCAGGCGAGTGGACTTTAGATGTTAACGGTAATGTTAACGTTTACGCTAGCCATACTTCATATGATGACACAGGTACTGCTGTAGGTGGCGGTCTTGCTGGTATTGATAATGGCGTTCAAGACGACAACCGCACAATCGGTACTGGTCTTTTACCTGCATGGTTAGGTTTCACAGGTACAACACGTCAAAACGACTTAGATGTATCTTTCACAATTTCTATGCAACCTAATACTTCTGACAATGCTCCATCTGGTGATGTTAAAGGCCCACTCTGGCGTCAAGCATTCATCACATTTGGTGATAAGTCATGGGGTACAGTTAAGATGGGTAAAGATTTAGGTATCTTTGCTGGTAACGCAATTCTTGCTGATATGACACTTCTTGGCGTTGGTTCTAACGCTGCTAACTCAGGTCAATCAACTACTTTAGGTGGTATTGGTACTGGTTACATCTATCCAGCGTGGAAAGGTCAAATTGCTTACACATCACCTAACTTCAATGGTTTCAGCTTCACAGCTGGTATCACTAACCCAAATCAGCATAAAGTAACAACAGTACAATCAGCTCGTCAAGACCAGTTTGGTTTTGAAGGCCAAGTTCAGTATGCTGCTGACTGGGGTAAAGTTTGGGTATCTGGTGCAAGCTATGAATTCACAACTGGCACAGCTGGCCAAGATTGGGACGCAACAGCAATGGACATCGGTGCTTCTGTAGGCTTCGGTAACTTAGGCTTAGTTGCTTACTACTATGACGGTGAAGGTGTTGGTGCTACATTATTCGGTGGTAACACAACAACTGCTGGTGGTGGTGTAGATTCTGGTGTAGATGATGGCTACGATGAGCGTGATAGTGACGGTGGTTATGTTCAGGCTACATATGTAATTCCTACTGGTACTAAGTTAGGTGTTGCATACGGTGTGTCTAAACAAGACCTTGGTGATAACGACGGTGATTCAACTAACATTCTTAAAGAGAATAGCCGTTGGACTATCGGTGCTTACCACCCACTTACAAAACACTTAAACTTAGTTGCTGAATATAACGCAATTGAGTCTAAGAGCCACAGTGGTATCACAAACGAATCAGATACAATGTCTCTAGGTGCGATTTTATTCTTCTAAGAATTAATTGTATTAGAAATATAAATCTTGTTTCATTTAAAAGCCCCTCTCGAGGGGCTTTTTTTATGACTAATTATTTAAAGGCTTTCAAAAACAGGCCAATATGTTCTTGATAATTAACCCAACTTTTGACTGACTTTGAATTGATGTGACCTCGTATCTGAACATCACTAGCGGTTCTTACCTTACGCTGGTTTTTTTCTAAATCCAGCATATTTTTATCATATGGAATACCTATATAATTGCAGAGATCTTTAATTTCGTGATTAGGATTCGAAATTAAATCTTCATAACAAATGTTGTAAATATCTTGATTTAATTCATTTTGCCAAAAATGCATGAACTCTTTATAAAAGTGATAATAATCAATGATATCTGATTGGCTGTATGAAAATTCTAAAGTACCAGGTACAAATAGATTATTAAGAATAGAGAAACAATTATCAGTTGGGTCTCTTTGAATATGAATAAATTTGGCATTTGGAATTAATTTTTTAATGAATCCAAGCCAATAAAAATTCAATGGTAACTTATCAATAATAAATGGTTTTTGAGTGAGGCTTGATATTTTTGCAACGTATTTTTCTTTAATTTTTTCTAATCTATTTGAAATATTAGATTCCTTGAAATTTAATTTGCAGAATTCGAGGTGCAGCTCATTAATTTCTCCAGCTCCAAATACTTCGGATGATCCACTTAAGATTTGTTCTAACAATGAGGAACCAGCTCTTGGCATACCCACTATAAAAACAGGACAAGGATAGACTGAACTAGATTCATTTTCAATCACCACATTTTTATAAATTTGTTTAACCTGGTTATACAGCTGATAAAGGTTTTCGATATTAAATTTTTGACTTGATTTCATCAAAGAATTACCTAGATCTAAATGATTAAAAGAAAGGTCATACATTTTTTCATTATGATAAATTTTACTAAGTGCGAAGTGAATAAATACCTTATCAGTATTTAAAAGTGTTGTATCAGATGCTTTAGAAAGTAAATTCTTAGCAATTTCATCATTAATTGAAATTTTCTTTATTCTTGAAAGGGCAAAGTGAGCTTTAAAAAAATTAGCATCATGATTAATAGCCATTTCTAAAAAATTTATAGCTTCTTTGTTATTTCCAGCCCAAATGTGATCAACTGCAATAAGGTATAAATTTTCTTTATTACGGGGGCTTATAAATAAAGCCTTTTTATGATGATCAAAAGCATCATCATAATTTAATTCTCTTATATATGCTTCCGCAATCAAATTATGCAATATCTCAATATTTTGATATTTTGATAATGCTTTTTTTAAGATATCAATTGCGTCTAAGTTCTTATTTGTTTCAAGATATAAGTTTGTTAGGTTTATTTGATATACAAGATTATTATCATCTATCTTTATAGCATTTTTAAGATTTAAAATTGCTTTTTCATAATCATTGAGAAAGCGATAGGTTAAACCAAGATTTGCATAAGCTTCAGAAAATTTATTATTTAATTCAATGGATTTTTTAAAATTGATTAAAGCACTTTTATTTTCACCAATTTCATTAAGAATTAGGCCACGATAATTATATAGAAGATAATTATATCGATCGTTCTTGATAAGCTTGTTTAAACCCATCAGAGCACGGTCAAACTGTTTTAATTCATATAACTTTTGAATCTCGCTTAATTTTTTATCTATTTCACCCAAATCAATAACCTAAAGACCTTGATCACAATTTTACTATAAAGCCAAGGATGTAAAATAGATTTTAAATTCCAAGCTCTTTAATTTTCCTTGTTATTGTATTTCGGCCAATTCCCAAAATTTTAGCTGCATCAATTTTTCTATTTTTTGTTTGCTTTAATGCCTGTTCGATAATAATTTTCTCAGCCTCATTGACCACTTTTGAATAAATATTTTTTTCGTCATTAACAATAGAGTTAAAGACAATTTTTTTTAAACTATCCTGCCATGAGGTTAAATTATCTAATGCGAACAAGGCTGTTTCATTTTTTATTTCATCAGGCAAGTCAGAGATTTTAATTATTTTTCCTGAGGTCATGACGGTAAGCCAATGACAAATGTTTTCTAGCTGCCTTACATTCCCTTGCCAATTTAGATTTTTAAAGAACTCAAGGACATCTTGAGAAATTATTTTAGAGCTAACATTCAACTGACTGGCACTTCGTTTGAGAAAAAAATCACATAACATTGGAATATCATCAGCTCTATCTCGAAGTGATGGTATTTTAACCCTAATAACGTTTAATCGATGGAATAGATCCTCTCTAAACTTTCCTTCCTTGACTAACTTTTCGAGGTTTTGATGCGTTGCGGTAATCACTCTAACATTTGCTTTGATTTGGTCTTGCCCACCAATTCGATAAAAATAACCATCGTTAAGGATCCTTAATAGTCGTGTTTGAAGATCTACCGGCATGTCACCAATTTCATCAAGGAACAATGTTCCACCGTTCGCTTGTTCAAAACGCCCTTTTTTAAGTTGATTAGCACCTGTAAAAGCTCCTTTTTCATGACCAAATAATTCTGTCTCAAGAAGTTCATTCGGTATCGCGGCTGTATTAATAGCTATGAAAGGGCCATTTTTTTGCTTACTATTTTTGTGAATGGCGTTCGCAACTAATTCTTTTCCTGAACCTGATTCACCATTAATTAAAACGGTTGCATGGGTTTCACCTAATTTACCAATCACTCTAAATACCTCTTGCATAGCAGGTGCTTGCCCAATGATGTCTGGATAATTTTTTGGATCAAATTGTTCGACTTCATGACTATCAAAATTCATATTTTTTTCTAAAGCTTTATTAATGATATTAATCACATGGTTAATATCAAATGGCTTAGCAATGTATTCAAAAGCTCCTTTTTGAAAGGAGGCTACCGCCGTATCTAAATCAGAGTAGGCGGTCATGATTATGATTGGTATCTCAGGAAACTTGTCTTTGACCTTGGCAAGAAAGCTTAGCCCTGACTCTCCTGGCATTCTTATATCACTTACAATCACAGAAGGTTTATCGTGATTAAATTGATTGATAGCCTCGTTAGTATTTGAAAAAATTTTGAATGGTAAATTTGCTTTTTCTAATGCTTTTTCAAACACCCATCTTATCGATTTGTCATCATCTAAGATCCATACAGCACTCATAATTTACTCTCTTTGCTTTTAGTTAACCCATTTTGAATGGGCAAGATTATGGTGAAAATAGTTTTTCCTGGCTTTGAATCTAAATCAATTAAGCCTTTGTGAAGTGATATGAAATTTTGTGCTAAGGATAAACCTAGACCTGATCCCTCATCATCACCTGATACAAGGGGGTAAAAAACTTTCTCCTTAATGACCTCTGGTACCCCCGGCCCATTATCTTCAATATCAATTCTAATCACAGTAGAGTATTTTTTTTGTTGAAAAATAATATGACGATCAGCGCGAGTGGTAATTTTTAAAAACTTTTCTTTTATGTTGGATCTGTTGAGCGCTTGGGCTGCATTACGACTAATATTTAATATAGCTTGAATAAGTTTCTCACGATCTGCAATGATTTCGGGTAGACCAAGGTCATAGTCTCTGACAAACTTAATTTCTTCACTAAACTCGGAGAGTATTAAGCCGCGAACCCTTTCAATAACCTCGTGGATATTAGTGTCATCGTATTTGGGTAACTGATTAGGTGATAATAATTTATTCATTAGGCTTTGTAGCCTATCGGCCTCTTTGATAATAATTTGGGTATATTCAGTTAATTGCTTGTCACCTAATTCAGCCTCGAGTAACTGAGCAGCACCCCTTAATCCTCCAAGAGGATTTCTTATCTCGTGCGCGAGATTTCTTAATAATTGAGCGTTAGCTTGTTGTTGAAGGATTATGCGCTCCTCTTTGGCAACTTTTAAATGTTGATCCATGGGCAAGAACTCGATAAGGAAATTTTTATTATTTTGTATAGGGCTAACTGTGACAGTCACACAAATAAATTTATCTTGTTTGACTTGAATAAAGTATTCATTCTCTCGGTAAATGTTTTGGTTTTCACTTGCGGTTAAGATCTGCTTAAAAAAGAGTTCACTGGTAAAAAAAACATTAACATTTTTTTCACATGCCTGATCATGGCTGATATCCAGCAAGGCCTCGGCGGATGGGTTAATGTATCTGATATCGCCATTTTTTGAGCAAACGATAACACCTGTGGCTAAGTGCTCAAGGCCTTCAAAATTTTCAAGAATAATAGGTGGTGTCATATTTTGTCTCTATATCTTTTAAAGCAATATCTATGCCAATGACCTCTATTTTTTATTAAAAATGCACACTTTTGGTGCTTAAAAAAAATAGGCAAAAAAAAGGCAGGATATTAAATCCCGCCCTGATTAGTTATACGCTGTAGTACATTTCAAACTCTATTGGATGAGGTGTCATGCGCATTTGTGTAACCTCATTCATCTTCAAGCTAATGAAGCTATCAATAAAGTCATCGGTAAATACCCCTCCCTTGGTTAGGAATTTACGATCTTTATCAAGAGCCTCTAAAGCCATATCTAATGAAAAAGCTACCTGAGGAATTTTTGCCTCCTCATCCGGTGTTAAATCATAAAGGTCTCGTGTTTCAGCTTCACCCGGATGGATTTTATTTTGGATGCCATCTAAACCAGCCATCAGCATTGCACTAAAGCAAAGGTATGGGTTAGCAGTAGGGTCAGCAAATCTTACCTCGATACGTCTTGCTTTATCAGACGATACAAATGGGATACGAATAGCAGCTGATCTATTTTTAGCAGAATAAGCTAACATAACAGGCGCCTCAAACCCAGGCACTAGACGCTTATAAGAGTTTGTCGATGGGTTACAAAGAGCATTCAAAGCACGACCGTGCTTTATAATACCGCCGATATAGTAAAGTGCAGTTTCACTTAAACCCGCATATTTCTTGCCTGCAAACATGTTTTTACCATTTTTCCAGATGGACTGATGCACGTGCATGCCAGAACCATTATCATTTAGGACCGGTTTTGGCATAAATGTTGCAGTTTTACCGAAATTGTGAGCTGAGTTAAGGACAACATATTTAAGTTTTTGTGTCCAATCTGCTCTTTGGGTTAATGAGCTAAATTTTGTACCAATTTCATTTTGACCAGATCCTCCAACTTCATGGTGATGCACCTCAACAGGCACACCCATTTGTTCTAAAGTTAAACACATGGCTGATCGGAGGTCTTGCATGGAATCTACAGGAGGCACAGGGAAATAACCACCTTTAACGGCAGGTCTGTGAGCCACATTGCCACCCTCATGCTCGGTATTTGAATCCCAAACCGCTTCTTCTGAATTAATTTTGACAGAGGAGCCACTCATACCAGATTGCCAAGTCACAGAATCAAATACAAAGAATTCTGGTTCTGGACCAAAATAGGCTGTATCCCCAATTTTAGTTGATTTTAAGTAGGCTTCAGCACGATTTGCGATGGTTCGTGGGTCACGATCATAACCTTTACCATCGGCAGGATCTACCACATTACAAGTTAGGATCATGGTTGTTTCTTCCATGAATGGATCAATCACAGCTGTGCTTGCATCGGGCATCAGTAACATGTCTGATGCATTAATACCTTTCCAGCCAGCAATCGATGAACCATCAAATGCATGACCTTCTGTGAATTTGTCTTTTGAAAAAGCAGACACTGGAACTGAAACATGTTGTTCCTTACCCTTGGTATCTGTAAAACGAAAATCAACGAACTTAACGTTATGTTTTTTAATTTGTTTCATTACATCAGAGACAGCCATCTAAAACTCCTTTTTTTAAATACAATGTAAATAAAGCATTTTTTGTGCCAAACCCAAAAACGCTAAAATACTCCTTTTTTGGCTCTATATACATAGATTGATGGGTATTTATGCATAAATCATAACAATAATTCATCATTATGCACTAATGTGGTGCAAATTGTCAGATATCAATCTATTTGTTAATTACTTATAATTTACATATGACTAGAAAATTAAAAAAATTTGCTGTTATTGGCCATCCCATTGATCACTCTAAATCACCCACCATTCATGAGGCATTTGCAAGCCAATTTGGTTTTGATATTAGTTATGAAAAATTAGATGTGCATCCAGATAGTTTTGGTGAAAAAATTCATGAATTAAAAGAGGATGAATTTGTTGGTTTAAATATTACCTTACCATTTAAAAATAGGGCTTTTGAGATATCTGATGGTGTATCAGAAATATCTAGACTTACTCAATCAGTGAATACCATTTCATTTAAAGATAATAAAATTCATGGTGATTCAACAGACGGCCAGGGTTTAATTGAGGATTTAAAACTCAATAAAATCAATTTAAAAGGGATGAATATCATGCTTTTGGGTGCCGGAGGTGCAGCCCGAGGCGTTATATTTGACTTGATTAAGAGCCAGCCTAATTCAATCCTATTGCATAACCGTAGTGTTGATAGGGCAAAAAAAATGATAGACGATTGGTCATTTCATGCTAATAAAGAAAATATACATTTAGCATTATTAGACGTTGAAGAAATCAAACAATTTGATCTGGTCATTAATGCGACCTCGGCAGGAATCATGGGAAATGACTTACCCATGCCAATTCATTTATTTTCTAGTACGACAACTTACTACGATATGACCTATGGTTCTGAAACAGCTTTTTTAAAAGAGGCATTAAGGGTTGGGGCAAGAACCCTTGATGGAATTGGTATGTTAATTTGTCAGGCTGCAGCGTCATTTAAAATTTGGCATCAATGTGAGCCTGATGTAAAAAAGGTCATTAAATTATTTAAGTAAGGGCTTTAAATATTTTCCTGTAAAACTTTTACCATTTAAAATAATTTTTTCAGGAGGACCCTGTTCAATGATCTGTCCTCCTCCATCGCCCCCTTCGGGACCAAGGTCAATAATCCAGTCAGCCGTTTTAATAACATCAAGATTATGTTCAATCACAACGAGGGTATTGCCATTATCTCTTAAATGATGCAGCACATTGAGTAAGAGTTGAATATCAGCAAAGTGTAAACCAGTCGTGGGTTCATCGAGAATATAAAGAGTTTTTCCAGTATCTCTTTTAGAGAGTTCTAAAGAAAGTTTAACCCTTTGGGCTTCTCCGCCTGAGAGTGTTGTCGCATTCTGCCCCAAGGTAATATAGCCCAAGCCTACATCCAATAATGTTTTAAGTTTTCTTTCAATAATAGGAATGGATTCAAAAAACTCATAGGCTTTGTCGACGGTCATGGTTAAAACATCATGGATATTTTTCCCCTTGTATCTAATCTCTAGGGTCTCTCGATTATAGCGTTGCCCATGGCATACATCGCATTGAACAAAAACATCGGGCAGAAAGTGCATCTCAACACGAATAAGCCCATCCCCCTCGCATGCTTCACAACGACCACCCTTAACGTTAAATGAAAATCTTCCAGGCCCATAACCCCTTGAACGACTCTCATGAACTTTTGCGAATAGATCTCTGATGGGTGTAAAGAGGCCAGTGTAGGTTGCAGGATTCGATCTTGGAGTTCTTCCGATAGGACTTTGGTTCACGTCTACAACTTTATCAAAGAAATGTGCCCCTTTAATTTCATCAAATTTTGCTGGCTCAAGATTACTCTTGTTAATAATTTTTGCCATTGAGAAATAAAGTGTGTCATTGATTAATGTCGATTTCCCACTTCCTGAAACACCCGTAACACAAGTTAAAAGTCCCACTGGTAATTTTAAATTTACACCCTTTAAATTATTGCCCTCAGCATTGATAATCTCTAGGTAACCTCTCTTAGGTTCTTGCCGTTTAGTTGGAATTAAGATTTTTTTTTCACCTGAAAGATATTGCCCAGTCAGTGAGTCCTTATCATTTGAAATATTTTTGGGAGTGCCTGAATAAACAATTTTACCCCCATGGACACCAGCACCTGGGCCAATATCAATGACAAAATCAGCGTTAAGAATGGCATCTAGATCATGTTCGACCACGATGACAGTATTGCCAAGATCCCTTAAGTTTTTAAGCGTTTCGAGCAACCGATCATTGTCTCTTTGATGAAGTCCAATCGAGGGCTCATCGAGAACATACATCACACCGGTTAAACCACTACCTATCTGTGAAGCCAATCTAATTCTTTGCGCCTCGCCACCTGATAAAGTTTCAGCTGACCTTGATAAAGAGAGGTAATTTAATCCAACATTAATAAGAAAAAAGAGCCGATTTTTTAACTCTTGTAAAATTTTGCTAGCAATTTCAGCTTTATTACCTTTTAAGCTCATTGAATCAAAAATTTGAAAGGCTTTGTTTAGTGGTAACTGGCAAATCTCATGAATATTCATTCCCTCGACTAATACGTTTCTTGACTCAAGACGAAGCCTTGAGCCTTGGCATGATGGACACTCTTGGATACTTAAATATTTAGCTAGTTCATCTCTAACAGTGTTTGAATCTGTCTCTCGATAACGACGTTTTAGATTATTAAGTATTCCCTCAAAAGAATGCGTTTTACTATAAATCGTACCTCGGTCGCTAAAATAATTAAATTCTATTTTTTCGTTACCACTACCATTTAATAAAATATTTTGTACATGTTCAGGTAATGCATTAAAAGGGGTTTCAATATCAAATTCATAATGATTAGCTAGGCTTTTTAGCATTTGAAAATAAAATTGATTTCTTTTGTCCCAGCCTTTAATGGCGCCTGATCCAAGGGATAATTCGGGAAATGCAACTATTCGCTTGGCATCAAAATAATTTTTATGTCCGATTCCATCACATTCATGGCAAGCACCCATGGGGCTATTAAATGAAAAAAGTCGAGGTTCGAGTTCGGGAAGAGAATATTCGCAGTGAGGACATGAAAACTTCGCTGAGAGAAGATGTGATTCATTATTGTCTAGATTAAAGATGATAATTTTCCCATCAGTTATTTTGAGACCAGTCTCTAAAGACTCCGCTAATCGCTGTTTAATATCACTGCTTATCTTTATTCGATCAATTACAACATCAATTTGATGTTTTTTATTTTTATCAATATCTGGAAGATCATCAATTTCGTAGAGCTTGTTGTCTAATCTAATTCTAATAAAGCCTTGAGCTTTTAGCTCATTAATAAGATCACCGTGACTTCCTTTTCTCTCATTGACAACAGGGGCAAGGATCATGATTTTAGACCCTTTAGGCATACTTAAAATTTGATCTACCATTTGCGATACAGTCTGTGCCTCTAATTTAATTTTATGTTCAGGACAAAATGGGTCACCCACTCTTGCAAAAAGAAGTCTTAGATAATCATGAATTTCTGTGACAGTCCCGACTGTCGATCTTGGGTTGTGAGATGTTGATTTTTGTTCAATAGAGATCGCTGGAGACAAACCTTCAATGCTATCAACATCAGGCTTACTCATTCTATCTAAAAATTGTCTAGCATAGGCAGAAAGTGATTCTACGTACCTTCTTTGACCCTCAGCATAAATGGTGTCGAAGGCAAGCGATGATTTTCCTGAACCAGACAATCCCGTAATTACAACGAGTTTATTTTTAGGTATATCAACAGATATATTTTGCAGATTATGAGTGCGGGCACCCTTAATTTTTAAAAAGTCCATAACTATTATTTTTTTTTGGGCAACCTGTTAATATACTGAATTATCTAATTTTTAGAAACCTTTATTACACCTTCATTAAGAGAAATGACCCCACAAGAGTTAAAGTCTAGCTTGATACTTGCACTGGCTTACAGTTTAAGAATGTTTGGCATGTTTATTATTTTGCCTATTTTTGCTGTGTATGCCTCTAATTTGGCTGATACCCCGTCAGAATTTCAAATTGGACTTGCATTAGGCATCTATGGTTTAACTCAAGCACTTTTCCAAATTCCCTTTGGGCTTGCTTCAGATAGATATGGCCGTAAAAAAATAATTTATTTGGGGCTATTCATATTTATTGTAGGGTCGGTTGTGGCTGGCCTCTCGAGTAATATAAATTTAATAATTTTGGGACGTGCCTTACAAGGAGCAGGAGCCATTTCTGCGGTCCTTGCCGCCTTCGTAGCTGACCTTACCACTGAAAAATTTAGAACAAGGGCGATGGCAATTATTGGTGGTAGCATTGGCCTAACATTTATCTTATCCCTGATTTTAGGGCCTATATTAAATAGCTTGATCGGTGTCCCTGGTATTTTTTTCTTAATGGCCTGCTTATCTTTTATTGTTTTTTTGATCATTAAATTTTTTGTTCCTGAGAAAAAAATTAACTCAAAAAACAATGAGATGAGTTTTTCTACAATTAAGGACATTCTAAAAAGGTTTGACTTACAACAATTAAATTTTGGTATTTTTGCTTTACATGCCACACAAATCATCATGTTTATGATTATCCCTTTTTTAATCATAAATAATGGGGGCTTAGATTTAAAAGATCATTGGATGGTTTATTTACCAGTTCTGCTCATATCTTTTTTGTTTACCTTTCCAATGATTATAGTTGCTGAAAAATTAAGAAAAACTA
>Ga0255772_10002406_pt1 | contig 18282 bp, 16 predicted proteins | sample 071ome_34_FD_179970 | JGI IMG/M metagenome (GOLD analysis project Ga0255772, IMG submission 179970) | Coastal salt marsh microbial communities from the Groves Creek Marsh, Skidaway Island, Georgia - 071411BT metaG (version 2) | ecosystem: Environmental > Aquatic > Marine > Intertidal zone >...
TGCTGAGGAGGTTTTTTACTGTCTAAATACATCAGACAGATCCTAGCTTGAGCACATAAAATGCCTCTATCAAGATTAGAAAATTTTCTCAAGAACGCTGAAGGTAATATTCTCTACGTCAATTCAAGTGACTTTGATGCTACCGATAGTATTGAGAACAGAGGAAATTCCCAGACTCGTCCGTTCAAGACTATCCAAAGAGCGCTGATTGAGGCTGCGAGATTCTCCTATCAGACGGGTAAGAACAACGACAAGATCGACAGAACTACGATTCTTGTCTATCCTGGTACTCATTATATTGATAACAGACCTGGATTTACAGTAACAAACCAGGGAGGCACTGCTGAATATAAAGAAAGAAAGAACGCTGGTTGGCAGAATGCAACCATCAGTCAGTTTACTACTGAAACAAACTTTGATGTTCTAGATAAAAACAACGAACTTTATAAGTATAACTCTACTGAAGGCGGTGTAATCCTGCCTCGTGGTACTTCTATTATTGGTCTGGATCTGCGTAAGACCAAAATTAGACCACTATATGTTCCTGATCCAGAGGATCCAGATCAGAAGTATGGTGGTATTCTGCGTGTTACTGGTACTTGTTACTTCACAGCATTTACCATCTTCGACGCAGATATTGCTAAGACTGCTTACTATGACTTCGATAGTAACACCAAAACTCCAACATATTCTCACCATAAGCTAGCTGCATTTACTTATGCAGATGGTGTCAACAATGTCATCATTAATGGTACAGATAGTGGTCTAACTGACCTTGATATGTACTACTACAAGGTCTCTGCCGCGTATGGAGACGCATCTGGAAGACCTGTTGGTACATTCCCAACCTTTGATGACTTTGAACCAAACGTAGACGAATTTAGAATCGTTGGTGACCTTGCTGCTGACCCTGTTGGTATTTCCTCGATCAAGGCTGGTGATGGTAATACTGGTACTAACGTAATTACCGTTAATACTGCTAAGGCACACGGACTGTTCAAAGATACTCCTGTCCTTATTGCTGGTATTACTACAAGTATTAACTCTTATAATGGTTCTTTCCTAGTTGAGGAAGTCGTATCTGATACTCAGTTTAGATATCTTGCTCCTTCTATTCCTGGAAACGTTCTACCAACTGCACAGGAAATTCAGAACTCTTCTGTTATCATCGAACCCGATACTGTGGGTTCTGCATCTCCATACATCTTCAACTGTTCTCTACGTTCTGTCTACGGTCTGAATGGTCTAGATTGTGATGGTGATAAGGCAACTGGATTCAAATCCATGGTTGCTGCACAGTTTACTGGTATTTCGATTCAGAAAGATGACAATGCGTTCATCCTTTATAACCCAGAGACTGCAATCTTCAATGATGATGTAACTGTATCTGAGTCTGATCGTCCTCTACACAGTAACTCTAGAGCGATCTATAAACCATCGTATGAATCCTCTCACATGAGAGTAAGGAACAACGCTGTTGTTCAGTTGGTTTCTATCTTCGCTATTGCATATGCACGTCACTTCCATGCAGAAAGAGGTGGTGACGCATCTATTACTAACTCTAACTCCAACTTCGGTCAAACTGCACTTGAGGCATCTGGATTCAGACCCGAGTCGTTTAACCGTGATGATGTTGGTTATATTACTCACGTTATTCCACCTAGAGAAATTGTTCAAGAAGAGGGTACATCTTCTTGGTTGACTCTCGACACCGCTAAGACTATTGGTGTTGGTGTAACTGAGAGACTATACATCTATAACTACAATACTGAAGAGATCGTACCACCTGCACAGGTTGACTCCTATAAAGTTGGTGGTAGAAAGGGTGATGTTCTGAACCTGAGTATCGTTAATACTCTATCTGGTACTGCTGTTCAGGAGGACTTCTCTACTCCTATTATGATGCAAGTTCCAAGCGGTATTGGAACTTCTTATCAGAAGGAATATGAAGTTATTAGAAACTCTGGTGTTAATGCTATTGTTTCTAACGTATTCCTACTCAGATCTGACCACCAGTTAGTTAATGGTGAAAAAGTCAGAGTCTTCTCCAACACTGGTGAGACTCCAAACGGAATCAAGAACGATAAGATTTACTATGCAATCTCTGGTGGTACTCTTGCTTCCGACAGAATCCAATTAGCATCCACCTATAATGATGCTCTGGCACGTAGACCTATTACTGGTGTTTCTAATGGTGGTGGTAAGTTAAGAATTGTCTCCTCCGTTTCTGATAAAAACCCAGGAGATCCTGGACATCCTATTCAGTGGGACGATACAGAGAAACAGTGGTATATTCTTGGATCTGTCTATGAAGTAGATAACACCATCTACGGCGCATTCAAGACTATCGGTGTTGGTGTTATTGGTGAAGAAACTGGTACAACCTATGTTACACGTAGAGTTGATAACAGATCCCTGTTGGATAGACTGTATAGAATTAGATATGTAATTCCTAAGGAACATATTGATGCTCGTGCTCCAAAACCTGGTTTCATTCTACAAGAAACTAAGACTGTTGGTGTTGGTAGTGCATCATTCCTTGCTGCTGACCTAAGTAATCCAACTCAACTTAGAAACGTCAAAATCATCAAGAACGCTGTTCATGATGGTGGTACTACTCTTACCTTTACTACTGAACAACAACACAAGTTGCAGAAAGGTGACTTGGTTAGAGTTGACAATGTTAGATCTGCCAATAATGAAGAGTCAATCTTCAACATTGGATTCAATGGCAATCATGTTATTGATCAAGTTCTAACTAATAGACAGTTTACTGTCGCTGGAATCTCCACTGATCCTGGAGTATTCAAGAACCAAGTAAACCAGAGAACTACTCAACAACAGATTGAAGATCTACCAACAGTACAGAGAGCAAAGTCTACTGATACATTTACTGTCTATAGAGTCCAAGAGGCAAAACCACACGTTCCTGGAATCTCTGGTCAAGATGGTATCTATAATATCACTATGGTTTGTGGATCTATTCCACTTGATAAAGATCTTGGATTTGGTGTATCGTTCAAAGCATTCTCTCAGGACGTTAGAAACCTCTACCCACAACAGGATAGAGACAACTACGAATCTGACCCACAACCATCAGTAACATACGCAGATGCTAGTGTTATTGGTAATGTTATTACAAACGACAGAAAGAACTCAGTTACTCGTGAGGCACTGAGTTACTTCATGCATGGCCATCAGGTTGGTTACGCTGTAACTGGTGCCGTTATCTCTGGTACTGGTAACACCACCCTGACAATGTATACTGATATTGAACACCAGTTCAATCAGATTAGATCTATTTCTATCATTGATCCTGGTTCTGGATATAACAATGGTTCTGGTATTGCCACTGTAATTTACTCTGCAGACCTACAGAACAATCAGTTAAGTGGTGCTAATGCTGCCGCAGAAGTTCAAGTTGCTGCATCTGGTACTGTTACTAGTGTCAAACTAATTGATGGTGGTACAAACTATGGTGTAGGTAACACCATGACCGTATCTGCCTTCCCAGCAGGTTCTCCTACTACTAATGCCGTTGTTGAAGTTACGTCTATCTTTGACAATAGAGGTGATGGTCTAACACTATCTGGTTTTGAAGATAAGAAACTCAACGGTACATTCAAGATCGTTGATATTCCTACTGCAAAGTCCATCTCTGTTGAGATCGGCACATCTAGAAATCTAGATCCATACTATTTGGATAGAGACGATAGAAGATATCCAACATATACTCATGCCAATGTTGGTGCTGGTATTACCTACATTGATGTTATTGATAGAACCACTGGTGATTGCCAAGTCATTACTGGAGATAATCATACTCTAGTTGCTGGTAATGCTTTTGTCATTCAAGGAACGGGCAACCCTCTATTTGATGACAGAACCTTCATCGTTGATGACGTTGATGCTACTAATCCATTAAGAGCAATCCACTTTAAGGTTGGTATTCATACTGCAGGTATTGCAACTGCATATTCAGTTACAGACGCTAAACTATTTGGTACTGGTATCAGTGCAAACGGTAAGACTCTTGGTCTTGGTGAGAACAACCTTGCTGGTAGGGCATCTTACTTCTATGCAGGTATTTCCACAACTCTTGCTGCACCATTAACTACAACTGATACAACGATCACTCTGACTGCAACTGATGGTTTCCGTAAGGGAGACTACTGCATGATTAACGGTGAGATCGTTAGATTCGTCAACGATAACATTAACAAAGTTACTCGTGGTCAGTTCGGTACACTATCTGCTCCTGCTCTAGTAGGAACAACGATCAAGAAGATTACGATTCTTCCAATGGAACTTCGTAGACCTTCTATTCTTCGTGCATCTGGTCACACATTTGAATATCTTGGTTATGGTTCTGGTAACTATTCAACCTCTCTGCCACAGAAACAGGATCGCGTTCTAACGGACGAGGAGACCCTTGCGGCACAGAAGAAGGAACTAGATGGTGGTACAGTCGTCTACACTGGTATGAACGACTCTGGTGACTTCTACACGGGTTATAAGAGACTATCCTCTATTACTGGTGAAGAAGAAGTTATCGAGGCACCAGTATTTACATATACAGGTGATGATGCTGAGGCAGAAGCATCTAAGAGAACTTCTGGTGTATTCGATGAAGTTCTTGTTAGAGAGTCGATCACTGTTGAGGGTGGTGATAACAACAACAGAACTTCTCAGTTCTATGGTCCAGTCAACTTTACCCAGAAACTAACCAATAACTCTAACGAGGGTATTGAAACCGTTAACTTCTTCCTCAGAGGTGATGCTCCACAGGGTAAACTTCTGACGGTTGGTATTTCTACTCCAACTGGATCTAAGAGATCTGGTGACCTATCCTTCGTTGGTATTCCTGATGCTGGCGGTTACCTTGGTCACATCTATGCTGAGGGTGAGTGGAGAAGATTCGGTGCAGTTTCTCAAGAAAGAGACAGATCCTTCTATAAGTTCGATCAACTAGGTATTGGCCAGTCTGGTATTGGCGTCTTTAACTTCAGAGACGCACTGGAAGTTAATGGTGTTGCTAAGGTCAAAGACCTCTATGTCTCTGGTATTGTTACCTTCGCTTCTAACCAGACCTTCTCTGGTGTTACCTACGATAACATTGTTGTTAGACAACTTGTCAATCTATGGGGTTATAACACAACTGGTGGTATTTCTGATCAGGGTATTCCCTGGGAGAACTATGGATACTACACCATTGTTGATGAGGGTGGCACATCGAGACTCAACAATATTGAGATCGTTGGTACATATGTAACCTTTAAACCTGCCGCACACATTAAGATCGAAGGTCCATTTGACTCTACCTACACTGGTGTAAGTACACATGCTGGTACACTTGATGTTGGTAATCTGGAGTGTGATGGTGGTTCTGTCAACGTTACATTCCTAACCGCAGTTCAATCGGGTATTGATACTCTCTCCGTTAGAGAGGACTTCTACGCAAAACGTGGTATCTCTACTGACTTTAAGGCAACGGATGCATCCTTCACCAGAGCATATACTGATGTTGGTATTACAACCCTTGCACACGTTGGTACGCAATATGTCAACGAGAACAGAGTCTTCACTGGTATTGTTACAAACCTGAGTGTTTCTAACCATGCAATCACTCCACAACTCTATGCACAATCTGGTATTGTTACTAACCTAACATCAACCAATATTGTATCGGAGAATATCAGTGGTCTTGCAGTTACTGCTACTGACCTACACTTTACTGATGACCTGTTTGGTCCTGATTGTTATATTCAGTCAGGTATCATTACTGGTCTAAGATCCAGATATATTGGTGGTCTAGGTAATCCTGGTCCTGGTCAGGCATCCCTGGAGATTAACGTCAACTCTGGTATTATCACCTCTCTGGTTGGTTCTGCCTGCACCATGCAGGACATCAACATGAAACCAGGCGGTAAGGTTACTACACAGAACCTGTATGCCAACGTTGGTATTATCACTGATCTGTCTGCTGGTGGTAACAGCAAGAACATGACGATCAATGCTGGTGACCAAGGTACAATGAGGGCGTTCACATACACCTCTGTTGCTGGTAACGGTGTTGCACCATTTATTGTTGCATCAAGCACCAAAGTTACCAACCTGAACGCTGACCTACTTGATGGATATACTACATCCTGGGATGATCAATCAGGAAACACAGTTGTTGTAAGACAAAACGGTGATTCTAAGTTTGATGTTGTATATGCAAACTCCTTCAACGGTGGTGCATTTACTGGTTCTTCTCTGAATATCACTGGTAACTCTACTCTGAAGGCCACTACATTCAGTGGAAACATCACAATGAGTTCTGGTACTCAGATTAATGGTAACCTGAACGGTAATGCAACTAATGCAACTCTTGCTGCAAACGTTGCAGGTACTGGTGGTCGTATTCCATACAACAGTTCCACGAACAGCACTACAACCAGTAGTAATCTTCAGTTCAATGGAACTACATTAACAGTTCAAAACTGCACTGTTAATGGAACACTGAATGCTACTGTTAGTGGTAATGCGGCAACCGCATCTCTCGCAACAGACGTTGTTGGTTCTGGCGGAAGAGTTCTTTATAACTCCTCCAATAACAATACCAACACCACAAGTAATCTTTCCTTCGATGGATCTAACCTATCCGTTGGTGGTAACATTACTGCATACGCTTCTGATATTAGACTGAAGACCAACATTCAAACTTTAGAGAAATCTCTAGAGAGACTGTTGACTCTGACTGGATTCAATTATACCTGGAATGAGAAGGGTGTAGAACTTGGATTCAACCCAGGAGAACTACAAATTGGTCTATCTGCACAAGATGTCCAGAAAGTTGTTCCTGAGGCAGTCAAGAGACGTGCCGCTGATGAATACCTAACCGTACAGTATGACAGACTTGTTCCACTACTTATCGAATCTATTAAGGAACAACAGAACCAAATTGAGGAGTTGCGTGGTAGAATTGAAGAACTCGAAAGAGGCGAATAATGGATAACGAAGAGTTTCGGGACGAAGAAGATGCCTTCGTCCTTGACTTTTCAATAGAGGATATACATCTTCTATATTACTGCGTGAACGAAAGGATAAAGAATTGGGAGGGATTTCCCTCCCGACATCCTGCTGAGCAAGAACATTTATTAGATCTAAAGAACGATCTATACAGATGCATACTAGATCACAAGTTCCATAACATGTAATAAATACTTGAAATGATGCCTTACGATGAACTTAAATTTTGTAAATCCAGATGATCTTAGAGTAAATGATGATCTTCAATTTGACTGTGTAAAAGTCGGACCAGATCAGAATCATCCCATTATCACTGTAGATAATGTTCTGGCAAATCCAGACCAATTTATTAAAAATATTGTAGAAAAAGCACCTGCAGAATTTAATGATCTGAGTAATCCAGAAGAAGTATTTCCTGGATATCAGGCACATTTAAGTATAGGTTTCTCTGATATACAGAAATTAGTCACTCTGTTTATCAATAAGTATACAGACTTCAATGACTGTGTTGAAGAGCAAATGCGATTCAGTCATCAAATTAATATCATGTACACTGATGTTAAATGCAAACGATTGCAACTTCAACCACATGTTGATCCTGCAATGTTTGCCTATGTTCTGTACCTAAACCCAGAAGAAGAATGTAAGGGTGGTACATCATTCTATGAACACAAAAAGTGTGGTATTGTGAACATGGAAAATGTAGATAAGAGATTTAAAAGAACAGAGAACTACTGGAACTATAAAGAGTGGCAGTATGATTTCTACAACCAAAAGAAAGATGATGAGATTGAACTAGACACCGCTCTAATTGAAGATGAGTATGTAGAAGAACTTATGGTTCCCATGAAGTTTAATCGACTTGTAATCTATCCATCATATGTTTGGCATCATGCTGTTGTTAGACCAGGGTGGTTTAAAGATAACCCAAGAGTATCCATGTCTGGATTCGTTGCTGCTGACTACTTTCTATGAGACTTCTCTCTGATTATTTCTTTCATTATGAGAAGGTTTTAACTGATGTAGATCATGATAGATTGTTATATCTGTGTGATACTTTTCAATTTGAGGAAGTAAAGAAACCAGAAGGTGAATTTTATAACTTAGATGGATACAGATATCAAGTTGCATTAGAACCTGTCCATGGCGAGATATATGATCTAGTACATAAAGCAGTAATGCGAACCATGCCCAAAGTTTACAGGGATTTTGGTGACCTATTGCCTAAGGATTACGATAAATATAGCGGTTACTGGTTATGTAAATACCCAGAGAATGGGTTTTTATCATCACATTCAGACTCTGATGGTGATGCTACGTCTTTAACATTATCATATCATATAAATGATAATTATGAAGGCGGTGAATTGTGTTTCTGGAAAGACACTTACTTGCATAACGTTGCTAACTCAATGCATGTATATCCGAGTAATTTACTCTACCCACATGAGGTTAAACCAGTAACAAAGGGAATTAGATATAGTGTAATCGCCTGGTTTGGGAATCAAAAAGGAGAAACATGGTCAATTTAGAACTTCTACAAAAACTCATTAAGTCTGGTGAATATCCAAATCTAATTGGACAAGAAGATATTGATAATATCCAGCAAATTGTAGATTCTAATGAGTCTTTATTTGCCAAACCTTGGTATGATAAAGGATCTGTTAGATTCGATGAAGGTTGTTACTTTGAAGTATCAACTACTAATGAAAAATCTTATGGGTTTAGAAAGAAGATTCCTACAAATATTGAACAGTATCAAGCACATAATGGTACTATCTTCCATAATAAGATCTTTAAGTATCTTGGATATATTTTAGGATATAAGTTTTACGCTTCTCGTCCAGACCAACCACTAGAATATTTGTCATTCAATGGTGACTTACCTCTGTTCAAGGTAACCATTGATTGTATTGCTGCATTTGCTGCAAATGTTACAGGAAATAACAATACACAACCATTAAAGGATGCTTTATCTTACTTAGATTTCTCTGAGGTAGATGTGTTTGAGGTTCCCAATGCGGATCCACATAGAACTAATCAGGGTGAAACTGATCCCCCACCTAGACCATATAATATCGAAGATAATCACAGCGATACACACGAAGAAGAAGAAAATTTTGTGTGGGATTATGACATCGACACCATTGTTATTGATGTTTATAGAAAGACATTTAAAGTTGTTCTGTCTAAGAAAGCGGGTGAAAACGCAGACAGACTAAGGAATGCCATCTCTCACATGTTTGATGAAAATACATCAATCTATAGAAACGTACAGAGTGTTCTTAATATCATGGATGGCGATTATTTCCATAGTGAAGACATCGCATCTAGTATTGCATTGGAGTTTACTGCTGAGGGACTAAGACCACGCTTTGAGTTCCAAGTTGCTTCTTGGACATCTAAAGTTGCACCATTGGGACAACCAGCTTCAGATAACCAGAAAAGATATAATGAAAAGTGTGCATCTCATGACAGATCAGTGTCACATATAGTGTCTTCTGGCACTACATATAAGTGGTTACCTGATAATTGGTCCGAAGAAATCTCTAAGTGGGAGAATTCTAACATTGCTGAGAATATTCATGGTGTTATGACTATAATTGTCGATAATAATGGCATAGAAGTTACTGATGCATTTGGATACAGTGGACCAAAAGGAGGACCTCAACCTACGAATAGTTAATGTATGAAAGTTGGAATGATCGGTTTAGGACGCATGGGAGAAGGAATGTCCCGTCGTCTTATTGCAGCAGGACACGAAGTATGGGGGTATAGGAACAACTATGAAAAAGCAAATGAGCAATATGAAAAGGGTTATATCAGTGGATGTACCACTTCTATTCAAAGCCTTGTTCAAGTAATTCATAGTTATAAGTCTGTTTCTGATAGGAAACCAGGCATCTTCATGATGGTTGTACCAGCAGAAACAGTAGAGGAGACGATCAATGAGTTACTACGATATTGTCGTGAAGGCGATATTATTATTGATCATGGCAATAGCAATTTTAAGGACAGTCGGAAAAGAGCAGAACGTCTTGCAAAATTGGGCATCCAATATATTGATTGTGGCACTAGCGGTGGTGTTTATGGTTTGGACCGTGGATACTGTCTTATGGTTGGTGGCGGAAATACTGCGGTCACCACTTGTGAAGGCATTTTTGATGCCCTCGCCCCAGGAATTGATGCTGCCCCCAGGACTCAACCTAACTCATGGGTAAGTCAAGCAGAGAAGGGTTGGTTACATTGTGGTGGACCTGGAGCGGGTCATTTTGTTAAGATGGTTCACAATGGTATTGAGTATGGTATAATGCAAGCATATGCAGAAGGATTTAACATCCTACACGAAGCAAATGCTGGTGCCAAGTATGTCAAAGCAGGAGATGCCGAAGTCGCCCCAATGGACAACCCTGCCGATTATTGCTACGACATTAATGTTGCTCAGGTGGCTGAGTTGTGGCGTCGTGGTAGTGTTGTTGGGTCTTGGTTACTTGACCTTACCGCTGATGTTCTACGGAGTGATAGAGAACTTAGCAAATTCGATGGGGGAGTTAGCGACAGTGGTGAGGGTCGTTGGACGGTTCACGCTGCTGTGGATCTTGGCGTACCCGCTCCTGTCATCAGCACTGCGTTGTATGAACGTTTTAACTCGCGCCGTCTTGGCGCTTTCGCGTCCAAGGTTCTAAATGGAATGAGATATATGTTTGGGGGACATCACGTTAGATAAAGTAGGAAAGTATCTGTATGTGGGACATGCACATGGATCAACTAGAGAAGCGTAAAAAACAACTATGGGTAAAAGAAACCATAGATAATGCCTTGTGGGAATATTACTCCGAAAAGGGACTAGAAGTTCCAAATTGGAAGATGAATAAAAACCCACAATGGTGGAGAGACTATCTTATTGACCTTGGAATTGACCCACAAAACCCTTAGGAGAGGATTATGTTAGGACATGCCCTTGCAATCTTGGCACTACCCTTTGTATGTGCCACCCTCGCATTTGGAAGATTTAGAGGTGAGGTATCGTATTACGACTCAGAGGACTATAAAGGAAATGGAACAGCACACTGAACCGCAAACAAGTGGCATCGTTATCTTCGGTGCCACTGGAGATCTATGCAAGAAGAAACTAATACCCGCATTGTTTGAATTGTGGAAGAAAAATCTTCTCCCACATAACTTTTTAATCACAGGGTGTTCTAGAAGATCACCTACTCCAGCACAGTGGAAAGAATCTCTCGGGGACTATCCAGAAGAGTTTTTTCACCACCTAGATTATATCTCGGCAGATCTTGATAATGTCGATACGTTGAGACATTTGCCAGATTATCTTCACGATAATACTTACTTTTTATCTGTACCACCAGAGAGGTATGAAAATGCCATCACCAATCTCAAAGAAACAGGACTCCTCAACGACCCAGATCTTTCCCGTGTGGTTATCGAGAAACCCTTTGGGTACGATTATAAATCTGCTGATTCTCTACAATCTGTGGTTTCTAGACATCTACGGGAGAAACAAGTCTATCGCATTGATCATTATCTCGGCAAAGATACTGTTAATAATATCCTTGCCACCCGTTTTAGCAATACTTTATTGGAACCACTTTGGAACCGCAACTTCATAGATGAAATACAGATCTATGCAACTGAAACTATCAGTTGTGAAGGTCGTTCACAATACTATGAAACTGCTGGTGCAGTTCGTGATATGTTGCAGAACCATATGTTGCAGGTTCTTGCATTGATTGCTATGGAAGCACCATGTAGAATGGAGTCTAAGGAAATAAGACGTGAAAAAACTAAAGTTCTTGCTGCAACTAGATTGGGTGAGAGGTTAGTGTGTGGACAGTACATAGGATATAAAGATGAGGAGGGAGTTGATCCAGAAAGTAATACTCCTACATTTGTTGCTGGTGATCTTTATATTGATAACTGGAGATGGCAAGGTGTTCCATTCCACTTCATGACAGGTAAAAATATGCCTTATGGGTGTGTAGAAGTGGTTGTTAAACTAAAAGCACCACCATTACAATTATTCGAAGGTGAAGTTAATGATCGTATTGTGATTCGATTACAACCACACCCCCACCTCGATATGAGAATTGATATTAAAGCACCAGGATTAACAGATCATGTTGAAACTGCCACTTTAACTCATCGTTATCCTGATTGGTTGGCAGTTGATGGATATGAAAAACTTTTATATGACGCAATTAGTGGTAATCAATCTAACTTTGTCCACGCAGATGAAGTATTAGAATCTTGGAGAATCGTTAATGACCTTCTATGTACTGGCAACTCTTGCCCGATTCGCACTGCTCCTTACCTTTATCATCCTGGCACTTGGGGTCCACAATACAAAACCGAAAGAATAACTAACTGGGATTATCCATCATGAGAGATAAAATTATATTCATTCTTCCATTCTTTCAAGTTATCATTGCTTTAGTAACACTGTCTAGATTACCTGAACCACCACCACAATACTTCTGCCAACAACCGACATATGATCTATTAGTTTGTAATCCAAATAAACCAGAAAATCTCAACCTACGATGATGCACCAACTAGGACATATTGCAAGAATAGTAATGGAAAACCCCATCGCTTTAGGAGCAATGGGGTTTTGTTTGGTATTTGTTCCTATCTTAGGAATGTGGGCAGTTCACAAATATGGTTGGGAACATTGGGAACCATTCACTAAGAAACATTAGGTATATCTATAACCATTGTGGGAAGTAGTGAACTTGTCACGGTTATTTCCACCGCCTCCGCCACCATTTCCTCCTCTACCACTGCGGTCTCCATTATATCCGCAACCGTGTTGATCGCCTCCGCCATCGTTACCACGACCGCCACCATTGCCGCCGGCGCCTCTGCCGCCCCATCCTCCACCTGAACCGCCGCTACCTCCACCGCCGCCGTTTCCTCCTGATCTGGAGTTACCTCCACCGCCGCCATTGCCGCCTTGACCGCCTTGCCACACGGCAGTGTCAATCCACGCTGATCCATTCCAGGCATATCCTCTGCCCCATCCACCTTGTCCACCATTTCCGCCATTACCGCCATTGCCACCATCTCTACGGCAATCTCTTGCCCTACCATTACAGAACCAACCAGTACATTTAATGACTCCAGAGTGACCTCCACCGCCACCTCTGCCGCCATTTCCTCCACCGCCGCCACCACCGCCGGCACCTTTTACTCTACCTGTCCATACAGAATCGCTAATCTTTACTGGACTTGCGAGGTGAATTGCCCAACCGCCATCATTTCCTCTACCGCCACCACCACCGCCTGGTTGTCCTGGTTCACCCATAGCAAATCCAGAACCAGCAGTTTCTAACTCAATCGTGCCTTGACCAGAATTATTGAATCTAAGAGCAGGATTATCAATATTGATTGCACCTGCATGTCCACTTAGTCTGGTTGTTTTGTTTAATTTACTTTGCCAAAGTGTGTCACCATAAACTTCCCATCTCATTTGTAGATGAGAGAAGTTGCCATTACAGTGACCACTTACTTTATTAGTACTGTTTCTAAATTGACTGAAACTAATAGTTCCTCCAGTAGGAACATTGTTATTATTGGATACATTAACAACAGCATTTCCGCCACGATAGTATGTGTTAATGGAATTTCCTCCACCAAAATTACTCTTTAGTGCAGAGAAAGAAATAGAACCACTACTGAACAGAGTATTATAAACTAGACTGACAGATCCATCTCCAATAATATCTGCTGGAAGTTCACTACTCGATGCTGAAGACGCTGGTGATAATAGATCCTCATTACCAGGGAAAGGAACTTTATTATCCCAAATATCAAAACTAATTGGTTCGTTGACAGATAATGATGCAGATAGAGAATCATAGTTCATAAGAACAACCGAATTATTCTCATCTACGACATAAATTTTATCTTTATTGCCGTTAAATTGTGCAAGAAAATCTTGTGCAGACAACCACTTGACACAATCTCTACAGTCTCTTGTGCTGGTGATAGATTGTCCTTCAGCGGGACATCTGCAAATTGCGTTTACAAGAATTGTTCCTGGTTTTGAGAACCATGCTGTAAACTCTTTGTTTTCATGATCTCCTACTGGATCTAGAAACTCTTCAGTAGTAAGCACAACAATAGATCTGATTCCAGATGTTCTTTCAGGATCTAACTCTTCTTCTCTATAATATATCCTACAAGGAAAATCTCCTTGAGTTGCTAGTGTTTTATATACTTCTTCGTGACACTTGATATTATATCTTACAGGAGTCCACTCAGTTACATTAGTTCCAGAAGCAGCATCCGAATCATATTTTATTTCAAGGTCCGATTGCATACGAACCCATTCTTGATTTGTTTGTACTTCCCTTTCCATACAAATAAGATAGTATTTCCTGCCCTATTTAGTGTTCTAAATAAAAATGACTCGATGATTTATTATGTCTGACCACAAAGAATATCTAACAAAACGCAAAGATGCTTTAGAAAAAGAGATTCAAGAAATGTCTAAAGCATTTGAAGTAAAGAAAGAAGAGTTCCTCAAGATTCTAGGTGCTATTGAAATGCTAGAGATTCTTGATAAAGAAGCAGCTATGGATGCTGATTGAACTCTGACAGAGTTATTGTATCAAGATGCCAGGGGTCGGTCAAGTGCCGACCCATTTTAATTTCTTATGGGTTTAGGGGTTGACAATACTGCCAGAATCTGACATACTTACTCATGTCGGACGGGTTACGACCCACGAAGACATCTAACCTACACTCCAAGGAGTTTTTATTATGTCTAGCAAAAAAGAGAACATCGGTTTCGGTAAGGTCGATACTGTCGCGAAATCTTCGCTGACAACTTATCGCAAACTCGCGATGAAGATGCATCACACACCTGCATTTAAGTTCATCGATATTCTACGGAATTGTGGACGTGACCGCACTGTGCAACGCGAATCTGTGTGGCGTTCTATTCCTGGCAAACAGTCTTCTTACATGAGTGCAGTTGCTCATGGTTTCTCCTCTACTACTCTCTTTCACCTGGTGAATCTGGTAGAGACTATCAACAACTTGCAACCGATGGCATCTCGTTACGGGAATCCCCGTGACATTCAGTTCATCGACCACATGAAATCTTTCATTGATCAGGGTTACACTCACATCCACATTGATGGTGGTAACCGATCTGATACTTTGATTGATTGGTATGACAACAAGGTCTGTCTTGAACCTGGCAACTATATTATCAACGTCAATGGTGATGATGTTATTGTTGCTCTGTGCAAGACTAACTACTACACCCGTGAGAATCTGATTGCAGAGGGTGGAGATTTCCTCCTGTTGTCTGAGTCTATTGACAACCAACTGTTCCTGTTCATTGAGTACAAGGATCTGACTCGTGATGAGCGTTCTGATCTATTCCGCAAACTGAATGACAACGAGAACCTCAATGCTGAGGAACTTCGTAACTGTTCCACCGCAGATATTTGTGGTTGGATTCGTGATATGAATGACCTCTACAAAGAGACCTTCTGTCTCTCTAATGACAAGATCTCGTTTGTAACGAAGTCCAATACACTTCGCTACAAGTTCTGTGCATATCTTGCATCACTTGCAAACTACTATGCTGCAGGTGTTTCCACCTCGAATGATCCTTGGCAGTCCAAGGTTCTTGATGAAGAGTATAGTCCCAACTCTATTACTGAACAGAAGTTCCCTGAGTTCAAAGAGTTCTTTGAGGGTATCTTTATTCCCTTTGTTCGTGACTATCTGATGGAGTATGGCACTAACTTCGGTGCTGGTGGTAAGGGTCGCAATCGTCTGATCGATCTTTATATTCTCTTGGTCGATGTGTACAAGTCTGGTGGTGAACTTGCACGGGACAGTAAGCGTAAGTTGAACTACGACGCTTTCTTCCAGACATACAAGGAACTCATCAAACCCTTCTGGTCTGATACCACTGCAAAGTATGAAACCAGTGCAAACGGACAGACCAACATGTGTACGTTCGTTGACCTCTACGGTGCTAATACTTACTACAAGATGAAGCACCGCAAGGCATTCCTGGACAATGTTGTTATGCCTGTGATGCAAGAACGTGGTATCTTTGTCAAGAAAGATCCCGTGCGTTATGCACCTCAAGAGTGGAGGATTCCACTGTGGTCTCAACAGGATCAGAAGTGTGCTCTCACTGGTGAAATCATCCCCTTCGAGTGGGTTGAAGACGGTGAAAAGACTCACATGGATCACATCAAGGCACACGCAAAAGGTGGACAAACGGTCTTCGAGAACATGCAACTTGTCCTCGCAGACGCAAACTTGGAGAAGAGTGATTCGTGATCAAAGTTGTTGATAACTTCCTTGATAAAGAGGAGTTTGATACACTGAGGGGGATTGTCATGGGAGACAATTTCCCTTGGTATTTCTCCGCCAATTCTGTCGTTGCTGGGGATAATTGTCCTCAGTTCAGTCACATGTGTTATGAAGAATTTCAACCAGTTTCTAATGCCTGGAACGATATTCAACCAGTGATTCAAAGACTGTCTCCGATGGGAATACTAAGGGCAAAGTTTAATGCAACTCCACGAACATCTAAAGTAATTGAGAAACCACTCCATTATGATTTTACTATTGGTGATAAACATGAACCACTAGATACCAAGATATGCATCTACTATCTCAATGATAATGATGGATATACATATTTTGAAACGGGTCACAGTATCGAGTCAGTTGCTAACAGAGCAGTATTATTCTCAGGTACACAGAAACATTCTGGAACCAGTTGCACTAATGACGAGTTAAGAGTGGTCCTCAATATCAATTATTCATAATGGATTTATTTCCCACATTTGTAGAAGCATACGATCTCACTTCCTATACTGAGGAGGTGGGATCTTTTCATGAAGTTGTCATGAATGCCATCGAAGAAAAGAAGAATAGTGTTCATGGTCTTGCTGTCAATGGTAGAAGTAGTCATGGTGGATATGATCCACTCGCTGATCCTAAGTCTGAAGGCATTCTAGAATTGTTTCAGTCTTGTGTGGAAGATTATGCAACCAAAGTAATGTCATGGCCTACCATTGTTTCTGGTGGTTGGTATAACGTACTTCCTCCTGGTGGTTATACAAAACGACATAGACATGAATCTAGTGTCGTGAGTGGTGCATACTACGTTAAACTGCCAGAAAAGAGCGGAAATCTCTATTTTGTATCTCCACTGCAACAATACCGTATGTGTGAGATGTTTTTACAACCAAATTACTACCAACAGTATGAAGCAGAGATGCATCTTCAAGAGAGTTGGTTATATATTTTCCCAAGTTGGTTGGAACATGGCAGTAGAGTTAATGAGAGTGAAGAGGATCGAATCACAGTTAGTTTCAACACGTATTTGAATAATAATAGTGAAGACCCAAGATTCTTAGAACATATGAAGAGAATTGGTTATGGAGGTTAAAGATATTTGTCCCATTCCATTAGGCGTTGAGGTATGCCCATTTCATGAAGAAGTTAAAGAACTAATTCTTAGTGAGATTTCTGATCATAGTTTTAACTATGAACATAGAAAACCTAAGTCAGATACTTTAGAACACCTAGATTATTATTCTCCAATTCATGCTGACAAATACAATAAGTTCAGGCACTGGGTAGAATTGCAGGCAGAGATATATGCCAACGATATACTCAAATATAGAATTGGTGAGATGACAGTTACAGATAGTTGGATCAATATATGCAAACCTGGAGGGTATCAACCGCCTCACTATCACATTAACTCTATTATTTGTGCTTTATATTATGTCAATTTTGATGACAATCTTGATACCCCAACATATTTCTATCAACCAAATCCAGCACAACAGTTTCCTGATGATCTCAGATTTATGTTGACAAAGAAAGAACAAACTAAGTATAATAGTCCTAACGAAGTGGTGGGAATAGAGGGGAGTTTGCTTCTATGGCCTTCCAATCTAACTCATGGTTATACAACTAACTATTCACAGAACAGAGTAACCATCTCAACTAACATCATGCCTACTAGAATAGGATCGTATCGTGTATCTCCTCTTACATCAGAAGAGAGAAATACTCAGATGTTGGCACAACGATCTGGACAACTTTGGGATTCACCTGATTTTATCTGACATGGAAGTATTAGAGATTTTGCCACAACCATTGGGGATTGTTCCTTGTCCCTTTCATGATGAAGTTAAGGCACTAATTAAAAAAGAAATCACAAAAGGTCAGAGTAATCTAGAGTCTAATCCAAAT
>Ga0255772_10002410_pt1 | contig 18270 bp, 32 predicted proteins | sample 071ome_34_FD_179970 | JGI IMG/M metagenome (GOLD analysis project Ga0255772, IMG submission 179970) | Coastal salt marsh microbial communities from the Groves Creek Marsh, Skidaway Island, Georgia - 071411BT metaG (version 2) | ecosystem: Environmental > Aquatic > Marine > Intertidal zone >...
CCCATTGTACTCATACAATAAGAAAGTTGGAACAGTTCCATATCATCAAATTCAAGCATAATTCTCCTCAATAAACAAGTTCGGGGTCAGGCAACCAGTAGTCATCATCTGCTAGATAACCACGCCAATCTTGTGGATCAGTTTCATAGATTTCGCTCTCACGGAACTCTTCGATAAACTCTGACAGATTCATGAAATGATCCTCAAATTGTTTGGTAATTATAGCATAGAGTAGACTATTCAGTCAGTCCACCAGCAGGAATAGCAACTTGCATAACATTGTGGGGAAGGTAAGGATTGGGGCGAACATCGTGGCAAGTCCACTCACCATCAACAAAGTGGTAGGTATATTCTGCGCCGTAGTTGTCGTCAGCAGCACACAAGAACTCATTCAAATCCTTGTAGAGTTTGGGTGCATTATTCTCCAGAGATTCACCACGCATGGTGTAGTAAAGAGGACCAGTCTCGGGCAGGGTTTCGTTGTTCCAACCTGCATTAGTCCAGGTGCAGGACATATCACCGCCGTCGATTAGTGCGGCAACTTTATCTGCGGTGTCGAAGTTGTCACGCAGCACGCGACCGTTGAACTCAGGGTAACCATCATAGTGGCAGTAGACGCCAAGGATGCTACCATCGTTGAGTTGCTTGCCGATCAGGGAGCGAGTGCCCATGTGTCTCTCTCGAATACCTAGGTATTATGGCATGAAAAAGGGGGTATGGAAGCCCCCTTGTGCCACTTATTTAACTGTCACACTCAGTCATCATAAACTCTACATTCAGAAGCATCAGGATGGGTATCACAATACAACTCAAGTGGTGTAGGATCGTGTGACTCACCAGGATGATTTTCTTTATATGCTTTCAGTGCTTCTAACTCTTCTTCAGTATGACGACGGGACTGTGGAGAGATAGTAGGATCATTCAGAAGTTCCTCATCTTTCTGAATGTGCTTGTCGATGTTTTCCATAGTTTTGTAACGGGATAATACTTATTTATTTTTTATTGGGGAGTATTAGACTCTTTACCCTCAAGACTTCGCACCATCAATTCGGCAAACTTTTCCATTTTATGAGCAGAAACTGTATGAGGAGCATAAGTAATTGCCTCTTTCAGAGCAATAAGTTCTTTCATTTCTTCATCTGTAAGGATTCCAGGACCAGTTTTGGCGAGAGTCATGAGGTCTTTGCAATGTTTCCCAATGTTAGCATCTCAAGATATATTATCTATGATACTTAATTATTTTTTTAGGATTGAGTTACAATACTTCATTCATCGGTAAATGGACCATACTTACCACTGCTTCCAGGTTCTCTATCAGACAACATATCCATTATACCATCAAATGACTGAATGTGCTCAATTTCATTGATGAGTTTGGCAATTTGTGTGCATACAATAGGACGCTCACCTCTTGCAGCATATGCTAGTGCATTGCGCAATGATGATTCTGCTTCTTTCAAGCTAGATTCAACAGATTCAGATAGAGCCATTCAGTCGGTCCTCACATTTAGAGTAGAAAGTTCCATTAGCATAGCAGGACTTTCCAGGTTCATAGAATCTTACCATATTGGGACGGTTGTTGTCAAGGACGCAGTAATCACCTTGTCCAGTGGCAGCACCCTCAAGACAGGTTGCTACAATAAAAGGAGCAAGAAGTTTAAAAGTGTACATTATTTCTCTTTAATCCAGAAACCATCATCAGTCATTTCCCATCCTTCGGCAATCATTTGATCATAAGACTTGTTCCGTCCAGTATCATAATAATATTGAGAATGTTTAGCATCAAGTTCTGCACGTTTGTTATAGTATTCTGCTTCACGCAGGTTATACTCACGACACTTTTCTTTTTCTTCCGCAGCATCACACATTGCGTTTAGATCTTCTTCAGTGTAATGTTGAGAGATTTCAGTCTGCTCATTCCAGAACTCTTCCCAGTCTTGTTCGGTTACCTCAAAATTAACAGGACGATTACCTTTCAGCAAAGAAAGAAGTTCGATACTTTTAGTCAGATACTTTTTGTGATACTCTACACTCTCATCCACACACTTGATAATAGTATTGTAGATGTCTTGTGGTGTAAGATCTTCACAATTCAAAGCATCATTCACCCAGTTGTCAAGTTGTTCCAAAGAATACTTCTTATAAGAGAAGTCAGAACTCAGATACTCATTGTTCATCGAGGAAGTCTTTGATTGCTTGCTCCATGATAACCTGAATCTCCTTCTGTGTCAACTGGTTCATCCAACTCCAATTTGGGTCTTGTGGGTCCCAGTCCATCGTAAAGGAACCGTCTTCATTCTGAGTTACTTTAAGACTATCAGCAGTCATCACAGTCCTCGTTTTTCTTTTTCCAGTTCTTACGAACCTTTCTCAACTCTTTGAGTTCCATTTTAATGTTCTGGTATGCTGTCTCAGCATCAATTTTGCCACCCATTTCCATGGCACAAATCATATCAACACGAGTCCCAAAGTGACTTAGGGCTTTTTCAAAGCAATCTAAATCTTCATACATCCCATTCAGTCCTAAACTTACTAGCAAGAATATCTATGCGGGATTCGATAGAGTTCATTGCTTCATAGAGTGCATTGGTTTGTCCAATGTTTTCTTCCTCAAGCACACGAACTCGATCTTCAAGTTGTTTCACCTTTTCGGATAAAATTTCAAGGGGAGTTGGTTCATCAATTCCCCACTTCATCAAGATAGAATAAGGATTGATTTTCACAGTTTGCCTCCAACAACTCCGTCATTTACAACACGACTGTTCTTTTCATCCCATCCTTCTTGTCGTCCTTTGAGATAGAACCTAGTCATACGAATACAAATGTCTTCAGTTAGACCAGAAACCAAACCATTGTCGTCTTTGTCATAACTGTGCCAGAGGAATCGTGCTTTTACAACATAAAAGCAGTCATCAATCAGTTTGCGTTCAACATTCATCGGGTCCGATTGTGTCATTCTTTTTGTTAAATCCAAAAGGTGCTTCTTTTTCTTCCAGTGCTAGTTTAAGTGCTACACCACCGACTGCTTCCATTACTTTCAGAATGTCTTCTGGTTTAGCATCTTCACCTAGTTCTTTGGCGACATACCAATACTTTGGCCAAAAGGTTTCTCCTGCCTTTTGATAGTCTTCAAGTGTTAGTAGTTTCATTTGTCAATATCAGGATGGGGAGCATACAGTGGACCTTGATAATCGTGTGGACGATTAACACGGTTGTTCACCACAGTGTTGTGAAGTTGTTTGAGTGCTTCAATGGTTTCGGGAGTTTCTTCCCAAGTCCATACATCACCAGTCTTGCCAGTAAAAGTTCGTTGAGTCATGATTTAAGATGTTCTAATACTTTGGCGAAGTGCATATCGCCGTGAATGTAACCTCCAATGATTATAGCACCGACACAGAGCATTAGCAACCCCAGAGTCAGCACAATCATCACGTTATCAGGTGGTTTTTTTATGATCATACTCAATCACAATACGCTTGTGTTCTTCACGACCATTGGTTACAATCTGATGATGCCACTTACCACCCAGTTCTTTTGCCAGTTGATCAATACGATAGCGGGAATACTTACGGTCTTCACTCATTACAAATTCTTTCCATTGCGACTAGAGTTTCATATGGAATCCAGGCAGGATTCTCATCACCAAACTGTACCTGAACTTCAGTCAATACAGTCTCATACTGTTTACTATAAGTTTGTCGTGTGTTCTTCACATACGAAATAGGATTGTCAACCATTAGTAGTCATCTCCATAAGGAACATCAGAGTCAGCATCCATTAATTGGACGGTTGTTTTATATCCCTGCTCTACAGTAAATTCGTGCTGTTTGGCAATATCTTGTAGTGCCTCAACATCATACTCTGGAGCAGTTATCCAACTAAAACCCTTACCAAAGGTGTTGTCTGGATTGACGACATACCAATGGCAGGCAGTATCAGGGACAAAAACAGAACATTCTTTCCAGTCATTATCCCACTGGGGAACTTGGACGAATGATAGGGCTGCAAGCAGAAAACCAAACAAATTAAGAAACATAAATTACACTCCGTCGAATTTATATCCTGTGAAGATAATGTCGTTCTTTGTTAATTTATATCGTGTGATGTGCTTTTTGCGGTGCTCTTCACATTGGAAATAGCAACTACGTTTCTCACCTCTTTCATTATGAATTAGTTTCCAAGGGAACATATCATAAGGATATTCTACCTCAAGTTCAGCAGGAGTATATGCAACAACTTTAGGTTTTGCTTTTGCCTTTGGTTTAGTTGTCTTTTTGGTTACTGGTTTAGGTTTTGCTTTTGCCTTTGGTTTAGTTGTCTTCTTGGTTACTGGTTTAGTTGCTCGGGGCATTTCGAAATTACACTAGAAACGGCAAGGATTTTCAGTTCGTGGTGCTTTGATTCACTAATAATCTTTCTTACATTTTCACTACCATAAGTATCGTTAGCCATACTATAGGCGATGAGAGCAGACTTGAGGTAGTCTTTCTCCTGCTCCATAATAGCACAGAAGTCTGCTGCTACGGTATTGAGGAGGGTGGAAAGTGTTAGTTCTAACATTAGTCAACTGCATTTGGAATCATCATTTGTGCTGCAACTTCTTGGTGCTTTAGGTGCAGCTTAACAAAGCACCGACACATATTTCTCAACTCATCAATATCTTCACAAACTTCTATCTCTCTTGAGATCTTTTCATACTCAAACATTCTAAATGTTGTATCAAGTGTTATGTCATCAGGGTTCATTGTTCTTTGTATAGAGGATATAGTATTTACTCCTGATAACACCGAAAAGTAAAGTTGGGAGAAGTTGGAACACAGAATAGTTCTGGTGGATTGTCTATCTTCCAAATAGTATAGAGTGCAATAATGATTTGCAGAAATGGAAGAATGAATACTACCCTATCTCTCATTGCAGAGCCCTCTCAAGTTCATTGATACGCATAAAATCTTGGTATGCCTTATCAGAACGCTCTGAAAGGATGCTCAAAAGGTCTTGACGGATGGTATCAGTATCCACATAGTCATCTAGGTATCTGTCCAGTGCTTCCTTCAGGTGGCGTCTTCTGTGCCACTCTGGGGAATAGGGGCGATAGTCCATAATAATGCTGTATTTGAGAGTATTATAGCACTATGGGTTGTTAGGGTCAAGTCCCAGTGACAGTAGATATTCTGTCCACCAGTCTGGATCTTTGTTTCTTCTCCACTTCGGAACTTCCATTCCTTTCTCAAAGTAATACTGCCACAATGCTTCATCTATAGTCTGTTTTACTTCCATATTCCTCGTCCTCTTCATCAACGTCTCCATACGGGTTCGCCAAATAGGGTCCATGTGGTTTTCTGGATTCTTCTCTGACATGTTTCCTTTCCTCACTTATAGCAGAAAACCACAATGCCAGTTTCATTACCAACCAGATAACTGCGAGTGGTAGAAAACAAAGAGATAAGATTAGAGCTTGTTTCATTCATCGACTTCCCAACACTTTTGGAATCGGTCTCTTAACTCATTTATTTTTACTTGTTTCTGAAACTCTAGAATATGGTCATTTATTTGTTTTTCGTCATCAGTCAACTCCATACGATACATGAGTTTAATATCAATAAGACGTGTCATGTTCATGTAGAACTCTGTGCCTTTATGAATAAACTCTTCGTATGTCATCAGATAATTCCTTGGGTACACAAATAGTGTAGTGTGTCCTTCATACTCCCTATATGTTGTGTTCCATATGCTACCTGGGGATAGGTTGCCTCTTCACCAAACTCTGCATCAAATGCCTTCTGGTCAAAGTGTTCGCCTAGTTTATACTCATGAAACTCACCACCAAGTGCTTTCAGGAGCATACCAATACGCTCACACTCTTGACTTCCGTTAGAATAAATTACTGCTGTTTCAGTCATAAAATTAGTCCCTTTGTCTCCAATCGTCAGGTTTTTCTTGATTAAACCAGTCTACAATTTCATCAGCACTACCAAATCCAGTGCGATGATTTGATGGGTCAGGGTCACCCAGTCCCATAATGTTCATGAAGTCGTCCATACTACCCTCAACCATATCAGGGTTAGCAGCACGACCTCTTGCTCTTTTAAGCATCTCTCTGGCAGAAGTATTTGCCTTCGCAAGTTTCTCTGCCCACACCATTTCTTCAAGACCTACTTCTTCTTGTAAGGCAATCTTCTTACATATTCCTTCAAGTCGAAGACGATACTGAGTTGATAACATATCAATCCTTGTTATTCTCTATGTGGTTATTTATTTTTGCCGTCAATTCCCTTGCTAGTTTAAGAGAACGACGATATATTAGATATTTTACCACAGGGTTTCTGGGATCATTAGTCAACAACCACACTCTTCCTCTGATATAGTTTGTTATGATACCAATTACATAATAAAAAGCAGCAGCAATACTCTCATCAGTTACGATAAAATATGCTGCTACTGCAAAGAGTAGAAAAAATATGTATTGAGAAGTCATTAGTTAAACTCCTGATTTCTCCTCTCATCCAGATAACGGATGATTTCGTCTCTCCATTCCATCAACTCATGAAAACACTCCTGATTGTGAGCACATTGACGCAATTCGTGGTCTGGTTTTAAGACGCTTTCATAAAACAAACCCAGTGCATCTCTACGCTTTTCGTGCTTTTCGTTCATGAATTGTCTCCTGTTGTACTATTTAATCTACTTCTTTTTGGATTTTTTGATTTCCTTAAGAATGTAGTTCTTTGCAGCAGTATAGTTCTGAGCAGTATGCACTATAGAACCATAGTTAATAATAGCAAACTTTTTGGAATTGACAATAGGAATCGCAGCCCACATGCCATCATTTGTTACATAACCCTCTGGATCTCCTGCTTTGTCATCTAGTACACCAGGGCGCTCAATGAAAGGTTTCTGAAATGTCATCAAAAGAAAGAGGCATTGACACTAATAACCTTGGCATTAGGATTGCGAGCAAGTGCTACTTGACGGGCTTCTTGATAGTCACGGGCATGAACGGTTTCTTCAAACACGGTGCCAGCAACGTAGAGTTTGACTTTGCACTTCATGGTGGTGTTCCTTTGATTACTTTAGTATTATAGCAGAGTTGGGGTGATGTGGGGATAGAGTGTGCCAGTTTCAGCGGCGGACCACAGACACGGCAGGCATACCCTGGTTGAAAACGGTGTCAACGACCGCCTGAACGCTCTTGGCGGTGCTGATGCCCACTTTATCATAAACAGGCACACAGACCAGTCCAAAGGTCTTCTGAGACCCTCCCAGACGGATCACACGACCGATGGACTGAGAGATTCCGATGTAGTCCATGTTCCGCATAAAGAGAACTGCTTCCAACCCGCTCACGTTGATCCCCTCGCTCAAGATGCTGTGATGGAGCACCACGAACTTCTTAGAAGGATCCTTGCCCCAGGCGTTGAGAGTGTCAAAGAACACCTCACGGTTGACCTTCTGACCGTCAATCACACCACCAGTCTTGGCAGTGATATACATACAGGAGTAACCACGCTCTGCCAGTTCCTTACGGAAGTCAGACTCACTCAACAGTTTGACGATCTGCTTGGTAGAACGAGCACAGATCAGAATCTTACTTAGATTGTTGTCGTCAATGGTATCCAGCAGGTTCTGCGAATCACGATCAGCAATCATCTGCTTGTCCTGAACCATGTCCAGCTGCTTCACCACAACCTTAGGAGGAAGGATATAACCCTCTTCTACCAGTTTAGGAGCAGGAACGTTGCAGATCACATTGCCATAAACCTCAGGATCATTCATCCCAGGTTTGGAAACAGTGAGAGAATGCTTAGGAGTAGCAGTGAAGAAATAGCAGCGAGTAGCAGTAGAAGAGAAGTGCTCCGTAGCAGGGAAAAAGTTACGTTGGACCGAATTGTGCGCTTCATCAAAGTAAATGCAATCAACGTTGATGTCTGCCTCCATAAGACGGGGCAGAGAATGGTAGGTAGTGAAGATCAGTTGCTTACGATATGCTTGCTGACTCCAGTTACGGATGATAGCAGGACGAGTGCTGCTGAAGTGATGAGTCTCACCGCTATGAACGTGCATCACTGCAACTTCAGTGTGAAACTCAAGAAACTCGGCAGAGAGTTGCTCGGCAAGTAGAATACGAGGAGCAACTACAACCACGATACCACGATCACAGGCATCAAGATATTCTTGAGAATCCTTGATCATGCACATGGTCTTACCACCACCCGTAGGCACGATGACCTGACCCTTGTCGTGCGCCAGCATTGCAGTCAGTGCGTCCTGCTGGTGGGGGCGGAGTTGGATCACAGGTCTCATCGCGTATGAAACTATTATAGCACAATGGGACCTCTACCGATGGTCCCTGTGACGGTTTTCTAACTGTCCCTTTAAGAGCTCAGACTCTCATCTTCAACCGGGACAAAGGTAGTCTACAGGGATTATGAGGTCTTGTCAAGATGCCTGATATGAACCATCTATTGTTGTTCCATTTACAGATCCTTGTACGGTATAATTTGTTCCTGTTATTGCTACTCCATTTTGATAAGATGTTGAGAATCTATTTCCTTTTGTTATTCTTGCAGATGCATCAAGATCAATTGTTATAGATCCAGTAGTAGTATTAATTTGCATAGCATCACCACCATTTGGATTTGATAATATAGTGTCTGAACCAGTTCTTGATGATGCATTAGCAGGTACTGGATCCATACCATTAGAACCGTTGATAGATCCTTGGACATCAATAGTTAAATTATAAGTTGCAGAGTTTAAAAATTCTACTGCTGGTTTATGAGGATCGAAAGATTCTGCTGCTGGGGTGTATTCTATTTCAATGAATCCATTTGTTGATGTTGTATATGTTGACTGTGTGGAGAGGGTTAATATGTCTGAACGATATTTGGATGCTCCTCCAAGACCACCATCAGCATATTTTACTATTGTTGGCCCAAACTGAAAAATATTACTACTACGCTGATTAAGCGATCCTACTGGTCCTCCTAATCCACCAGAGGCACCGCCACCACCACCACCAGATCCAGCAGCATCTCCACTACCTTGTACACCATCTCCACCATCGCTAGTAGATATTGCGCTAGTTGTACCTGCAACAAAAGGTGCATCTCCTCCCTGATGAGCGAATCCTGTAGTATTTGGAGTATTAACAGAGCTTGCATCAACATACTGCGCTCCGCCGCCACCTCCACCGCCGCCACCAAGAACTGCTATCAGCGTATTATCGAGATAAACGTAAGAGGCACCACCTCCACCTCCACCTCCACCAGATGAACCAGTTGGTCCATCATCACCACCTGTTCCACCACCATTAGAACCACCAGTACCTCCTGCAGGAACTGCCGTTTGTCCAGAATTTAATCCATCACCACCCGCACCTCCAACAACTAATGTTAAAGTACCAGAAGTAAAGTCTGAAAGTTCGAGCTCTGCATATCGACCTAAACCACCTGTAGCACCAACTGATTGTGGTGGACCACCATCAGTACCACCATCTCCTCCTGCACCACCAGCAATTTTTAGTGTAATATCTGTACTGGATGGAAGATTAAAAGTATATGTTCCTGGAGTAGAATATGTTTGAGTTGATATTCCAATTGTTGGTGGAGTTGTTTGGTAATAATAACTTGAGGAAGAATCGCAATCGCCAGTAATAGTAAATGTTTTTACAATATTTTTTCCAAGATTATTGTTCCATCCACTAAAACTGGATACCGTATTCGATGGAATAGCAATATTTAAATCTACAACACCACCAGACTGGACTAGATTGTAATATTTGATAGTATTTCTAAATTGTGATGCATGTAAATTTAAATTTGATGCAGGAACACCATTACTTAATGGACCAGAAGTTCTATTTTCTGTAGAATCTGGAACTATAGGATTTGTATTAGTTATATCCGTGTTTCTAATTAACTCTGATGCACTTATAGATCCAGAAGCAGTTTCTTTAAAGTTGGATCTTAAAGATGAAAAAGATATGGGACCAGAATTATAAAGAATAGTGTTATTGGTTGTTACCGATCCATCGACCATTGCAACCGTTATACTTTGAGTATCGGTTACTCCGCCTCCACTTGCCGTTAAGGTATATGTTATAGTTAAAATTTGATTGGATGGGGATAAACCAGTATTTACTGTTTGTGTACCACTCGATGATACAGAACCAACACCTTGATTTATTGATACAGTAGTGGCATCAGAAACATCCCACTGCAATTCCACATCATAAGTTCCATCAGACCTTGGATTTGGTATTGCTCTAAAATAATTAATCTCTGGAATAGTATAACTGTAATTGATTAATACATATGATGACGTGGCAGCAGAACTCAAAGATTCATCAATTAATGTTGCTACAGAACTATCATATCTACTACCTCCACCATTGCCACCGATGGAACTCGAAGTTTGATCTAATCCGGGAAATCCACCAGCACCGCCAGGAGCTCCACCGGCACCACCGCCTCCGCCGCCTCCGTCACCAGAAACTCTACTAAAACCAGTTGTTCCATCACTAAAATTAGCAGCGGTAAAAGCACCATCAACGAAAGACCCTGCATTACCACCATTTCCACCACCAAAACCCCAAGAACCACCACCACCACCGCCGCCAGCACCAGCAGCAATTATCCACTTACTATCCGTATCACTATAAATGGCCGATGCACCACCTCCTCCACCGCCAGTTCCAGAACATCCAGTTGCATAACCACCATCACCACCATCAGCAACATCTGGAGAAGAACCACCACCAGTAATCCGATCAAAACAACCGCTACCCTGAATAGCAGATGTAGTGGGAGAATAGCTCGTTAATGTTATTCCAGTAAAATCTGCTAACTGAAATGTCCCTTGTCTTGCACTACCACCCGAACCGCCAGGACCACTAGTGTCACTACCACCAGATGCACCAATACCACCTACTATGGATATGAATATATCATATGCCGATGATGGAATTGTGAGTGTTTGTCCGTTTGTCTGAACTTGAGAATATGAACGGGTAGCCATATCTTTACCTTACAAATTAAAGTAATGCGAATGATGTTGACCCAACGCCAACAGCATTAAACACTAATGTGGTTCCTTCTACGTATATTTGGATGGCAGTGGATCCAGTGCTAACAAAACCCTGGGGAGCAGTAATAATTCCTGCTGGATTCGAAAACAGGAACCCATTGGCAACAATATCACCAGTTACTTTAAGATTTCCAGATACTGCCAAATTATTGGTATTAATATCGCTGGTTGCCTGACTATATCCAATGGCAGCTTTTCCAAGATATGCCGTCTTTCCTATACCAGATATATCTGATATTGGAGAATCGGTTCCTATTCCTATTTGAGAATCGACGTGAATCTCGGCAACACTACTAATACCAGTATTAATATTTAAATTGGTGGAAATTATACTTGGCAGAACATAATCAGATGCACTTATTGTTCCTCCAACGGAAAGATTATTATTCACATATAGAGCACCACCAGTTGTTGTAATGCCGCCATTAGATGCAAGAGTGGTAACACCAACAACAGAAAAGTTTCCATTCGCATTTAGACTCATTATTTCGGTAAAAGTGCTTCCATCCTGCCAGGAGAACTTGCCAGTTCCAGAAGAACCATTACCATTCAGTAAGAAATTAATATCACCAGCATTATCGTTATTGATGATATCAAGGTCGTTTGCAGAATTACCGAATCTAATTACACCCGTACTCTTACCTACACCAACAGACTGACCTATACTAATTCTTGCCTGTCCGCTATCAGAAATAACTTCTACAAGAGAACCAGATGCTTTTCTAATCTGAAGTTCCGATGTTGGAAGTGCCGTTCCGATACCAAGTCTTCCGCTATTTAATGAAGTTAAAGCAGTTCCGCCAGTTCCTACATTAAGTTCCGTAGTTACTGTTGCAATACCAGATGCACTTACATTAGATGCTGATACATTGGTAACAGTAATACTAGGACTTCCTGTAAGATTAGATGCCGTAGTCGAATTGCCAGTTAATGGACCAACAAAACTAGAAGCAGTTATAATGCCCGTTGGTTTATTGATGTTAGTTGGTAACTGACTATTTGTAAGAGTGCCTGAAAGTTTGGTTACTGATAAAGAACCATCAAAACTAGTAGCAGTTAGAATGCCAGTTACTCGTGCATCACCATTTACTCTAAATTCTTCTGGTGGAGTGGCATCTGTTGCAACACCTACTCTGGATAATGTATGAAGTCCTACACCACCATCAGTTGTAGTCCATGCGGTAAATCCATATCCAATAAGATTATCAGTTGTGCCAGAATTTCCTACCTTTATCTGTCCTACGGTAAGAATACCAGAAACATCGGCATTCGTTGCACTTAAAATTCCAATGGTTCCAATACCAGAATATAAAGTTCCAGTCGTTGTCAGACCAGTAACTCTAGTATCTCCATGAACATTGAGCAGATAGTTTTGTGGGATGGAAGTTCCGATTCCCACAAGACCATTTGCATTTACAACGAAGTTATCATTATCAACCTGAAGACCAGTTCTAAAATTAAATGACTTACGAATATTTGCCATTATAGTCTTTTTAGTTATTTATCAGATAGTTTTTGTCCCAATGTTTCTACCTTGCTTGAGAGTTCCTTGATTGCCTCTACAAGAAGAGGAACAATCTTATGATAATCAACTGCAAGGTATCCATTATCTCTGGTTACAACTGCTTCAGGCAATACTTTCTCAATTTCCTGTGCAATCAAACCAACATCATGACCTGACTTATTAGACTTCTCATTCCAATCGAATGTGTTACCACTGATAGAAATGACCTTTGCAAGAGGATCATCGATAGGAACAATGTTGTCTTTCAGTCTTTCATCAGAAGACCAGAATGCTGTAATGTCGTCCGTTACACTCAAAATACCAGTTACTGTGGTATTGGTGCAAATAGCGACTAAAGAACCAGAAGTGGCACAAAGTTCCAAATCACCAGATGTTGTTGTGATTTCATCGGTAGAAGAATCGAGTTTGATTCTACCAACCTCAATTGTATTTGCATTTATAGTTCCTCCAACACCAACACCACCAGAGACTACAAGTGCGCCAGTTGTATTACTTGTAGAACCAGTGTTGTTAGTAACCTTCATCTGTCCGATGGTCAGATTGGCAATTCTGGTATCGCCGTTAAATGTTACTGGACCATCAAATTGGGATAATATTTGATTAGAAGGACCACCCTCAACTACGATTCTTTCTTTAACAGTAACCTCATCAAATACTGCACTCAATCTCGATGGATTTTCACCAGTAACTGTAGGAACTGGAGTATCAAATGTTGTTTCTTCACCAGTAGCAGCAGACTTTCTTTGGTTTCCAATGAAGAAGTCTCCACTGTTGTTCATACCAGTATAAACAACAATACCAGCAGATCTTTCTTGTGACTGAACTAAAAACTCTTCTTTTTCTGGGAGTGATTTAACCTGAACTTGTGGAAGACCAGTTGAGTAGTTTCCAGGACCGTAACCAAGATACTCAAATGTATGTCCTGAAGCACGAACATAGGATGGTCTACGGAACTCAATTGCCTTTGGTTCTATCTTTCTAATAGTTGATCCAGAATCATGAGCAGATTGTCTTGTAGCCAGAGCACCACGAATAACAACCAGTTGATTGTTGTTGACACCCTGAAGAGTATCATTTGCAACCCTCATAATCTCTTCATCAATCTGAATATAAGAACCAAGAGGGAATCTACTCATGGTTCCAATACCAGAGTCTGGAACAGATACGGCAAACTGTGTTGTTGTTGCAGTAATTCCAACCCCAAGTGTTAGTGTTTCGCCACCATAAATTGAGAACGTTCTCTTGGAAAGATTTTCTGCAGATTTATCGGATGTTCCAGAGTTTGCGGAGAATGCATGTCTCAAAATATATCCAGAAGATGTTGTGATTCCAGAAATTGTGATGGTATTAACACCAACTCTCGAATCAACAATAAAATCTCCAGTGTTATTATTGCTAGAATCAATAATTCTCACACGGTTTCCAGAAACCAGTCCGTGTCCAGTTGCAGTAACAATGCCAGTTGCAGTATCAGCAGTAAAGGCAACGGATTTGCCTACAACATATGCATAATGATCTGAAGTGATTACGGGGTCACCAGTTGTTCTGGCAACTGAAATTTGAGTTGCGGATCCAACGGCAGTAATACGATGATAAGTATCTGATGTTGTTCCTGCACCAGTAAACTGAACTACATTGCCAATTGCAGTGGAAATGCCCGCATTGGTAACTGTGAACGTTGCATTACCATCTCCACCTATATCTGCAGTGCTAAAATATAATGTACCAGCACTATAACCAGAACCTGAAGAAATAATAGAGGCATCTGTAACACTTCCAGAACCATTTACGGTAACTCTTGCCGTTGCACCATTCCAGGTTCCAGTTGCAGATCCATTCAGAAGTCTTACATTAAAATGATCTCCTGTTGTATATGTTGAACCAGAATTGCCAATTTCACCATAAACAATGCCCTGAAGTCCGTGTCTTCTACTAAAAGTAATGTCTGGCGTTGTTGTTGCAGCATCAGCAACAGATGAAATATCAAGACCAGTGCCAAGTTTAGTCACCAATTGATCGACACTTTCTCTAGTAATACTCTTCTTAAGGTCATTTGTTACAACTTCACCTATAGGAGAAACCTTTGCATAGGATTTTGCAGATGCTGGATTGTCATTAACATTGTCTCTATCAAGTTGTGGATAAAGGTCAACAACATTCTGACCATACTTCAGGTTTGTAAATTCTTCGGAAATAGCATTTCCAGAATTTGCAACATAGAAATGATAAATTCCATCACGCTCACCATCAATATACTCTTGGATTACTTCATTTCTGTAAACATATAAGTTTGATTTCAGATCAGATCTCTCAAATCTTGGTGAAACGTCAGTTCTAATTCCAGTATTGTTTGATGATGATGTTCCAGGAACACTGCTAGTTATGGAGTAACTAAATGTCATATCATCAACAACAGTAATCGTATGATCACCGTTATATCCACTGTTTGCGGCACCGACCGTATTAATAGAATCGGTTACGTTACGAACAATGACGCTATCGCCAGTTGTGAGATTGTGAGGAAGTTCGGTTCTTACTGTTGCCGTTGGATTGCTAAAAGTGCAAGTTGCAATGAATCTTGGATTTCTATTGTAATCATAGTCATCTGCAGCAGTAATTGTAGTTTTATTAAAGTCAGTATCATCAGTACCACGATAACCAGTGGAACTAGACTCCTGAATGATATATCCATCTTCAGGTGTTTTAGAATTAGAAAGTTCTTTTGGAACTACTACTCTGACTTTATAAATTCTTTCATCAAGGCTTCTTGTGTCTGGAATTCTCTTAATATATGATGGTTCAGACGTTCCACTAAGAGAAGAAATTGTGGAATAAATTGTATTTCCAGTTGCTTCAGTAATAATATACCACTGAGACCCATCCCACTGAACTGGATGACCAATATCACCAGAAATCTTGTCGGATACTCTACTCAGAACTTTTAGATTTGTTCCACCATAAACCGTAATTGGTGAATCATTGTTTGCATCCGATTCTGATGCTGCCAACTTAAATGTTGTTGTGCTTCCACTTGGAACAATAGCATAATAAACTGTATTGGTTCTCAAATTCTCTGGCAGATCACCATCATCACTGATAATGATTACTTTCTCTCCAGTTGCCAATGAATGGGTTCCAGATGAAAGTGTGAAAATATTAGAGGATGGTACTCCAACAGAATATTCTTTGACAGAACTGGTAGCACCATCTGCCATCAGAATATTTGCCGAGTATTCTGATCCGCCAACATTTAAGTATAATTTATCAGAAACTTTGGCACCAACTCTATATCCTTGTGTTAGAATTGGAGGGGTAACATCTTCTGAAGTAAATCCTTTAAGATATAATCTAGTTGTACTGTTTGATGCATCATAATCAATTGTCAACCAATCAATATTTTGTTCCGAACCAGTGATTGCTCTTGGTGGAATGATATGAGTAATATATGCCTTATCATCCTTCTCAAATGCTTCACTCTTAAATCCATCAGAGGTAAGTGATATCTGACCGAAGTTGGAGTTGGAGTTGGTAATCGAAGCATCTCCACCACTCTGACACTCAAAGTGCTTATTAAATCCAATTGCAAATACAGAAACTACCTGAATAAATGCATCATTCGTAACTTTAATATGTGTAGATTCCCATCCGCTTCTATAAATTGCATCGGGATCTAAATGATATACTGTTCCCTTTGATGAAGAATTACCTGCCAGTGCTCCACCATATTCTGGTGTGATGGTAATATTGTCACTATAATCTCTTGCAGAAGGGACATACTTTACAAATGCCCTATCATCTCTTTGTAGTGATACACCAGTAAATTGTGCAACAACCATCGAACGGAAACCAGTTGCCTTGCTTCCATCGGCGTGCATACCATTCATACCCCATATAGAACGCATGGAGATGTTAAAGATATAAGGAGATGCACCAGATACGCTATCAGTTTCTACTGTTACATATTCATTTCCACTGATGACTCCAGGAGTTGTCATCGTTGCAGGTGCATAAAGTAAGTCAAAGTAGAACTTGTTTTCATTATTCGCATCTACTTCACTCACTTTTGTGCTGACATTATAATTTGTATCTCCATTAACAGGAGTTACACCACTGATGCGAATTGGCGTTCCTGCCGAAAGTTTGTGTGGTATTTCTGTGGTTACAGTAACTCTATTGGTTACTACACCACCACTTCCAGCCTCAATACTGGTGATTTTGATTGGATCTGCGGCAAATGCTCCAACAATTTCGTATTCTGGTTTCTTTGGCTCAAATCCTTTTGGAAGTGATGGAAACTTATCATCAATATCTCTACCAGATCCAGTTCCATATGCGACAGAAAGTTTCGCATAATACATCCCAAGGTCTGTAATATCATAATTCTGAACCTCATTTACACCATCGGCATACTCAAATGCTGTGAGTTTGTGGTGAGAGAAAGTTGGAACTGCTTGGTTAGTTTGACCAAAGTTATTATTTTTTGTATAGACAGTTTCGAGTTCATTTCCATCAAAAATAGAAAACTGCCACATGTAACATGCACCAGTGACTCTAAAGATTGCCGAGTTTGGTGTGCTATCTGTTGGGTTAGGAATATACTTTGGACGAACCTTGGTCTTTCTTAAATCAAGACCAACGATTGATACACCTCTAGGAACAATCGCACCACCATGAACACTATTAAATCTATAGAGATGATTGGCGGATTGTGTTAGATCAAAGTTTGATTCGAGAGATAGATAAAAATCTGCTGGAACTACTTCTGCGGTAGATGAGTCGGAACGAATAACTTTTGCGGTTCCACTATCATTAAAAATCGACCATCCTGGTCTGTTATCAACAATGTGCTCTCCAGGCATCAGGAGAATAGTGGTCTTCTCCGTCTCGTCGTTACTATTTCCTTTGATATATGAAAATCTTGCCGCCTCAATCAGTGCTCTCTGAATGGTCTTAAAAGGACGGGCAAGAGAATTACCAGTATTAAGAATACTATCAGTTGAGTCCAAATCTGCTGGACTTACATACAGAATACGACCTTCTGTGTTCTTGATAAAATTATCTAATTTATTAAGTGGCAAAGTTCCGCACCATTAACTTCTTCTATCCTTTATTTATCCCATCAAATCTTCCTCATCATAGTAATATACTTCATCATCTGGCATATCTTCAGGGTTCTCTAACTCAACTGGAAACAAACAAGGATGCACTTCCTCATCTATAAGATAGAAAGAACTTCTGTATAAGTCTTCTGGTTCAAATGATGTTTCTTTATCTGCAAGTGCTACTAATTCTTTGTCTTCTAAATGTCCGTCAGGTAGTTCATCAAAGGTGAATGGAACCTGATTGATAAAATACATCTTCACTATCATACTGTGGTCCAAATACCAACAGTATGCAGTGTCAATCTTATAAGACATATCGGATGCTTTTTGTCTTATTTATTTTAGTGCGAGTAGGGAGACTTGAACTCCCACGACCACAATGGTCAACAGATTTTAAGTCTGGTGTGTCTACCGATTCCACCATACTCGCAAGGTGCTGGTTGTGAGGATCGAACTCACCTTAGCCCGATTATGAGTCGGGAGCTTTCACCAGAGAGCTAAACCAGCACGGCAAGTCCATTATGTAATAACCTATGACAATTAGCACATAATGGAACA
>Ga0255772_10002412_pt1 | contig 18264 bp, 17 predicted proteins | sample 071ome_34_FD_179970 | JGI IMG/M metagenome (GOLD analysis project Ga0255772, IMG submission 179970) | Coastal salt marsh microbial communities from the Groves Creek Marsh, Skidaway Island, Georgia - 071411BT metaG (version 2) | ecosystem: Environmental > Aquatic > Marine > Intertidal zone >...
GTTAAAATATAACAATGCATTATAAGAAAGAAGGTTAATGTGAAAGTTTTAATTGAACTTCCGACATGGTTGGGAGATTGTGTTATGACAACTCCAAGTTTATCAAATATAGTTAACTCAGAACAAGATATTAACATAAGTTTAATTGGTTCTAAAGTTTCTGTGGATTGTTTAAAAAACTTTTCTAAAGTTGATAGAAGTCTCTACCTTACTAGAGATGTTCTTTTAGATATCAAAAATATTCAATCTTTAGGGTATTTTGACTATTTTATTTCTTACAGGAGTTCAATTAGATCAAGATTTTTAAGTTTTTTTGTTAAGGCTAAGAAGAAGGCAAATTTCAGTAAAGGAAAATATAAAACTGGCCACCAGGTCGAGAAATATAGTGTCTTTATCAATAATTTTTTTAATGTAAATAAACCCCCAAAAGATCTTTTGCTTTTTAATACTGGAAAGTCAAGAGTTAAAACTAAATTAAAAAAAATTGGCATCAATCCTGGAGCGGCTTATGGAAGTGCAAAAAGATGGACAAAAGATGGATTTATTGAGGTTATAAGTGTATTAGCTGAGAGAAATAAAGTAATAATTTTTGGTTCTGAGAATGAACAATCTCTTTTTTCTGATTCCGTTAAATTTAAAAATTCAAAAAACATTGAAAATCTTGCAGGGAAAACAAACATTCAGGAGTTAATCAATGAAATAGCAGATCTAGATTTATTTATTACTGGTGACAGTGGACCAATGCATATCGCTGCAGCTTTTAAAGTTCCTACAGTTTCAATTTTTGGACCTACTGAACACTTAGAAACATCTCAGTGGAGAAATTCAAAATCGACAATTATTAAAAACAATTTAGATTGTCAACCATGCATGAAGAGAGAATGTCCACTTAAACATCATAATTGCATGGAATTAATAAAGCCTGAAAAAGTTATTAGAGAGTCTCTAGGTCTTTTGGGAAAAATTGAGATCAATTAGATGGCATATTGTATGCCCAACAAATATATGCATCTCTTGAATCCTAGGAGTATCATTTGATGGAATAACAAGATTGATATTGCAAATACTATTCATCTCTCCACCATTGCTCCCACTTAAACCGATTGCAATTGCACCATTATTTTTTGCATACTCTAATGCTTTAATCACATTAAGACTATTACCTGAGGTGCTGATACCAATAACTAAATCATTTTTATTGAGATGTGCTTCGAGTTGTCTGCTAAAAATATTTTCATAACCAAAATCATTGCCAATGGAGGTTAGGGCTGATGTATCAGTAGTCAAAGCAATTGCAGGCAATCCCCTCCTATTGGTCTTATATCGGCCAACCAATTCAGCCGCAATATGTTGAGCATCAGCGGCAGAACCACCATTGCCAAATAAGATAATTTTTCCACCAGTTTCAATAGTTTTTAAAGCAAACTTTGCAATTGATTCAATTAAGCTGGAAAGCTCATTCATTTTTAATGAAACTTCATTATGAGCCTTGAGTTCATTCTTAATTATGTCTATCATCTGCTTTAATTTTTGAAATAGTATTTGATGTGCTTCTTCCCTCAACAAAATCAATCAAAACAAGTTCTTTTGCGATTTCTTCACCAACCACATTTTTGTTCTTGTAGTCAGCACCTTTAACCAGTATATCTGGAACAATTGCTGTGATTAGCTCAATTGGCGTATCTTCATCAAATGGAATAACGTAATCAACTGATTTTAATGAAGAGATTATATGTGACCTATCATTAAGTGAGTTAATAGGCCTTGTTTTTCCTTTTAATCTTGATATTGAGCTATCAGAATTAATGCCTACAATTAGAATATCACCGAGCTTTTTTGCTTCTTCTAAATATTTTACATGTCCTACATGAAGAATATCAAAACAACCATTTGTAAAGACAATTTTGTTTTTTGATTTTCTTAAACCTCCCAAGATTTGCACAAATTTTTCTAGAGATATTACATTGTCTTCAGAGCTTGAAAATTTGAGTAAAGATTCATACCTAATTAACTCTTCAAATGACGCAGTCGCAGAACCTATTTTTCCAACAACTACCCCAGCTGCTATATTTGCAAGAACTACAGCTGAATCAATATCCTTTTTGCTAGCCAATGCATATCCAATTGCTGCAATTACTGTATCTCCAGCACCGGTCACATCAAATACTTCTCTGGCAACTGTTGGATGTGATCTAAATTTGTCATCAAGGATAGCAATACCATCTTCACTAAGAGTAATTAAAGAAACATTTAAGTTAAATGAGTCCTTTAAATAAATAAGCGCATCCTTAAGAGATTTTTTATCTGAAATATTAATCCCAGTAGCTTCTGAGGCCTCTTTTTTATTGGGCGTCAAGAGATAGGCTGAAGAGTATTTAGAATAATCAGATCCTTTAGGATCAACTATAACCTTAATTTTTTTGGAGTTAGCAGATTTGATAATTTCTTGGACAACTCTATAGGTTAAAACGCCTTTTCCATAATCAGAAAGAATTACCAATTCAAAATTCCCAAGAATTGTTTTAAATAATTCTATTAATTTTTCTTCTGAATCACTATTTATTTCGTCATCAGTTTCAATGTCATACCTAATGACCTGTTGGTGGGCTGAAATAATTCTCGTTTTTTTTGACGTTACACGATCCTTTTGCTCAATCAAATATCCAGTGTTCAAGTTAATTTCCTTGAAAAGTTTTTTTAATTCATTAGAGATAGTACAACCGCCAATAACACTCAAAACCTCTACATTTGCACCAAGTGTTTTTAAGTTATGTGCAACATTACCGCCACCACCTAAAACTTTTGTTTCTTTTTCGACTTTAATTATTTGAACTGGGGCTTCAGGAGAGACTCTGTTGCATTCACCCCATAAATAGTTATCAATCATTAGATCACCAATGACTAGGATGTTAGGATGAGTTTTTTGGATTTCAGACAGCATTAGTTAATGGAGGTATTGTGCATCTCCTTTATGTAAGGAATATAATTCTTAATTCCCTCTTCAAGGGAAAAAGCAGGTTTGAAGTTAAAATTCTCTTCGGACAAAGAAATATCTGCCTGAGTGTGCATTTGGTATCCCCTATAAGGGTTCGGGAAATACTCTGTGGTATACTCAGTTCCAAGTTCTTTTTGGAGAATATCTGCTATATCTTGAAAGCTTCTGGGTTTGCCAGTACCCACATTGAATACACCATTTTTGTTGGATTCACATGCCTTGATATTCGCTTGTAAAACATCATCTATAAAAATGAAGTCTCTAAGAATTTTATCTGAACCTTCAAAAAGTCTAGGGGCATTACCATTTAAAATTTGATGCCCAAGCTGAATAACCATTGAGGAGGTTTTATCTTTAAAGTACTCTCTAGGGCCATAAACATTAAAAAACCTAAGGCCAATAATTTTCATATTAGAATTAAGTTTAGAATATTTTTCTGCAATTTGATCCATAGCATATTTGCTGTAACCATATGGGTTTTCCGGATTTTCATAACCAATTCTTTGAGGGGAGGGCATGCTTCCATATGTAGCAGCAGAGCTGGCATATATTAGAGTGGCATTATCTTCTTTTGCCTTCTCTAAAAACCAATAGAATGAATTAACATTAGTTTTCATGATAACTTCTTGATCATAAACTCTAGTATCGGAAATGGCAGCTTGATGGAAAATATAATCAAATTTAGTTTCATTTATGAGCTCAATATCTCTTGGATTTGTAATATTTCCGCAAACAATATCACCAGTAAATCCTATTAAGTTTTTGTAATGTCCAAAACTTTGCAAATTTCCATTTGAAAATATTCTTTCACTTCTGAAGCAATCCAAAACAACTATTCTAGAATCAGGAAAATTTTCTTGAAAGTAAAAAGCTAAATTGCTACCAATAAAACCAGCACCTCCAGTGATAAGAATATTTTTTTTATTAAAGTTTTTACTACTAAAAATCATTGGTGAGTTTCTACATATTTTTTGGTGATAATTTCCGATTATCCTATGAATATAAGAAATTAGTTACATTTTACACTCTATAATTTCATTAGAGCTCTTCCACCAGAAAATATGAGATATTCTAAAAATTTTTATCAAATAAGATCTAATAGTGAAATATTCGCAAAAATTGTTGAAGACAAAACTAGTGTCGGTTATTTTGACTTGCCATTTCAAGATATCTCAGAAATAAAGAGATATGCTAAAACAATTAACAAGAAAAATATTTTCGTCGTCGGTATGGGAGGCTCAGTTCTGGGCACTAAGGCCATCTATGATTTCTTAAAAACTTCAAATTCTTACTCTAAAAAATTATTATTTGCTGAAACGCTAGATCCTTTGCAATTAAATTATTGCTTAGAAAATGTAGATATGACAGACTCTCATTTTTTAATTATCAGTAAATCTGGAAATACTATTGAAACAATTTCCATTATGAAATATGTCAATAATCTAATGAAGCTAGAGAAAAATAATTGTACGATTATTTCTGAAGTAGAAACGAATCTTCATAGATTTGCTTTGAATAATGAAATTAAATTCTTTGAAATTGATAGAAATATTGGCGGTAGATTTTCTGTTTTTAGTGTTGTAGGTATTTTACCTTTAGCTATTATTGGCATTAATGTAGAGAACCTTCTTAAAGGTTGTGCTACTGTCTATGATAGTTTTTTTAATATGGGTGGTTATTATCAGCAAATAGCTAGGAAGGCTCGCTTTATGGTTGAAAATAAACATAGATTTAATATTAATGCAGTTTTTTCTTACTCAACATTACTAGAGAGTTTTAATCATTGGTATATTCAACTCTGGGCTGAAAGTTTAGGAAAAATAAATATTAATGGTACTAGGCAAGCATTGACCCCAATATCTCTGATTGGACCGAAAGATCAACATAGTTTTTTACAGCTTATTATGGATGGCGTTCGAGATAAAACTATAACCTTTATAAAAATAAGAAATTTTAAATCTGACTTATCAATTCCTAAATATAAGAATAATGAATTTGTTGAAGTAGGCATGGATTATGTAGAAGGAATTACCATGTCAAAATTGTTAAATCTTCAAGCTGATTCGACTATTGAAGCCATTAAAAATGAGAAGGATATCCCTTGTGATGTTATTGAGTTAGATGAGGTTAATGAATTAAGTATTGGTAAATTAATGTTCACATACCAACTTCTTGTTTCGACAATTGGAGCATTTCTCCAAATTGATACTTACAATCAGCCAGGCGTTGAAATGAGTAAAAAAATCCTACACAGCAAACTCATTGAGAATGAGCAAAGTTAGAACTTGCCTATACCCTGTAGCAGGTCTTGGAACAAGATTCCTTCCTGTTACAAAGGTGGTCCCGAAAGAATTACTCCCTGTAGGGTCAAAACCCTTAATTCATTTTGCAGTTGATGAGGCAATAAATTCTGAAATTTTTAATCATGTATTTGTTATTAGTACTCAAAAAGAATCTATTAAAGAATATTTTTCAGAAAATAAGTCATTAAACACTCATTTATTTAACTCTTCTAAAACTGATTATTTAAAAGATGTAAATCAAATTATCTCAGAAAATAACTTCTCTTTTGTTTATCAATCCAAGATGCAAGGTCTAGGTAATGCTATATATACCGCTAAAGATGTTATTGGGAATGAGTCTTTCGCAGTTCTTCTGCCAGATGATCTTTGTCTTGCTGAAAAAGATCCTGTACTCTCCCAACTTAAAGAGATTCATAAACTTTATCCAGAATGCAGTCTTATAGCCATAGAGGAGGTGGAAGAAACCCTCGTTGATAAATATGGCATTGTTTCAGGGGGTTATCTTGATGATTCTAAAAGGGTTCTTCAGGTAAATAATATGATTGAAAAACCGTCAATTGATTTTGCACCCTCAAATCTAGCAATTATCGGCAGATATATTCTTACTTCTGACATTTTCCAGGCTTTGGAAGAAACTTCACCTGATCAAAATGGAGAGATACAAATTACTGATGCTCTAAAATTATTAGCAAAAGAAAACAAAGTTTTGGCCTATAAATATTCAGGCAAGAGGTTTGATTGCGGCACTCCAAAAGGCATGTTGTTAGCTCAGAATAAAATAGGCAACCCATAATGATTATTTATCCAATTATTTTATCTGGGGGTAGTGGAAGTAGATTATGGCCTCTTTCAACAAAGAGCTCCCCAAAACAATACCATTCTCTTTATGGAAATAATTCTATGTTCCAAGAGACAATTATTAGGTCTATGCTGATACCTAATGCTGCCCCACCAACCATAGTTTGTAATGAAATACATAGGTTTTTAGTTAAAGAGCAGTTAAATGAAATCAATGTCAAAAAGTATGACATACTCCTAGAACAGCAAGGCAAAAATACTGCTTTAGCAATAACTACAGCGATTCTCCATATTAAGAAAAAGATTGAGAACGCTATTGTATTAGTTTTACCTGCCGATCATTTTATCGAAGATAAAAATTCGTTCTCTGAAGATGTTCTTTCTGCAGTTCAATATGCTGCTGCCGATAAATTTGTAACTTTTGGTATTGCCCCTGAAGAGATCAATAAAAATTATGGCTATATAAAAAAAGGTAAAGAAATAGAGTCTTTTTTTTATGTTGAAAAATTCATAGAAAAACCTAGTTTATCTCTAGCAGAAAAATTTTTTGAAGAGGGAGGCTATTTGTGGAATTCAGGAATATTTCTTTTCAGTATCAAAAGATATTTGTCTGAAATTAGATTGCATAAACTGATATTCGAGCAGGCAATTTCAGCTATTAATGACGCATCAAATGATTTAAATTTTTGGAGATTGCCAGACTACAAAAATATAAATGGTAATGATGTGAGTAAATTATCTATTGACTATCTTTTACTTGAAAATACTAAAAATATTCTTGTTAGACCTTTGAAAAGTCTCTGGAGTGATTTAGGCACATGGAAATCTATTAGTAATTTACCTTTGATCAACAACAAGATAAACAAGTCAGAATATGATTCATTGTATTCTTTAGATTCTCGTGATTGTTTCGTGAGTTCAAAAAAGATTGTAGCAACTATTGGCGTAGAAAATTTAGTAATTGTTGATACATCAGATGCCCTTTTGATTGCAAATAAGGACAAAACAGATCTTGTATCAGAAATTCAAAAAAATACTACAAATGATATTAAATTAAATATAGAAGGGCAAAGAACATATAGACCCTGGGGCTGGTTCGAGGTGATTTATTCTGATAGTACTTACAAAGTGAAAAAGCTCCATATATTCCCCAAATCAAGATTATCTCTTCAGTCTCATAAGCAGAGAGCGGAAAATTGGACAATTGTCTCTGGTGTTGCTCAAGTAACTAAAAACGATAAAACATTTCAATTAAATGAAGGTGAGTCAATTTTTATACCCAAAGGATCTAAGCATTCTATAGAAAATAAGACTCAAAAATATATTGATATTATTGAAGTTCAAACAGGTTCCTATTTAGAGGAAGATGATATAGTTCGATATGAAGATTTATATGGGAGGGTATAAATTAACTGTGAGATACTATATAAAAGTCAAGAATCTAAAAACACTTAATAAAAAACCTTCTAACGTTATTCTATTCATATGACTATCCTTGTCTTATTTACATTTGGTATCTCTTTAAAGACTTGGAAAGAAAAAGGACTTATAGATAGAGAGTTAGAATATTACAGAAAATTAGTACAGAAATATAATTTTAAATTTGTTTTTTTAACATATGGTGATGAATCTGACCTCTTCTTAAAAGAGAAAAATATTGAAATTTATCCTCTATACAGCAAATTTAGAAAGCCAAATAGTATTTTTATAGCTATTATTCATTCTATTCTTTTCCCAATATTTGCTTTTAAAGAATTCTCCAAGATTGACATTATTAAAACTAATCAGATGCTTGGATCTTGGATTGGTGTGATCTTATCCAAAATTCTAAAAAAGCCACTTATTCTTAGGTCTGGTTATGAATTATATGACTTTGCAATAAAAGCCATCATAGTTTTTATTTATGGGTTTTTTAAGAGCATTAGATGAGGGTTCTAATTATTCAGGGTGTTGCAGATAGTCTTCTTGTGTCGGGAGAAGAAACAGTCATACAAAATGACATTTTTTTACTAAAGCAAAAAGGTGTTGAAGTTATTTATAAAAAAATTTCAATACCACGCTCAGGCTTCATATCTTTTCTCAAAAAGGCATCGGCTTTAACATGGTCTTTCGAGAATTATAAGAAAATAATTAAATGGTCAAAAAACTATAAGCCCAATGTTATTCACTTTCATTCAATTATTCCCTATTTGAGCATTTCAGTATTATTTGCTTCAAAAAAATGTCAAATACCTGTTGTCCAGACCCTGCATAATGGAAGGTGGTTATGTATTGAAGGAGCATATTATAGAAATAAAAATTATTGCGATGATTGTGTTGGAAGTTATGGCATAAAGGGATTCTATAGAAGTTGTAAATCTAATTTGTTTTTATCTTTTTTATTGTTCTTAAATAATTTCATAATGAGAAAAACCAAGATTTTATTTAAGTTTGTGGATAAATTTATAGCTGTATCAGACTTTGTCAGAGAGCAACATCTAAAATCTAAATTTCCAGATGAAAAAATTTTAGTGAGAAACAATAGTTTCTTCTTTTCAAGAATTAATCCAAATCTGCCAGTTAAGAAAAAAAATGGAGTATGTTTTGCAGGTAGGATATCAGAAGCGAAAGGCTCTGATATTCTTCATCATCTTGTAAAGAATGTTGATTTTGATATCCATATTATTGGAAATGGACCAGAATTAGATCTTTTTAAGAATTTGGAGAAAAAATATAGCAATGTCAAGGTTCTTGGCCGATTAAATAATATTGACACTCTTGGAGTCGTTAAAGCCTCAAGAATTACAATCATTCCATCTCAATGTGGAGATAGTTTTCCATCAATTGCCATAGAGTCTCTATCTCAAGGCACGCCAATAGTTGCCTCCAATATAGGGGGACTCTCAAAAATTGTTAAAGACTCTAAAGCCGGAATTCTTATTGATCCTGACGATAGATTGGCATTTGTCGATAATATAAAAGAACTAATCAATGATGAAAATAAGCTGCAAATTATGGCTAACAATGGCATAGAGTATGTGCAAAAAAAAATAAATTCTGAAAAACAAATTAATCAGCTAATAGAAATTTATGAAGAGGTTATTTAAATAAAAAATAGTTATGTTAGTAGTTTTTAGTGGAATAGATGGCGCTGGAAAATCAACTCAAATTAAACTTTTAAGTGAATATTTGTGCAAAAAAAATATTTCATACGCCACTGTTTGGTCGAGAGGGGGCTACACACCCGGAATTGAGCTTATAAAGAAAATATATCGCAAACTATTTTCTTTTAATTCTTTATCTCAAAAAAATAAAAGAGACGAGTTAATGAGTAATAAGAAAATTAATTACTTGTGGATTTGTATTGCTTTATTAGATTTATTAATTTATTACACAGTTTTCTTAAGATTGAAAATATTAACTAAGAAAATTGTTATTTGTGACAGATATCTATACGATACATTTATAGATTTTTCATTAAATTTTCCAGAAATAAATTTTTCAGAAAAGCTTTTATGGAAATTATTAAGGAAGCTTTCTCCAAAACCTAATTTCTCTTTTTTGTTAATGATTAGCACCAAAGAATCAATATCTAGGTCAAAGAAAAAGAATGATCCTTTTGCTGAAGATATAAAAAAAATTGAACAAAGAATAAAACTTTATGAGAATTCAACATATTTTGATCACAATCAAGTTAATACTATAGATTGTATGAAAAATATCGATCAAGTTCTTAATGAAATCTTAACTAGCATGAGCGCAGTTCTGAATAAATGAAATTAGAGTTACTCATAACCCGCGAAAAATATCTACCCAAGCTTGAAAAGACTTTATATTTATTTTTTAAGAATAAATTTAACTTAGAAGTCGATATATCATGGAATAAAAGCAAAAAATTTAAAAACTTTTTCTTTGTTAATAAAAGAATCAACTTGATTTTCCCAAAAAAAATAAATAAATTCTATATTGGGAAATTAAGTAATGAATACAGATACCACAAGAAATTAAGTAAAAAATTAATTTATTCCATATACACTAGTCTCGCAATTGGCTCTCTAAGGTCCTTTTTCTCTTCCTTAAGAATTTATATACATCCCTTACCCTCAGTTTTGGAGGGTTTAATCATATTGCCTGGCAATCAAACTATAAAAGTTTTTGATATAAAAACTAAAAGTTGCTATGTTGTTTTTACAAATAACTCAAACATGGATTTTTTTAAAAATCAGGTAAATATTAGACTTGAGAATGAGTTCTTAATGGCTCCAAAAATAATCTCTAATAATCTAAAGAAAGGTTTTTATCAGGAGGAGTGGTTTTATGATTTCTTGCCTTTTGATAGGCAAATTGATTCTGATGAAAAAGACAAACTTTTAGAAAAGCTTCAATCAAACCTTTTGGAGCTTTACTCCAAAACAACACAAAGAAAAAAAATTTATAAATATGCATCTGAACTGTATCAAAAAATTTTTTGTAAGTTGAAATTCCTTCCAGAGGTATATAGTGAAAATGATATAAAAAAAATTACGGACATAGTAAATTTTATATTTTCCAATCTAGATAATAACTTTGAGATGATTGATATTGTGCAAACACATGGAGATTTCCAGCCAGCTAACATTATGGTGAATATAAGCAAAAATGATATTTTATTGATTGATTGGGAGTATACAGATTTCAGATCCAGATTTTATGACGCACTCGTATTTTTCTTAGAAGTCAGAACACCAAACAAAATCCACAAAAACATATTAAATCTTAATAATAAAAATTGGAGATGGTGTTATAAGGATTCAAACAAGAAATTATCCAAGAATGAATTTGTTGTATTTCTGCTTGAGGATATAATAGTAAGGATTATAGAAATTCAGCATATTAATCTCCTGAAGATAAGTCCTGCATTGGATCTTTTTTTGGCAAATATAAAAGAAATAAATTTTTCTAGTTTTAAATAGTTTATGAGAGTAGTAGTTCTTAACCAAGTTTCCGGGGTTTTATTCTACGATATTTGCAATAGTCTCAATAAAAGTCCTGAAATTGAAGTCGAACTTCATTCAGAACCAGAAAAATCAGCTACATCTCTCAATGAGGGTATTAAATTCTTCCCTGCACCAAAATATAACAAAAGAAATTACCTTACAAAAATAACTTCATGGTTAAAATTTTGTTTGTATGCTTCCAGAATTTACTTATCTTCGGGTCATGACGATAAAATACTAATATCTTCTAATCCCCCTCTGCTACTTCATTTTCTTTATTTTATAAATTCCTTTAAGAAAAGAAGTTTCTCAATAATAGTCTATGATATTTATCCGGAAATAATAGTTGAAATGGGAATTTTTTCGCCAAGAAACTTTCTTGTAAAAATTTGGAAATTCATAAATAAAAAAGCATTTTTTCGCTCAGAAAAAATATATACCATTACTAAAAAAATGAAAGACACATTGATCATGAATTATCAGTTAGATCATAAAAAAATCGACTTATTAGAAATATGGGTTGATACGAAAAAATATAGACCTATTCCAAGAGATAACAACAATTTAATTCGAGAATTAAACTCTGAAAAAAAATTGGTAGTTACATATTCAGGCAATTTTGGAATAAGCCATGATCATATGACCTTTTTAAAAGCTATAAAGAAAATAAATAATAGATTAGATATAGTTTTTATCATTTGCGGGGGCGGAAAAAAATATATTCTAGCTCAGAAATTTGTCAATCGTCATAATATAAAAAATGTTAAATTTCTGAACTATCAAAGTGAATCTGATTATATAAAGTTATTGTCAATGAGTCATATTTCAATTGTTTCTCAGGCCAAGGGATCAGAAAATTCAATGATTCCAAGTAAAACTTTCTTTTGCATGTCTGTTGAATGCGCAATTTTTTGCATAACGTCAATAAGAAGCGAACTTTGTAAGCTTGTGATCTCAGCTAAATGTGGCCAATGTTTTAGACTGGGTGATCATGATTCTCTTGCTAATGAATTGATAAAAAGTATTGAATCAAAGGAATTATTGTTATATGGAAAAAGAGGCAGAAAATATATTTTAAAACACCACAATAAACAAAAAATATTGAGCAAATTTTCTTTAGGGACTAGTTAATTGTAATGTTTGATAAATTTAATGACAAGGAAAAATTTCTAATTTCTGTTCTCACACATATTGATTTTTTGGATTGCAATAAAATTAAAAGCTTATTTACCTCAATAGGTAGTAATTCTCTTTATCTTGCATGCAAAGAAAATAAGATAGACTCCATAGCAGCGGACTCTTTGATTAAGTGTCTTGGAAAGAAAAATCTTTCATCTGAATGGATTAATTCATTTTCTAAAGAAGATATCCGAATAAAGAGTTATATGGACGAACTAGAAAATGTTGCAAAATATTTTCTCAAACACGGAATAGATCTAATAGCACTTAAAAATAGTGGAATCACCAAAGGTATATACAAAAGGTGTGCAGCATCTCCAATGGGGGATATTGATGTATTAGTTCAAAAGAAAGATTTTATGGCCGCACATGAGCTCCTTCTAGCCAAGGGGTATAAATTGAAATTCAGATCAAAATTAGAAAAGGATGACATAGAAGAGGCTTTCCTTGGAGGGGGCTCAGAATATTACACTATCCTTAAAGATGGCGAAAAATTATGGTTTGAACTTCAATGGAGATCTGTTGCAGGGCGATGGATCACTCCAGACCAAGAACCTTCAACCGATGAACTTTTTTCAAGGTCTAAAAGAATCAAAGGTTCCGCAGTAAGACTCCTGTCACCAGAAGATAACTTACTTCAAGTCTGTCTTCATACTGCGAAACACTCTTTTGTGAGGGCTCCGGGTTTTAGATTAAATACAGATGTCGATAGAATTGTTAGAGAGTCCTCAGTTGATTGGAAAAAATTTGAATCAATGGTGTCTGATATGAAAGTAAAGACCCCTGTCTTTTTTTCATTAAAAATTGCTAAAGAGCTTGTCAGAACACCTATACCTGAAAATATACTTAATGCCCTGTCTCCTTCAAGGGTGAAAATTCTTATTGTATCTAAATGGTTAACTAGAGTAGGTATTTTTGATCCAGATGGAAAAAAATGGACAAAAATAGGGTATATCATTTTTGTTTCGCTTCTTTACGACTCTATTTTTGATTTCTTAGATTCTATTTTTCCAGATAAAAAATGGATGATAGATCGTTACAAAGTTAGATTCTCAATTCTTCTCCCTTTCTATTATATTTTAAGAATAACAAACTTATTGTTTAAAAGAGCATTAAACTCTAAGACCTCAAAGAAAAATAATTAATTGCACTGATGTCCAATATTCTTATAACAAGCGCAGGCAGAAGAGTTTCATTAGTAAAGTTATTTAAAAGTGCTCTTCAATCGAACAAAACATCTGGAAAGGTAATTGCTATAGATATGTCTAAGTCAGCACCTGCATTATATGTAGCTGACAATTTTCGAATAGTTTGCTCTGTTCATGACAAAAATTATTTAGGAGCTATTAAGAAAATTTGTTGCGATTTCGATATTAAATTAATCGTCCCGACAATTGATACTGAGTTAGTTCTTTTATCACAACACAAAGAATACTTCCAAGAAATTGGAGCAAAGGTATTAGTTTCGGGTTTTGAAACAAATATAATTTTTTCGGATAAATTTAAGACAGCTAATTTTTTTTTACAGAATAAAATACCTTGTCCAAGAATATATTCTAAGTCAGATGCTTTATCCTTGGCATCCAATGAATTTCCATTAATAATTAAGCCTATACTAGGTAGTGCAGGAAATGGAGTATTTAAGGTTAAAAATAAAAATGAATTAATCTTTTATCTTGAAAATTATAAAGATATTATTATTCAAGAATTTATCGATGGAGAAGAGTTTACGATAGATGCCTATTTTGACTTTAAAGGAAATGTTAGATGCGCAGTCCCTAGAAGAAGACTTGAAGTAAGATCAGGGGAAGTAAGCAAATCAGTTACATCAGCAAATCAAATGATAATTGATTACTCTTATAAAGTTTTAAATCTAATAAAGGATGGTCTCGGGTGCATTACATTGCAATGTTTTTTAAAAAATGATGGAGATTTGTGTTTTATAGAAATCAACCCAAGATTTGGCGGGGGATTTCCCCTATCTGCTGCTGCAGGAGCAAATTTTCCTGAATGGATAATTCGAGAGTTAAATGATTTAGCTCTTGATAACAATTTGCAAGAAATTTGGGAGGATAAACTTGCGATGTTAAGATATGATGCCGAAATCTTTTTGGATAATTTTCCTGAAAATTAATGGATAAGATTATTGTCTTCGATCTTGATGATACTTTATATCTTGAGCAGGATTTTGTAGCAAGTGGCTTTAAAGCTGTAGATGAGTATTTAAAGACAAATTATTCATTAAATGATTTCTTTAATGTCGCATGGAATCTTTTTTTGGATGGTGATAGGGGATTTATTTTTAATCATTCTTTAAAGAAATTTCCTAATTTCTCTTATTCTGACGAATTAGTAGAAAAATTGATTGATATATACAGAAACCATAAGCCCATGATTAACCTCTTTGAGGATTCGAAATGGGCTCTAGAGTATTACAAGAAAAGAAATAAATTGGCCCTAATATCTGATGGCTATCTTTTAACACAGAAAAACAAGTTAGAGTCTCTCGGAATTTCTAACCTCTTCGATAGGATCTATTTAACAGATTTCTGGGGTAAAAATTTCTGGAAGCCAAATATTCGTGCATTTGTTCATACAGAAAGTTTTTTTGGGAAGGGAAGTAATAACTTTGTATATATATCAGACAACCCAGAAAAAGATTTTATTGCTCCAAACAAATTAGGGTGGGATACTATTCAGATAAAAAGGGATCGCGGAGAATATGCCAACAAAACCGCCACTAAAGAGGGCAAGCCAAATATTGTTATTGAGACTCTTTTTAAATTAAAAGACTATATATGATTAAAAACACATGGCCAAATTTTTCTAGCGAAGAGATAGATGCGGTTAGGGAAGTCCTTTTATCTGGAAAAGTAAACTACTGGACTGGCGATAATACAAAAAGCTTTGAGAAAGAGTTTGCAGAATACTGCGGAACAAAATATGCTGTAGCTTTATCAAATGGAACTGTTGCGCTAGAGTTGGCATTAAAAGCGATAGGCATAAAAGAAAATGATGAGGTTATTGTAACTCCAAGATCATTTATTGCATCTGTTTCAAGTGTTGTAAATATGGGCGCAAAACCAGTTTTTGTTGATATTGATTTAGAAACCCAAAATATCGATCCAAAGCAATTTAAGGAGAAAATATCCTCAAACACTAAAGCAATTATCGCTGTTCATCTTGCAGGGTTGCCATGTAATATGGACGAGATTATGAAAATTTCTAATCAGAATGAGATTATAGTAATCGAGGATTGTGCCCAAGCTCATGGGGCAGAATATAAAGGAAAGCCTGTTGGCTCGATTGGACACATAGGTTGTTGGAGCTTTTGCCAAGATAAAATTATTTCAACAGGCGGTGAAGGTGGAATGGTAACAACCAATAATAGTTTTTTTTGGAATAAGATCTGGTCATACAAAGATCACGGAAAAGATTTCAATGTTATTAAGAATCAAAATAATAAGGGGAGTTTTAATTGGGTTCATTCATCTTTTGGTTCAAACTTCAGAATGACAGAAATGCAATCTGTCATCGGAAGAATTCAATTAAGAAAATTAAACGAATGGCAAGAAAAGAGATCTAAAAACTTGTCCTTCATTTATGAAAAAGCTAAAAAGATTGATGGTTTGATAGTGCCTATAGTTCCAGATTATGTTAAGCATGGAGCATATAGATGTTATTTATTTGTTGATCAGAAGATGCTCAAAGAAGGTTGGAGCAGGGATAGGATAATTGATGAAGTGAAGAATTTCGACGTTCCATGTTTTTCAGGCTCTTGTCCTGAAATATATTTAGAAAAAGCTTTCGAAAATACAGATTTTAAGCCAAAGAATAGACTTAAAAATGCGAAATTGGTTGGAGAGATATCTATCGCTTTTCTGACACATCCTAATTTAACTTTTGAGGAGCTAAATCATAGTTGCTCTGTGCTTAGTAATGTAATGCAAATGGCAATAAAATAATCTAAATGTATACAAGACTAGTTACATTATCAAATTTGTATAAGAAAAGCATCCTTATGCTAATTGATTCTTTTTTGGTTATATTTTCATTGTTTTTAGCTTTTTCAATTAGACTAGGCTTTGATTTTGAGATCAACAGGTCTCTTCTTCTTCTATTTCTCATCTCGCCTGTAATTGCAGTACTAATTTTCTATTATCACCAGCTTTACAGATCAATTATTAGATACTTGGAGCTGGATTCTCTTTTTGTTATCTCGAAAGCAGTGAGTTTATATTCCTTGTTATGGATAGGGATTGGATACATGTTAGGGGCTGAAATACCTCGCTCAGTAATTTTAATAAATTGGCTCCTATTAATTTTTCTTGTGACCGGTTCGAGAATTGTTTCGAAAAGCTTGCTTATAGACTCTTCAAAAAAAGATAAAAATGTTAAGAATATTTTAATATATGGCGCAGGTAATGCTGGAGCACAGTTGTCATACGCTTTAAAATATTCCCAAAATTATCAAGTCCTAGGTTTTGTTGATGACGATGAAACCCTTCAGAAAAGACTGTTAAATAATTTTGAAATATTTGGTAGTAGTAATCTGCATGCAATAGTAGAAAAATATTCAATTAGTGAAATTCTTATAGCCATTCCATCCATATCTAATTCTTCAAAATCAAGAATTATCACTTTTCTTGATACTCTAAATGTTAAGGTTAGAATGCTTCCTGATTTCTCAGAATTGACTGGAGGAAAGATTAAATTAGATGATTTGAGAGATATTGAAATACAAGATTTACTTGGAAGAGATCAAGTTGAAGCTGATAAAAAACTATTACTAAAGAATATCAAAAATAAGACTGTCCTAATTACTGGTGCAGGAGGATCAATTGGCTCGGAGATTTCCAGACAAGTTGCCTCCCTAGACCCTAAAAAAATAATCTTATATGATAATAGTGAATTAAATCTATACAGAATTGAAAAAGAGTTACTTAATGCTAATGTCGAGATTTATCCGATACTTGGAGATATTTTAAATGAGACAAAGTTTGAGAGTGTCTTAAAAAAATTCTCAGTTAATACTATTTATCATACAGCGGCATATAAACATGTTCCTATAATTGAAAAAAATCATTTCGAAGGCGTTAAAAATAATATATTTGGAACTCTTAATGTTGCAAATTCGGCAATAGAGTCAAATGTTGAGATAGTAGTCTTTATATCTACAGATAAAGCGGTCAGACCAACAAACATTATGGGTGCAACAAAAAGGGTTGCAGAATTAGTACTTAAAAGTTTGTCAAGAAAACAAAAGTCAACTAAATTTTCTATAGTTAGATTTGGAAATGTTCTTGATTCAAGTGGTTCAGTTATACCTCACTTTAAAGAATTAATTAGAGAAAGAAAGCCCTTAACAGTTACTCATAAAGATATTATCAGATACTTTATGACAATTCCAGAAGCTGTTGAATTAGTGATTCAAGCTGGAGCATTGAGCATTGGAGGCGAGGTATTTCTGCTAGATATGGGAAGCCCAGTAAAAATTGATGATTTGGCAAGAAAAATGATTAAATTAAGTGGGCTTAAACTAAGGGATAAATTAAACCCTGAGGGAGATATTGAAATTATTTATACTGGTTTGCGACCTGGTGAGAAACTTTACGAAGAGTTATTAATAGGAGAAAATCCTCAAAAGACTAGCCATCCAATGATTATGACAGAAAAAGAAGAAACTTTAACCTGGAGTCAAATGGAGAAAAATTTAGATGATTTGAAAGAAAGCATGGATTCAATGGATTTTGATAGACTAAAAAATATATTTGGAAAAATTGTTGAAGGTTACACTCCCTCGAATGAAATACATGATTTAGTTAGTAAATGATTTTTAGATTTTATTAGATTATTTTTCTCACTACATATTTAAATCAAGAATGCATTTAGCATTATTTAAGATGGTTCAAAGTCACATCATTATCTAATATATTTCTTTGGACCCTAAATTTAGAGAATTTAGGGTCCTTGTTTGGTGATTAATTAATACCAATCTTCGTCATCATCATCATCATAATCATAATCTTTCTCA
>Ga0255772_10002420_pt1 | contig 18248 bp, 29 predicted proteins | sample 071ome_34_FD_179970 | JGI IMG/M metagenome (GOLD analysis project Ga0255772, IMG submission 179970) | Coastal salt marsh microbial communities from the Groves Creek Marsh, Skidaway Island, Georgia - 071411BT metaG (version 2) | ecosystem: Environmental > Aquatic > Marine > Intertidal zone >...
CAAACAAAAGAACCTAAGAAGAAAAAACGAGTAACCAAAAACTATCTGTACGAAGTAAAAACATATGCGGTGAATAGATACAAGTGGGACTATGCTGAGAAATGGTGTAAGAAACATGGGTATAAATTTCGAATACTCACAGAAAATGAACTCAACATCAAATATTGATATAAATAGAATATAAACGATAGGATTTTAAATTGCCAGCAACAACATTTGAAAGAGCATTAAGAAACAGCCCTGGTTCTGGTCAAGGTTCAATTGACTGGTTTCGGGATAATGTTACTCGTATGCAAACTACACCGGAACGAGTCATTCGCGAAGGCCGTGATAATATGACGATGCAACCATTAAATGGTAAAATGTATCTATTTCAATATGATCCTAAAACGAAGAAAAGACTAAAATACTATGATCGATTTCCTCTGGTATTGAAACTAAAAAAATTACCAGAAGGATTTCTAGGCATCAATTTTCATTATCTACATTACAAACAAAGAGCTATACTGATGAACGCCCTGTATGAGTACGCAAGCGATGAAGAGTTGAACGAAGAAAGTAGAATACAGGTCACTTATCAAATATTAAAAGGCAATTCAAGAACAAGATTATTTAAACCCGCATTAAAAAGATACTTAAAGTCGCATTTAGAGTCAAGGTTTCTAGAGATAATGCCAGAACAATGGAACGCAGCAATCATGTTACCTATTGCAAGATTCGAAAAGGCTACTAACAGAGACGTTTGGAGAGACAGCAACAATGCCATTTAACATAAATGAATTTTATTCTTCAATCAATAAAAACGGTATATCAAGGTCTGACCTATTTGAAATTTTCTTTCCTGGTCCAAGTCAAGGCGATGACTTGAGGTTTAGAGCTCGTTCAGTGAATTTACCTGGAAGAAATGTCAACGTATTAGAATACTTTGAACTAGGACCAGAATATAAATTAGGATCTTTTCCAAATTACACAGATGTTTCTATCGAGTTTCTTTGCGGCGAAGATTTAAGCGAAAGAGAATATTTTTTAATTTGGCAGGACAAAATAGTTGGAAATCATAGAAGAACAAATTTCGGAGGATTTCTTCAATCGGAATACTATAAAGATTATGTACAAACTATAGATATAAACATTTATAATGAAGTTAGTACAAAAACTAAAACTGTTAGACTATTAGAAGCTTTTCCAACAACTATAGGAGATATATCTTATGATTGGGGAAATTCAGAATATGCCACAGTAGATGTAACTTTTGCTTATAGATACTATGAAACTGATAGACATTATGATGCAAATTTGAGACAGCAGGAAAAACAAAAACAGATACAAAGAGACTTGAATTTATATAGATCCGGGAAAGAATAACGACTTTGAAATGTAATTAATAAAAGAGGAAATATTATGGCTTTACCAAAACTTACTGCACCTGAATTTAAAACTGAAATGCCTTCTACAAAAGAAGAAATCATTTACCGACCTTTCCTTGTGAAAGAACAAAAACTTTTACTTATGGCTTCTGAAGGAGACGATGAAACCGAAATTTTACATGCAGTAGAAAACATTGTTGAATCGTGTGTATTGAATAAGAAAATTGTAGCAAGAGAATTGCCTTCATTTGATTTAGAATTCTTGTTTCTACGCATTCGTTCTAAATCAATAGGCGAAACTGTTAGTCTAACAGCAAAACATGATGAGGATAATGAGTGTCAGGAAACCACAGAAATCGAGCTTAACTTAGATGATGTAAATGTCGTATTTGACGAAGAGAATGATCCAATAGTGAAATTAAACGAAGAAATTGGATTAAAAATGAAATATCCGACCTTCAAGGTAATACAAGAAGTAAATGCAAGTGATAAAACCGAAACTGAAAAAAGTTTACTACTCATTAAAGAATGTATACTACAGGTATTCGATGAAGAAAATGTATACGAAGAGTTCACAGACGAAGAACTGGATGACTTCATAGAAGATATGACCGAAGACCAGTTACAAAGTGTACAGAAATTCTTTGCGACTCTTCCAGCATTAAAGAAAGAAATTACCTACAAATGCAAGGCTTGTGGTAAGAAAGAAAGTGTTACGATGGAGGGCTTAATGTCTTTTTTCGCTTAACCTTAGGTAATGAAAATTTATACTTTATGTATAAGATGAATAGCGACTTAATGTACTATCATAAATACAGTTTAACCGAATTAGAGAACATGATACCATTTGAAAGGAAAATATATATTGATTTATTAATAAAAACTCTAGAAGAAGAAAAAGAAGAAATAGAGAAGCAAAAAAATGGCGGAAATAGTTTCTAATAGCGACATTTTCAAAGAACAAAAGAAATACCAAAATGTTTCTCTGCGTTCTATGGAAAAATCTGTAAACCTATTAACCTCTATAGACAAAACCGTTAAAAGTTTTACGAAAAATCTAGAAAATGTTTCTTTACGAAATATAGGCGATACTATTTCCGAAAAGGAAAAGAAAAGCCTTAAACTAGCAACTAAATCCATTCTCGAAACATTTAGAGAGTTAAGTAAACCAATTCTATCTGTAATACAGAAAGGTTTCGAAAAATTATACCAAACAAATTTCGTTCAATTCTTCAAAGGATTAATAGTACAAAGTTATAAAGAGTTTAGAGACGCAACGAAACCAATCATATCCAGTCTCTTAAAAGGAAGCAAAGAATTACTTTCTTCTGGGTATGAAGCGGGTAAAAATTTCGTAGGGTTAGCTTTTGAATTAGGAAAGAATAAATTTCTCGAATCTGGTCCAGGAGAATTCTTAACCAAAAAAGTAGGTCAATTTAAAGAAGGTTTAGGAAGTTTAAAAGAAGGTTCTTTATCAGCTCTACGCAAAGGAAAAGATAGTCTACTTAAAAGCGGACCAGGGCAATTTATAACACAAAAGGCTAAAGGTTTCGGCGAGTCCGCTGGAATATTAAAAGACCTTTCTGTTAAGTTGTTCGGAGACTTAAAGAAATTTTCAGAAAAAGGATTGTCTAATTCAGGTGTAAAAACTACAGATGAGGAAAAGAAACCAGAAGTTTCAGCGTTAAAAGGTATAAAAGAAACTCTTGAAGAAACCTTAAATTTCTGGAAAGGATTAGTAGATAAATCTGATGACCCTGGTTCCAAAGATGCGAAACCGTCTTTACTATCAAAAATATTTAATCGAAAGAAAGACGAAGGATCTAGTGAAGATTCTTCGGAATCTTCAAAAGGAAAAGGAAGTTCAGGAGCTGCTAAGATAGGCGGTAAGTTAGGCGGGTTGATTGGAGGATTTATAGGAAGTGCTTTAGGTAATGCAATATCTGGTTTTGTACTCGCATTTGGAAACCCAGCACTATTTAAAGCAGCAGGAATATTTGCTGTAACTCTTCCTCTTATTGGCGCTGGTATTGGTGGTTTCATAGCAGCAGTTGGTGCTATTGCTAAATTTGGAATTGAACCTCTCGCTGAATCATTACCTAAGTTAAGCGAATCACTTAAAACGTTTGAATCTTTAGATGGAGATAAACTATCTAAAGTTTCTGTTGGCATAGAAAGATTTTTCGATGCTTTTGTAGGCGGTGCATTAGGAGGATTACTTTCTAATTTCACATTACCTGATCCCAAAGATTTAGAGAATCTAGGCAAATCCTTAAAACAATTTGAAGGATTAAACGCACAGAATGTAACAAATTCTGCTGTAGCTTTAGAAAGAATATTCCAAAGTTTAGAAAAGGCCTCAGGTTTCAAATTTGAACAAACCGATATTGAAAAATTAATCAATCTTTCTAAAGTATTGAAATCAATGGATGAAAACTTGAATGGAGATAATCTTAAAAAGATTGGAGAAGGCCTCAAACCTATAGTAGATAATACACAAAATCTAGGAACTATAGAATACAAGGTAAACGAAGGTAGTGAATTAGGACCGCTCGGCCAATTAGGAAAAGACTTATCTCAATTCAAAGATGTTAATATAGACAATATCAAAAATGTCGGACCAGCAATCGCAGCATTAGGAAGTGCCTTTAAAGATACAAAACTAGGCGAGTTATTTGGAACAATTAGTAATGCACTTTCGAAAGTATTTGGAGGAGAACAAAAATCTTTATCTGACCAATTAAATGAAATGGTCACTGGCCTCTCAGCGTTCGAAAAACTTGATGTTGATAAAATGCAAAGAATAGGACCCGCAATAAAATCATTGGGTCAAGGTCTAAAAGATGCTTCAGAAGGATTAAAGAAAGATTTTCTTTCTACTATCACCAGTATATTTGGTACAGAAGATGAAGGAAAAGCACTTGTCGATAAATTCACAAAATTATCTGAATTAGGCGAAGAGGGTGTAGCGAAAAGATTAACCGATGCAGGATTAGCTCTGCAAAAATTCGCATTAGGATTACAAACAATCGCTAGAACAAATTTTGATAATGTAGCTAAAGGTTTGGAATTGATTGTAAGCAAAATTAGACCTTTAATTACAGTTATGGCGAAAACGAAATTCTCGCCAGGAGAAACACTACAAGGTGTAGCAGAAGGAATGAAAATGTTTGGAGAGGTAACCATTCCTAAAGAATCGGTTGCACTTCAAGGATTTCTTGAAGCTGTCGGCAAAGGTTTAAAGACCTGGGAATTCAAAGAAGATTTCACAAAGACTTTAATTGATCTAAACAATGAAAAAGTTCTTGAACATATAGCTTTAAATGCACCTAAGTTTGAAAAATTCAGTGAAATGTCTTCGACAGGTTTAGTAACAAATTTTAAATCGTTAGGAGCAGGATTAGAACAATTAGCTGACTTTATCAATGATGGCGAATTGAAACATTTACATGAATTAGCAAAGACTGGAGTATTAAAACAACTTTCAGAAGTATTTAAACCTGATATTAATATCGAAAGTTATAATGCCATCGAACACAAGGGTATAGGCGATATCGATGTAAAATCGAAAGGTGCTGGTAAAAGCACGCACGATGGTGCCGGCGCGCATGATGGTTATCCTCGGAATAAAGTTTTAGGAACAGAAAAGATAGTAGATCCAGCCGAGATGGTTATTGGACAAACAGCCAACATGTCAAATATGCCGAAAACCTTTGTGAATAATTATCGCGCAAACCTAGAAAAACGTCTAGAATCTAATGCACCTAAAACTGTAAAAAGGATTGCACGACAAAATCTACAAAGATTGGATGAGGGTAGACTAACTGTGACTAAAACCGAAAAAGGATATAATTTTAAACCAACAAACCAATCCCAAGGCGGATCCCAAGGTGGTAGCCCAGGAATTGTTGCTTTGGGCGGACCACAATATAATGGTTCCGGTAACAGTACCACAAACAATTATTATACTACTCAACCCACAGATGCTGTAATCCTAAAGAGAAAGTGGTAAAAAAGAGGCTCAAGACGAACCTCTTGAAATGAAGAAAGAAGTCGTTATGCCTCTTCAGCTAACTTCTTGAAGAAAGACATATCATCATCTTCTGATTCTTCAGACTTCCATGGAAGTTCATCTGCATCTGAAGAACCAAACGAATCTTCTGCTTCAGCAACATCGTCAGCAAATGATTTGTTACCAGACGATACTGCTTCAAGACCAAGAACACGAGTCATTCTGGTTTTGAGTTCCGCGTAAGTCTTAAAGTTCTTAGGGTCAAGAAACTCTTGAAGAGAAAACTCTTTACCCCAAACGGCTTCGAGTTCATCGTCGTCATCCAACAGTGCAGATGGTGAACCAAACTCGGACTTATCATAGTTACGATAACCTTCGAAGTTACGAATCTTCATACGAAAGTTTGCGCCTTCCCAGAAGTCGAATGGATTAACTGGAGTTTCATCATCAAACTCTGGGTGCATCATATCGTTAATCTTATCAAAGATTTTCTTACCGTACTTGTAAAGGTAAACATTACCTTCGCGTTCTGGTCGTGCTGGATCTTTTACAACATAAATGTTGCTGATGTAAGAAAGACGACGCTTCTGAGTACGAGCTTGATCTTTACCAGCGTCATCACCACGATTCCAAAGCATCGTGTTGTATTCACTAACTGGATCTTGCTCACCTAGAGTAGTGAGAGAGTTTTCGATGTACCAACCACCAGGGCCTTGAAAACCATGTGAGAACAATCGAACCCATGGTAGACTTTCACCTTGTGGTGCTGGTAGAAAACGGATGATTGCAGAACCGTTACCTGCTTTGTCTACTTCTGGTTGCCAGAAGCGGTCATCACCTGAACCTTTTTCACCGGACTGCATTTTGTTTGTTTCTTGTACGATTTTGTCGTACAGTGACTTTTTGTTTTTCTTCATATCTGCGAATGTATTCATAAGTATTTACTCCGTATTATTTGTATTAAAGTGTATGTTGTTTTGTTCAACGAGTCCATTATATCATATTTGTATATGATTGTCAACCCCTAAATGGGGAGTGTAGCAAACATCGTGTTATCTTTTAATAACCGATTTTCTTTTGCCTCTATTTCAAGAAGCTCCATTATTTTCTTATTACGATGAAGAAGAGTGGCCGCAGTTTCTACTTCCATTCCATGTTCTTCGCAATAAAATAAGACCGCATCCATGAGGTCTAATCTATTTTCATTTGCAAATCTTTCAATTTGAATACAAAAATTATTCGAATCAATCATTATCTGGTCTCACACCTTTCTTTCGTTCTTGTTCATCCCAAAAACGAAGCTGTTTACGAATATAATCTTTAATCATATAAGCCATTGAAACATCACGCTTAACGCATTCAATATGAAAACGCCGTTTCAGAGCCTTCTCAATTCTCATATCCAATTTATCGTCGTGATTGTTCATTTTCTATAAAATATATGATTCCCGATAGTTACGGTTTTTTTCACTTTATTGACCCAATATGGTCTACATTTCTTAGCGTGAAAATGTATTGCACCGTTTGTAGGATCTTTATATTTACCTCTCAATATTTTTGAACTTAAATCTCTGGCACTTTTATATAGTCGTTGATCTTTTGGTACATCTGATATTTTATCATGTGTCCAAGAGAACTGTTTGCGTTGATAAACTACCTCACAAATTGAGTTGGGATATTTTTTTGATCTAACACGATTCAATGTAACATGACCAACTGCAATTTGTCCCTGTTTAATTTCACCTCTTGCCTCATGATATATGTTTAGTGCTAAACAATCTAGAGGCGTGGCAGCCATGACAGCTGCCACCATAATTTCTTTAGACATATTACTTCTTGTCGATAAACTCTTGTAACTGAGTTGCTTGCTTTATGATTTCTTCAGGAGTAAACATCTTAGGAAGATACTTAACATAATCCTTGTATAACTCCTTATTCTGTTCTGCAGCATTAAACAACAATGTATGGTATGCAGAAACATTTGTTTCATATTGCTTATCAAGCATATCTTTTGCCATTTGTAAAAGATCAAATCTTAGTTCATATGGATTCTTGCTCATCTTAGATTCCTCCGTATCCTGCTTTGCGCAGCCTTGCATCAAGGTCTACACGGTCAACCGCAGATTCTAGATTGACACGGTGGCGATTGTAATAGATTGCCGAACGTGTAATAGCTTCTCTTTCTCTTGCTGTAATCCAAGACTTAAACCAATTTTTAATTTTACTCATAACTTTTCTCCTGTGTGTGTTGTGTGTGTAAAATTTGCTCCGTTTGGGTAAAAAGGACGGAGCAACTCCTCTTGCTACTCTTAGGCAGCTAGAGCCATTTCAGGCTCAAAGTAAGCATCGTTTGCGTTTACTTTAATTTGCTAGTTTTACATCATTCGCCTGATGAATCGTCAGTTTACCTTATCTCACCGTGTCGAAACCTTGTCACCCCCATCAACAAGAAACTTTGGGATATAAGGACAATTGATTATGCTGACAATATTACCATTTTCATCAAACTTTACAATTGGTTTGTAGTCTTTGATTTCGTAATAAGTTCCTCTATCAATTAACTCTTTATCCATAAATTTCCTCTTGGTGGAGGTGGGGAGAATCGAACTCCCGTCCACAATGCCTCCAGTTCACCGATTATACGATTATTCTGATTAAGAAACATACTAGGTTTTGGATTCGAACCTTGTCCTAGTGTTGTCCATCTGCACGTCCCACCGTACTGAACCTAGTATGTTTCTATTTATGCATCCATTATATCATAATCCGGTTACAATGTCAATCCCCTCTATTCAAATTATCGATAATCCAAGGTAAATTAAACCTATGCCAAGATGCTATGACAGAATTCGGAATAGAATAAAAATATTTTTGACGTTCTAACATAGTTTCAAAGGAATATTCTAAAAACATAGGCATATAATTGAAAATATTAGAAAGAAAAATCAAATTTCTTTTATCCTCATTAATATCAAAATTATTTACCAATACATCAATTTTTTGATACTCGACATTTCGTAAATCAATTTCTTCAAGAGATTTATTCCAATCAAAATCATTATGATTGGATCCAAATTTCGCCGGTAACCTATTAATATAGACATTTTTTATTTCATTTCTATTAATCTTAAATTCAAAATGTTTATTAACGATATCAACATCCTTTATTATATGTAAATTTTTCTTCCATTCTAGAATATATTCGTTATAATCGAATATAACTAATTTAGTATGTTTATGACCATAGTTAGTTAACAAATATTCAGAAATAGCGCCACTAGCTACACAATAAATTACATCATATTTAATATGACGATTTCTAACACCCTTGTCATGAACTAAACGAAAGCTTTCTTTCCATGTTTTACTCGTATTAATAAAAAATAAAGGTTTACTAACATTTCTTTCTCTACAAAGTTTGCGATAATCTTCTGTTTCGGTGTCCTTAGGATAAAGAAAAAATTTATGATTTCTTTCTTCGAAGAAGTTTTTTATTTCTTTACCATCTTCTAATACTTTTGAAATGTATTCAGATTGTGGAAAATTCTGAACCTTTATTTTTTCATGATTAGGCTTTATCCAATAAGGCGTATAATCGTGATGAATATTCTCTTTTGATCTATCAAATCCACGAACATATCCGCTATATCTGCCGAAAGAAGGTCTTCCTATTTTTCTCCAGTGCATCAAATTCAAAAAAATGCTTTGTTCATGTAACCAAACATAAGAATGATCAGGAGGTGCCATTATATGGCCTCTACAAGGTTCCTCATTTTCAACAAATTCAAAAAAACATTCATATATTTCTTTATATTCATATACGCATCCTATAGAACTCACAATAACATGGCTATATTTTTCACATTTATCTAAACCTTCATCTATAGTTTTTGAAAATAAGATATCAAAATTAGAATTAGGAAAATAAACCGAAGAAAAGGTAACATCAACTAATGTTTTTTTGTTATCATTCCATACTAAATTACATCTTCTAGACGATTCTATAATAAGGTGAGCAAATTTACAATTTGATTGTTTATGAACATTTGCTAGAAGAAAATCAGTATATTCTTCATAGGTCATTAATTAGGACTAGCTAGTGCACCACCACCATGTCTAACCACTGGTCTTGCTGGAAGTTCAAGTAATACAACTTGTGGACCAGCGGCAGGTTCAGGAAGTAGGTTCGGATCAAAGTCATCCTCAAGAAGAGGAGATGGTGGTACAAGAGCTAACAAAGGACTACCTGGCGGAGGTGTTCCAAAAACGTCTTGTTTATCAGCTTCAAGTGTAGAACCTAGATTCTGTTTACCCATTTCAAGAATGCAATATCGTTCACCATCTGTTCTTACAACCGCAAACTCATTGGTCTTTTCGTTATGATAAAACAAAACTGTAATATTCTTGGCTACTTCTGATTCTCCAGTAAAAGAAGAAAAATCATAACCCTTTCTTCTAACAAATTCGTTAAATGTTTGTTCGTCGCTACAAGCCATGAGTGTGGGAAACAAAGACATTTCCAATTTAGGTTCTTCTTTCTCTTGTACTTGTTCAATAGATTTGTCTTTCTCTTTCCAAAAAGGAGATGGAATTGGAGTCTGTGAATTTGCATGTTGTGCAAACGTAACTAAAAGAACAAAACTTAAAAATGGTAACAATCTCATGATACTAACCTCTGTGTAAAAAATTCATGATTTTTATAATCATATGGTTTTGTAAGAAAGGTTTGAGGTTTATCGTTCTCGACTGCAATCAAAACAATATTATAATGTATCTCGTCGCCATACATTTCTTCAAACATAAACGAATATGCTGCACACTGTAAAAAATAATCTTCAATCCATTCTTTCTTCTTCGGTTTAGATGATGTTTTAAAATCTATAACACATCTAAAACCATCACAATTAGCAATGCAATCCACTTGCCCTGCCAATTTGTATTTATGAGAAAACAGAAACGCTTCCTGCATATATACACTCGCGATGTTCGTGTCAAGGTATGGTCGCATTGACTCAAACATTTCTATGTGAGGTGGAAGATGACCTTGGGTATAATCTTGTACACCATTAAGGTAATCTTCGGCCATTTTGTGAACCTTTGTTCCTCTTGAAGCGGCAATACGGCTGATACGGTTGGCTTCTTCTTCACCAACTCTTTGACGCCATTCAAAAAGAGACTTCTTCTTTTCTGGGTTTTTACCGAGAGCCGTTGTTACGCTCTCATAGGTTTCATCTGTATCAGGTATCTTGTATCTACGACCTTCAGGTGTAGTTACTCTTTCCATCAGATAGGGTTCATATTTACTCATTTTCGGATTCTTTTATTTGTTTAGACAAAGTTTTAATGACATAATCGACTTTATTATTTTCTTGTTTCGAAAGATAATGCATTTGGTCTCTATAATTAGAAAGTTCTAACATTTTTAGCCACATGTTATCGCCTTTTATTATTTGTTCTTCTCTATTTTTCATAGTACAAAATTGGTATACTAGATTTTCAGCTTCTTCACCGATCAATTCTCTAACAGTATATCTAGATATATTTAATTGTTTGGATTCATGATAATAGTCAGTTCCGTATATACTATGAAATAACCCTGCTTTAGCTACAAAACTTGGAAGTTTACTATGATTATCTAAAAATCTATAAGTATTATAAAGATGTTCAAATAAAGTTTTGTCGCCGTGACCCAAATCCTCAGTAATTTTTTTAATGAATAAAAAAGCTTTATCTGTTTTATTCACCGGCATGTAGTTGAAAACTAATATTTTTTTAGTAGCGCTACAAGCTCTACTGAGAGGAGTGGCTGAATGAGGTATCTTTCCATCAAAAATAAATAATCTATTATATTTTGGCATAACTGATTTATATATGTCATATCCGTTTTCTTCATATAAATTTGTCATACCATACCAATCAGGATTCCAATCCTGTGTGAGATACAATATAACAGTCTCACATTCAGAATCCCAGTCTAATTTCGAAGAAACATCTTTATGAATATACGCATCAGTACCATAAGTATAATACTTATAATAACATCTATATAGACCTCTTTTTCCTATTATTTCTTCTATCTTATCGGAAATAAGATTTATGTAATAATGATTATTTTCAAACGAAGGAGTAAGTTTCGTATCTAAATTAAAAGCTTTAGAATGGCTAGTAATGATTTTCGACCAATGACCAAAATCATAATCTAAATCTCTATTTGATTTCCAACCAAAAGAAACATTATTACGATAATAATACTCAATAGCATTCAATGTATCTAAATCTAAAAAATCATCAATGACCTGTTCTTTCATTTCTTTCCACGAAAATGTTTATTCACTAGATTTCTACGCACAACAGATTTACTATCTTTTGCACCATGTTTATCGGCTAACGCTGAATACGGGTTTGATTCAGCTACTCTTGACAAAGTTTCATTCCATCCACCATCTGTCTTATCTTTAATTGTTACACCAGCAACAATCGATGGTGCTTGTGGTACTTGTTTAACATGTGGATTTTCTTTTAGAAATTCTGTCATCGCACTGATAGAACAAAGTTCTTCCCAGTATTCATCCGATTTAGTATCATGAAAAATGTATGTTGGCATTAATCGTATCCTCCCGTGTAATAGTCCAACAATTGTTTCATCGCTCTGTCTTCTTGACTATATTCATTCTTATATAGACCATTAAAACCAGCTTTTGGATGTGTACGATTCAGTTCAAACTTACCGCACCAATAATCTAATCGTTGAACATTCATAACTTCAGGCGCATATCTACATTCACCAGCTGAATCGGATAGACAAAAAACTTCGTTATACTTATTCGCTTTTTCTAATTCTTCGTCATGATACTGATAAAAATAAACGCACATATCACAAGACCATTTTTCTGGATTTGTGTGTTCAGCCATCACTCGTACTCCGTTCCCACGTCATTTTAATGGTTTGGTTTCTATCAAACTCAATCTTCACATCATCACTAACACCGATACGTTGAGACCTTACAAGTTCAATTAACATTTCACGATTAATCACAAGTTCGTTACACTCAACAGTTTCTCTTTTAACGAGTTTTTCTAGGTTCATACTGCTTCACTCCACCAGGTTGGGACTTCACGACGAGTCCATTTCGCAAAATCTTTCTTTGCTGTTAAATAATAATTACGATATGATGTAACCGCATCTTCTACGATGCATTCAGGATAGTGTTTCATTGCTTTTGCAAACGGTGTCTGTTTACCTGTTGGAACATTGTCTGGTGCAGCAGCCAACACAAGTCCGATATCATTTTTAAAGAATGCTGCATGTTTCTTACCATACCTGTATGTATACTCGCAAGATAGAGCATTGTAATGATGGTGTAACCAACGATAGTTAGCTGATGATTGCATAATCCATTGAGTACATGGATGACCAACATGACAGGCCTTCATGAGTACATTCTCACGATGATCTGGTAGAACCCAGTATTTTGGATTTGTTTTACCAGATTTAGATGGACGCCGAGTTTCTTCGCCGTCAAGTACACGATGAGCTGTTGATAACATCTGTGCTGATTCTGTTACCATTTTTACCACATGCTTATCACACATCATAGCCGCAGATTCTACTGGGTCAGGATGTAACACAAAAATATTCATAGTTTAAATTTACCTTTACATTATCACTTACAGGTGCGTATACTTGTACTTCACTAGGATACGCAAAAACAAAATTTACATTCGGATTTGATTCAATTAACCATGCAAGAAACCGCATACGATTACGAGTATCTTGCAGCACAGCTCTTGTTTCCGTTTCATAACCATTGGTACCATCATAAAGATTTGATGTGGCCATTATATCATTCACAACAAGAAAGTCAAAACCAAAACAAATCAGTTCCGTATATCCCATTGCGATGGCATAACGCATTGCAACCATACCAGCATTTGACCTAGGAGTAGGACCACTCGTGCGTCCATAGACTTCGGGTGGTTCGTACCGATCATTTTCATGAGGAAAGATACATCGGCTTAAATTACTATACGATTGTTGTATTTCCTCAATCATCTTGTCGTCAATGGCTACAAGATAATCCGGATCAAAATCACGATACAGAGCATTACAACCGAAGGTTGTACCTAAATCACGAAGAGCTTCAAGGTTTAAAGTTTTTCGTGACTCGCCGTTACCGATAATACATGCGGTAGTCGTCTTCGTTATCATCTACAAAATTCTCATAGTTATGTTTGTTCACTCGTACCTTACGAAGATTCTTTTGTTTCTTTCTTTTGCTTTTTACATTATCTCGATAATCATCATAGTCATCGTCAAAAGAACTCTTTGAGTTTCTAAATGTCTTGCCCATTGTACTACTTTTTTACCTCCCATGCTTGAGCGAGATTAGGATATGCTTCTGCGAAAATTTCTTTCTTTAAACTCTTAAAGGGCATTTTCTTATCTTTAATTTCAATTAATAACTTTGCGTCATCCGGATCCATTGCTTCCAAATACTCAATGAATATTTGTTCTCGTTTTGATGATTTGAGATTATCATATCCATTGTTTTGTAGAAATACACCAAACTTGCGTACCGAATTAATCAATACACCTTGTGTATCAGCTTCTTTGGGTTGTGGTTTATATGGTGGCGCACCTTCAGGTAATAACCATACATATTTTGGATTAAAACATAAATCGATAATCGGACCAATTTGATTATAAACTTTTTTCAGTTCCATAACCTTTTCTTGTTTCTTTCTCAATTTTGAGATTCTTTGCAAAATCTCACATACACCTTCAGCCATTTAAAACTCCTGTATTGAGTCCATAAGATTCTTCATCTTATTCTTGATAAAATAGTTCATTAACATACTACGAGGTTTTTCTTCATAGTTTTCGTATATATCGTTTACTTCAGAATGAATCCAATCAGGTATCTTTGTTAGGTCAACCAGTGATTCATTTCTACGATAACCGCGTAACATTTTTTCATCACAAAACTCTTCTGGCTTCATATGAACCCACTGTTGCAATTTTTCTTTGCGAATAGGTTTCTGCCGTTTATTCAAAACAAATGTATCATCATCCGATAGAAAATTAGGAATACCATCGCCTCTATCACCACGGAGAATATGCTCACGAATATATGTGGTCGGGCTTGCATGTTTAACCATTTTCTTTTGCATCGGACTATATTGTTCTACATTGCCATATTTTTGTAATTGTACAAAGTCTTTATCAGAAGATAGAATGAGAATTTTCTCACCATACGACATAGATTCGGAACCATGAATCCAACAGATAGCAGCAATAATATCATCAGCTTCTGCACGGTCAATCTGAATGACCTTATATGGAAAATGTTCTTTTAAATCGTCGCGTACTTCGTTAAGAACACCGAAAATGGCATTCCAGTCCAGACCACTTTCTTCGCGGTCTTTCTTACGATGGGCTTTGTAGTAAGGAAATACATCTTTACGCCAATAGTTCTTATCATCACAACAAATGATAAGTTCACCATATTCGTTATGAAATTTAACACGATAAGAACGCAGGGTATTGAGTATCATGTGGCGAACAAGGTCAGAATCAATTTCCATAGGTGCAGAACTGAGCTCGCCGTATTTCTGCGTGCGGCCGTGAATCTGCTGCATTAAATTGGAAATCATTACTTGGTTTAAATCAACAAGAATCATCGTCGTTATCTTTCTTCACACTTTCAACTAATTGTTCAACATGGGGTGTCATAAAATCTTCTAGGTTACAGGACTTTGCAAAAGCACTACGAGTTACCGTAAGTATATATCCCATAGCTAATTCTAAGTCTTCATTACCAGCCATTACTTCATGATAACCTAACTCTTCGCTCATATATTGCAAAAAGACCTCAAAGGCCTCGTCAACATTTGAATATGTTAGTTCCAGGAGATTTTCAGAGGTGGGTTCAGTTTCAGGAGTAGGAATTACTTTCCTACTCATAAAATCAATTACATTATCTTTATTCATTTTACAATTCGTACAAGTATCGTATCTTTATTTATACGACCTTTCGGAACCTCTCCTTTGGTAGTCAATTCTCCCATCAGTTTGCGTAGAATTACTTTACCACCAGTCTGAACTCTTGCTAGAGCTTCTTTTGGCTTACGCAAACGCTTGACCATTGATTCCGTCTCTGAATAATTTTGAAGCGTCGTTCCCTTGACACCAAAACCGGATTTATCAGCGGATACGAATTTTGTCAACTTCTTATATTTAACATTGTAAGTCCACAACTGACTTGCGCCGATAATATCGCTAGGATTCGCACTAACAAGCTGCAATTCGTTGAAACTTTGCAAAAACTGCAATTTTTCAATTTGTTTCGATACCGTAATCGCTTTTTTCTTGCGAGGTTTGCGAATTTTCTTACCGTTGTTCGTATATGTAAGAATATCGGCGTGAATTGACTCTAAAAACGCAATCAACTTACGAATATGTAGCGGTTTTAGGTGTTTGTAACCTTCGACCAATTGTTTATCTTTCTTTAAAAGCACTTCCTGTAGTTCTGCGATCAAATTATCGTAAATTCCGATCATTTTCTTCGCAATCATCGGCTTGACTTCGTTTTTTGTCAGATAATCATATGCGGAAAACTTGCTTTTGAACTTACTTGACAAAAATTCATCAATTTGACCTTCGAATTCACCAGAAAGTTCGTTGGCTTTTGCCAAAACACGGTCTTGAATTGATACAACCGTCTTTTTCTCGACTTTTTCTTCTTTTTTGACTCGACCACGAGCCTTTTGAAGCAATTTCTCAATGCCGGAATCAAAATTTTCACGACTTTTTGCTGGAAATTTACATCCGAGCGTCATCATTCGCGAAAAATAACACAAAGTCGGTGGAATTTCATTATCAGACAATAAATCCAATAGTTCCAATTCTTTCAAATCACGAATATAGTTCTTTTTCAACAAAACTGTTGCTTTCTTATTGTCATAAAAGTAGTTATACCAGTTCAGAGCTCGTATAATTTCACTTTGAGTGGCTTCTTTCTTATCATTCCAAGTAGGTTCATCACCCAAAGCACTCTTATCATAACTCTTTGGTAATTTTACTGCTGTTTTCTTAGTCATTATTCAATTCCTACACTTGCGTATAAACGGTTTACTTGGTCTCTTAATGCGTGTGGATTCATACTACCCTTTGTGTTATACATAATATAAGAAACCATAGATTCTTGACCATGTTCATGCCAACTGTTTGGATATAACTCCATATATTTCGCAGCATGTATAATAAAGAGCTCAAGGTTACTCGTGTTTGCGTATCTTTCTTTTATCATATTAATACCTATAGTTATCATCGTTACACCTCCATTATATCACACTCTGAACCATTTGTCAACCCCTAATTGCAATTAATTTTCAGAGGTCTCGTAAGTCATTGATTTATAAGAGATTCTTCTTATATCTTCTTATATCTATTAAAAAGATTTAAAAAAAGTTTTAAAAAGGGGTTGACAAGTGACTCCGGATGTGATACAATGGTACCACAATATGATTATTACGAAAACAACATAGATATGAAATATTTCTCACCACTTCCGAATTTTCCAATATATGAGGACATGATTGAAATATTGGAATTTTACATGAAAGGGTTATCGATAGAGTTTCCTACCGATAGACGGTATCAGATACCAATGGTATCCACAAAACCAAATGTTTCGTTAAAAGACCATACTTATCCTTCTATGGATATTTCTTCAAAAAATTCTTATAATACAGAAAACAACCTGAAAGTGATTAACAATCACAAATATATTCTAAAAGAATTTAAAGGTTCTGTATTTGAGGAGATTTATGATTTTTGCAAAACAAAATATTCTTATGTGGGAAGAATGCGAATATTGAATATGCCTTATGGTTCTTGTTATTCTTGGCATATAGATTCACATTACAAAGTACACTATCCTTTAAAAACTGGTTTTGGCAATTTTATGTTGATAGAAGATGAAAAGTTTCACATACCAATTAATACATGGTACGAAACAAATACTCGAAATTGGCACACAGCTTTTAATGGCAACCCGAATAAAGAAAACAGAATACATTTAGTAATAGAGGTTTTATGATTATTGCGAAAGAAATCACCGATTGGGATTGGAATCATACATATCTGCTATCGGATGATAAAATGAAATGTTTTGGTTATTGGAAATGGCAAGATGATGGTGATTACCATGAGTTCTCCGTTCCAATGAAATTTGACAAACGCAAAAGAAAGTTTCAATACAAAAAGGTAAAGTAAAATGGAAATTTATCACAAAATAAATGACCTAGGTGAATACTTTGTTATTCACGACCAAGAGTATGAGTTTGCGACATTCGCGCAGATTTTAGAATTCGAAGGATTATCTTCGGAAGATTTTGAATTAATTAATGAGGGTCCTGAACTAGAAGCAATACCTGATTGTATTGCTATTTGGAGAAAATTATGATTAAAGATATTACCGATGAACAAGTAGCAAAGTTTCCAGAATATGTGGAAAAGTATATTCGCATTGGACTTTCTACCGACCGAATGGATAAGGATGCGGCAGTCGCTGCGGTGAAGTTGGCTTATGAAAAGGCCGAAGTTGAGATGCCCGAGAATGTGATCTTTTGTGAGGGTCCTTTGGACGCTAACGAAAAAATACAGAAAGAGTCGAATGGAGAGTATAACTCACTGAGTGGTATTTACTACGGCTCATTAAACGCGGCTCAAATTTCTTACATCAACTATTGTAAGAATGAGTTTGGAGACCAGCTTCGAGAAAGGGGTGTCGATATCGACCGAATCGATGGAATAAGCGATATTACAAATCATTGTGGCATCGTCAACATGTTCGATACGCATGTGT
>Ga0255772_10002427_pt1 | contig 18198 bp, 11 predicted proteins | sample 071ome_34_FD_179970 | JGI IMG/M metagenome (GOLD analysis project Ga0255772, IMG submission 179970) | Coastal salt marsh microbial communities from the Groves Creek Marsh, Skidaway Island, Georgia - 071411BT metaG (version 2) | ecosystem: Environmental > Aquatic > Marine > Intertidal zone >...
ACGTGTCGGTGACGGCGGTCGGGATGATGTTGGCGTGGTGTGTTCCCGATGTGGTGACGAGCTCGACCAGTGTGTCGATCACGGCGCGTGTCGGCGCTGAGGGCGGCGATCGGCGGGGGATGCCGACTCCCACGGCCCGCCGTGACAGGCCCTCGACCGGGATTCGGACCCAGTCGCCGTCGAGGTAGCGAGGTGCGGCACTCGCCGGCACCAGCGCCGGGCCGAAGCCTTGGAAGGCCATTGAGGTCAAAAGGCGTAGGCCGTCGACCTCGGCCAACGGGGTGAGCGTGACACGAGCGCGGCGGGCGTCGGTCTCGATCTCGTCGCGAAAGGCGGTACCCGTCGGCGGCATCAGGACCGGGTGGGGCTCCAGTTCGGCCAGGGTGAGTTGGTCGTAGGCGGTGAGCGGATGGCCGCTCGGGACGACCACGATGCGGTCCTCGTCGAAGAGCGGCCGGGTGTCGACATCGGGGTGGTCGACCGGAAGATTGACGACGGCGGCGTCAAGTCGCTCGCTCACGAGCTGCGGAAGGAGCGACGTGGTCGTGGCCTCGATGATCACCATCTCAATGAGGGGGTAGGCCCCTTGCAGTGCGTCGAGCAGTGGCGCGACGAGCCACCGGGCGGTCGTGCCGATGATCCCGAGTCGGACATGGCCGCTGACCTCATCGCTGAGCGATGCCAGATCATGTTCGATCGATCGGAGTTCGCCGATGATGCGGCGGGCCCGATCGGCGACGATCTCCCCCTCGGAGGTGAGTTCGCCACGCGCCCGGTCGATCAGGGTCGAGCCGAGTTCGGTCTCGAGTCGGGCGATATGGGTCGAAACGTTGGATTGCACGGTGTGCAGGGCCCGAGCGGCCGCCGAGAACGAACGGTGTTCGGCGACGGCGAGCAGCGCGTGCAGTTGACGAAGATCCATCGCTGTGAATGATGCCACATATCGGCTGAAACTGTTGCAGTGATGGGTCGCCGTGTGCTTTACTGATCAGTAACAAGCGTTCCTCGGCGACCTACCCCCGCCGTACGAACCTGAGACCCCGGTTCCCCCGCCGGTGTGGTCTCCGAGAAGCGGCTGGCAGCCCCCCATACATCGCCAGCCGCTTCTCTCGTTTTCCGTCTCCCACGGGAGGCCAGGGTGTCGCCACGATGGCCGGCCGCCTAGCCTCCATCCCCGTGACGGCGTGCTTGGGCATCCACATCACCGATGACTCGATCAGCGCGGCGGTCTGCGGATCCGACCCCGACGATGTCCGGGTCGTCCCACTCGGCACCTCGGGTCCCGTCGTTCCCGCTGCCGTGGCTGCCGGCGTCGACGGCGCTGTGCTCGTCGGCGAGGCGGCGGTCGATGCGGCCGAGCCGGTCGTCCGTGATCCGCTGGCCCGGGCCGCTCGCGGACGCACCGGGGCACTCACCGCCGTCATCACTCACGTTCTCGGTCGGGCGGCAGTCAGCAGCACAGCCGGCGCCCCGACAAAGCTCGCCGTCGTCGTGTCCGACGACGCTGACGCAGTCGAGCGCGACAACATCGTTGCTGGCGCCAACGCCGCTGGTTTCACCGATGTCGCCCTTGTGCCCGCCTCACTCGCCGAGCTTCGAGGCACCGACGTCTCGGAAGGGGTCGGACTCGCTGCAGGCGCAGCTCGCATCGGCATGGTCGATGCGCCGCCACCCCTCGTCACCAGGGAAGACCTCGGCCAGGTTGTCGAGCCCGACGATCCACCCCCGGCGACGCCTCCCGACAACGCCGGCCCGGTGTCGGTGTTCGAGGAATCCGCGGCGCCCGAACTTCCGCCGGTCCGGGTGACCCCCGAGCCGGTTGCCGCAGCGCCACCGAATCGCCCTGCGGCTCCGGCGCCTGCTCCGGTTGCGATGGTGGCGACGCCGCCGCTTCAGCCGATCCCGAACCGATCGATTCCGCTGCTCCCCGTGCTCGCCCTCGTCGTCGTCGCCCTGCTCGTCTTCGTCGTCGTTCTCGCACGGTCCGCTGGCGACGACGATCTCGACGCCGCCATCACGACGACGGTCGCCCCGACCTCTTCAGCGGCGCCGAGCACTACGGTTGTGGCGACCACCACGAGCAGCACGACCACGGTTGCGCCAGTCGATACGACATCGTCGACCAGCACGACATCCACGACAACGACGACCAGCACGACTTCAACGACAACGACCACGACGACGCCGGTTCGAGTCGCAACGCCTGGTCCGGTCACCCTCGTGGAGACGGGTCTGGCGCTCGATACCGGCACCATCGTGCCGTTCGGTCAGGACGAGCAACTCGTGATCGCCGAACTCGCGTCGATACTCGGCGATCCTGTCACCGACTCGGAGAGCCAGACAGAGTTCTGCGAGGGCACGAGCGTGCGGTTCGTGCGATGGGGCAGTCTCGAAGTGGTGTTCACCAATACCGACGAGGGCACGCCCCGTCGCTTCACCCAGTGGTTCGCCGACGGCCATCTCGACCCGACGGGGCTGGTCACCCCGGAAGGTCTCGGCGAGTCGGCGACGGTCGGCTTCCTCGAGGTGACCTTCCCCAACGTGCTCGACCTTGTGCCTGCGTTCGACGACGACATCGTCGGGATCTTCGCCGTCGTCAACCCGACCACAGGCCAACGGTTCAACGGCACCACGCTCGGCCTCGACCCCAACGGCGTGGTCACCAGTCTCTGGGCCGGCGATACCTGCGCCCGCGTTTTCACCTGAGCGTTCAGGCAGGCCCGAGGGTTGCCCTGTCCGTCGTTCCGTGGTTCCCTCTGCTGCGGAGGAAGAGCACGTGAGGACACCGCGCTACCAGCAGATCGCCGACGCACTTCGCACTCGCATCCTTGCGGGTGAGTTCGCTGGAGGCCGGCTTCTCCCGTCGGAATCCGGGCTCGGGTCGCGATACGACGCCAGCCGGGTCACGATCCGCCGTGCCCTCGAGCAATTGCGCGACGAGGGCCTGTTGGCCAGCCGTCAAGGTCTTGGCTGGTACGCAAGCGGTGACGAAGTCCATCAGTCGCTCGACGAACTGGAGACGCTCGAGCACCAGCTGACCTCCTCGGGCGTCGAGGCCGCCCGGCGAGTGCTTGACTTCTCCTTCGGTCTTGCACCGGCACCGGCGCGCGCGGCGCTCGGCACTGACCGCGTGCTCGCCGTGCGCCGGCTCAACCTTGCCGATGGTGAGCCGTTCGCGCGAGTCACCGTGTGGTGCCCTGAGACGCTCGGCTCGGCGCTCTCTCGTGACGACGTTGAGGCGCGCCCGTTCTACGAACTCTTGGCCGACACCGCAGGTGTGCATCTCGCCGGCGCCAGCCAGACCATCGTGGCAGGCGCTGCGTCAGCCGACGATGCCGAACTCCTCGGCGTTCCCACCGGATCACCGGTGCTGATCTGCGAACGAACGACTCGTTCCGCCGATGGAAGCAGCGTGTTGTTCAGCGAGCACGTGTATCCCGGTCACCGTATGGCGTTCACCGTCGATCTGGCTCCCGGCGCCAGCTCCGATGCGCCTGCAGGGCTCCGCTTGGTGGAGTGACGCTCCGCCGCAGCGGCGAGAAGCGGCAACGACCGTGATCGCTGCGTCTCAGCCCCGGTATTTGGCGATGATCTCGTCGGCGTACCAGTGCATCATCGTCAGCTTCTCGTCGAGGGTCTGGGGGTCGGCACCTGGCTGGTAAGCGTCTCGGAAACCGACGATGACATCGGTGACCCCGGCCGCCTCCAGCTTTTCGAGTCCCTCGGGCGAGTAGGCGTCAAGGCTGATCGCATGGACCTCGAACGGGTCGTCGGCTCGTCCGTGCGCGACACGACGCTCGTTGATCACCGCCATCATGCGGGCAAGGTCCTCAGCATCGCCGCCGGCATGCATCCAGCCGTCGCCGAGTCGCGCGGCGCGGGTTAAGGCCATGTCGGAGTGGCCACCGATGAGGATCGGCACCCGCTGCGCTGGCACCGGGCACATCTTCATGGCATCGAGGTCGTAGAACTCCCCGTGATACTCGAAGTACTCGCCGCTCGCGAAGCCGTTGATGATCTCGATCATCTCGTTCATCCGGGCGCCCCGTCGTTTCCAAGGGCTGTCGGTGGCGCTGTAGTCCTCGGGCCAGGGACTGGTGCCGACACCGAAGCCGAAGCGATCGCCCGTGATGACACCGAGAGAGGTGACCTGCTTGGCGACGATGACGGGGTTCCGGATCGGAAGTTTCACCACAAACGTGGTGAAGCGGAGCTTCTCGGTGACGGCGGCGAGGTAGGGGATCAGGGTGAACGGCTCGATGAAGGGCTTGCCCTCAAGGAATTCACGGTTGCCGTCATCGGTGTAGGGATAGGTCGAATCGCTCTCGGCCGGATACATGATCGAGTCGGGGACGACCATCGAGTCGTAGCCCGCCTGCTCGGCCGCCGTTGCCAGCGGGGCGTAGAAGGTCGGGTCGATCATCGGCTCGGCGTACGAGAAGCGCATGGGGAGGTTCTAGCGCCCCGGTGCCGGATCGGCACAGCTCGCCGGATCGGCCCAACGACCGGATCACGGCGTCACCACCCGCCGTGGTCTAGATCTCCGGCCAGCGCTTCTGGCGGCTGCGGGCGCGACGGCTGCGGTCGCCCAGCGCCCAGGCACGACGCCACTGCCCGGCCTCGGGTCCGGTGAGCGATGGGCTGTCGGTCCGGTGGGCTCGCCGACGAGCGGAGTACCAGTCGGTGGTCGCCTCGTCGGCGAGGGCGGCGACCTCACGCTCGATCCGGGCGGCGAAGCGGGTCGTGTTCTCGCCGTCGGCAGGGGTGATCGCCCGACCGAAGGTCACCGAGGTGTTGCTCGGGCGGGGGAGCGAGCGCCCCTTGCGCAGGATCCGGCCCGTGCCGGCGACGTGCACCGGCACGACCGGCACACCCGCTCGGGCGGCCAGATAGGCGGCACCACCGCGGAACGGCTGACCCCAACCGTCAGGGCTACGGCCACCTTCCGGGTAGATCAGGAGGCTCCAGCCGTCATCGATGAGTTCGGCGGCGAGGTCGGCGCTCTTGCGGCCGGTCTTCGCCCGTTCGATCGGGATCGCCCCGATACCAAGTGCCGACATGGCGCCGGTGATGCGCGTGCCGAAGAAGTAGTCGGCAGCTGCACCGACCACGATCTTGTGCCGCCACGGCTCAGGGATCGAGGTGAGCAGCAGCGGGGTGTCGAGGTGGCTGTGATGGTTCGCAGCGAAGATCACCGGCCCCTCGAGTTCGAGCAGGCGATCTGCGCCTTGGCGATCCGGCGATGCGAGGCCGGCGACCGCAAGGCGCATCGGGCCGTCGACGATCGCCGCACGCGCCATCCGTGCCGGCTTCGATCGAGCCCACTCGGTGTCGTAGTCGGCGCCGGTCGTGCGCTTGCGAGGGAGCGGAGCGACACCTTTCGGGGTCGACGGCGCCCGCATCGGGAATTCCATGGCCCGCATGACGCGCGAGGGTCGCAGCGCCGGTGGGATCGACGGGAGTCCGAGTTGGCGGGCGAGTTTGCTCATGTCAGGTCACATCCGCCATCAGGATCGGCGGGTTGTGCATATAGGTGATCGAGGGCGACGACCCGACGGTGTCGGATGCCATCTCGAGCGCGTCCTGCATGGTCGATGCGGGCTGGAAGCCGAGGCGACGAACCGCACGGGGATCGCCGCCGACGACGATGACCTTGCCCAGCCACTCGAGGGCGTGGCTACCCCAGTACCACATGTAGAACGGATGCACGCCGTGATAGGCGTAGCTGTTGCGGTACAGGTGGATGTACCACTCGTCCTCGGCGAATTGCTTCTCGTACTTCTGCTCGAGTTCGATCGGATCGGTCGTCTCGGCAAGGAGTTGCTCGAAGAAGTCGATGTAGCTCGGGTGGTGCACCGGGTGGAACTCCCACGGGGTGGGGTGGCTCATGATGAGGACGCCACCCTCACGCACCAGCGGTTTGCCGCGGTACATGTTGAAGAAGTACCCGAGGCCCAGGCACATCACCAGGATCGGATTCATCACCGAGTTGACGTTGTACGGGCAGATGTAGGGCAAGCCGAACGCCAGAACGTCGGTCTGGCCTTCGACAGGCACGAGGTGCTGCTTGAAGCAGTGCTCGAGCGTGACCTCGTGGACCGATTCGACGTTGCCGGCCTGTACCGACGTGAGTTCGTAGGGCGCCTTCCAGCCGTTGAAGATCTGGCGGCGCTGTGACGCCGGCATCAGATCGAGACCCTTCTTCATGCCCATGAAGGTGATGCGGTCCTTGGCAGTCCATTCCCACTCGCGTTTCTGGAGCAGCGAGAGCGCACCGTCGTAGCCGAACGTGTTGTTGTTGATCGTCGTCTCGATCTGGAAGATGCGCGGGCCGTGGTTCTTGATGACCTCACCCTGGCGCCAGTTGCTGTGGTGCAGTTCGGAGCTGTGGCGGTCCATGAACGACTTCGACTCGCGCATCGTCTTCACGTTGTGGTGGTGCTTGATACCCGAGTAGCCGGACAGGCCGGTGGCGGTCGACTTCCAGCCGCCGTCCATCGACACGATGTTGAGGTTGACGTAGATCAACAGATCGGACTCGGCGGCCCGCTTGTTCATCGTGACGGCCTCATCATGACGGGTGCGGCCGAGCTCGACCATCCCGTCGGGATCCTCGGCGTCGTGGTTGTAGAGCGCGCCCTGCGGGGCGAAGGCGTCATAGACGCGATCGCCGAGCGCATGACGAAGCTCGTCCTCGGTCATGCGGCGATGGAGCGCCAGCGCAGCGATGAGGTGCACGTCATCGACACCGGCTGCGGCGGCCATATCGAGCACCTGCTCGATGATGCGCTGCCGAATATCCGGCTTCCGCATGGACGGCAGCGGCAGCGAGATGTCGTCGAAGGCGATCGTCAGCTTCATGCCGGGCTTGAGGAGCTCGGGCAAGGGATCGTCGTCGATCGGTTCGAGCAGCGCGTGACGGATCGCCGCTTCGGGGTCGGGCAGGCCCGGGAGCGGCTCGGCCGGGTAGATCACCCGTGTGCGGTCGGCTGGGAGCTTTTCGAGCCGGAAGTTGTCGCCGTGGTGGAACAGCAGCGGCGGCGTCTGTTTGTCGACGTTGAGGACGAAGCCGGGTCGAGGTGAACGGTTGCGGGGGTCAGATGCCATGGAAACTCCAGGGGCTCAGCCGGCGGCGCGCCGCTGCATGGCGGCAACTCGCTGCTTGCGCAGGGGTCCGCGCAGGGTGCGCGGACCGATCGGAACGGTGCGGTTGGGGGCGCCGTCGGACTTGGTCCAGTGCTCGATGAGCCAGCCACGACGACGGGCGATGGCGGCGAGTTTGGTCTCGGCGTTGACCGCGACGGGGAACCCGACGGCTTCGAGCATCGGCAGATCCGATGTCGAGTCAGCGTAGGCAACCGACTCCTTGAGATCGAGGTCGTGTTCTTTGGCGTAATCGGCGAGCGCCTGGTACCGGGCTTCACCGGTGGGCGGGACATTGGTGAGCTTGCCGTCGTAGGCGCCGTCGTGTGCACCGAGTTCGGCCGACACGATGTGATCGAACAGTGGCCGCAGCGGTTCGACGACGACATCGAGCGCACCGGTGATCAGCAGTGTCTTGTGTCCGAGCGCCCGGTGGGCACGAACCCGACGAATGCCGGCGGGGAACGACTTGGTCATGAGCAGGTCGCTCATCATCTCCAACGAGTCGCGTTCGAGGCGTTCGATCGGGGCGTCTTCGAAGCGGCGGTAGAAGTAGCGCAGGAAGTCGCTGCGGTCGGCGCGATCGAGATTCCAGAGGGTGGGGGCCTCACGCAGTGTCTTAGCGACGAAACGCACGCGATCGGGGGTGTCGAGATGCCGGGTCGCAAGCCACGAATAACTGGCGACGACATTGCTGGCGATCAGGGTGTTCTCGAGGTCGAAGACGGCGAGGTGGCGGTCTTCGGACAGAACGTTCTTACGGATCCGCTCGTTGCGGTCGACCGACGGCCCCTTGCTCGGCTGCATCTTGAGGCGGGCCATCTTGACCGTCGAGGGCAACTGGATGTCGTGGGCGTAGTGGGGCCAGTCGATCGACAGGGGATCCATGTTGAAGTCGCGCTGATCCGCCTCGTCGAGGCTGTTCCACAAGGCGTACATGCGGTCGAGCTGGTAGGTCGCCTCGCATTCGGTGTAGGCGCCGTAGAGCTCGACATAGCCGCCCGCCCGATCGAGTTGCTCTTTTTGCTGTTCGAGGTCGGCGCCGATCTCGGCCTGTTTCCCCCGCAGGGGCAACGCGTCGAGGATGCGCTCGCCGGCGGTGAGTGCGAACTTGGCCCGGTTGAGCTGCCGAGTCACCCGGCCACGGCCGGGGAAGGTCCAGTCGGGCACCGAGATGGGCTGGTTCTTTTCGTCGTAGACCGGGTTTTTGGTGAAGTAGGCCTGCACGAGGTCGACCATCTGGCCGTACTTGAAGGGGTTTGCCGATCCCGATGCGATCTGGATGATGTCGGGCTCGTGCTCGCCGGACTCCTCGCTGATGTGCGGACCGCGAGCGGCGGTGGCGAGGATCGACGCAACCACGAGGTCGACGGGGATGACGTCGATGACACCCTCGGGCACCCCGGGGAACTCTTTGAGAAGGCCTCGGGCGTAGGCGGCGATGACCGGCTCGGCCATACGGAAGCCGCGAATCCAGCCCGGCACCGGTTCGGCGAGTGCCGATTCGATGATGGAGGGCCGCACGATGGCGACCGGTACCCCGTCTCGGGTCTCGACGAGGCTGCGCTCGCCGAGTGCCTTGGTGAAGGCGTAGGCATCGGGGAAACCGAGGCTTGCCGCACGAACCCGACCCGTCTGGGTCATCTGTTCGCCGACCCACTTCTGCCGGAGGCTCTCGACCCGCTCGGCGATGGCGGGGGTTCCGGCTGCACCGAGGGTCTTGATGGCATCGGCCTCGAGTGCCTTCAGGCGCTGCGGTGTTCGGCTGGCCTGCTCGGCGTCCTTGCGCGCCTGGAAGGCGTTGTGGGCTTCGGCTCGCCAGTCGACCTCGACGAAGAATGGGGAGTCCTGCACCATCTGTTCAGGCGCGTTGCCGCGGCGAGATCCGGCGACGTAGCAGGTGGACACGGCGACGAGGTAGGCCTTCTCGCCCGGCGCGAGGCCACCCGGGGTTGGTTCGGTGCGGGCTTCAGCGGCGACGCGGAGTGCAGCGGCCACCCGGCCGGGGCCGAGGAGGTTGACCTGCACGGCATCGTCGAGCGCAGAGTCGAAGCTCACTGTGGCGGCGGAGTGCACGGCGATGTCGACGGTGCTGAAGAGGGCGAGTCCGGCATCGTCGAGGCCGAGGCCGTCCTGGCTGACGTCGCCTTTCACTGCGAACACTCGACGGTCGCACATCTCGTCGAAGGTCTCGCCGTCGAGACCGCCGGCCGCGACGGGGTCCTGCTCGAACGCATCACGGAGCCGGTCGAAGGCGTCGTTCTTGAGAATGTCGCGCTTCACCCGGTGCTCGGCGCCGCGGCGTCCCGGCCGCACCAGCAGCACGAGTTCGCAATCGGGAACCGAGCGCAGGAAGCGTTCGACGAGCGCAGTGCCGAGAAAGCCGGTCGAGCCGGTGATGGCGATCCGCTTGCCGGACAGGTTCTCCCTGATCACGCGACGTACCTCATGACCATTGTTCTACCACTTCTCTCTACCAATTGGTAGAGGACCGTGTCAGAGTAGGGCCATGGCCGAGTCCACTCGAGAACGCATCCTCGACGCCGCGCTTCGCGCCTACGGCACGGACGGCTTTGCGGCCACCTCGCTCGACGCCCTTGCCGCCGACCTCGGCATCCGAAAACAGACGATCCTGTATTACTTCCCGTCCAAGCACGCCGTCTTCGAAGCGGTCGTCGATCGCGCTGCCTCGGATCTCGTGAAGGTCTTCGAAGAGGAAGCAGCACGTGGCATCGACGGCCTCGATCAGGTCGAGGCGATCGTCAAGCGGGTCTTCCGCCTCGCCGTTCGCCAGCCCCAACTGCTGGGTCTGATTCGGGAAGTCACCCGGCCGGGATCGCTCTCGATTGATCGGCTCAGCGCCCACACCGCCCCGATCTTCGACCGGGCCCGTGACTTTCTCCAGCGTGAGATGGACGCCGGAAGGATGCGGCCCAGCGATCCCGAGATGCTCCTGCTGTCGCTCTACTCGACCGTGGTCGGGGTGGCGACCGAGCTGGAAGTTCAGCGGGCGATGGGGATTTCCAACTCTCTGCGAGGTGCGGTTGCCCGTCGTCAGGAACTCATCCGCTTTCTCCGGGCTGCGCTTGAGCCGGCGTAGCGACACGCCATCGACCCGGTTCGCAGCCTCGCCAAGCAGACGAGTCGATTCAAAACGACAGGGGCCGAGAAGGACGCTGCGTGTCCGCAGTGATCCTCCTCGACCCTCAGTCGGGATATGGCGAACCGCCGGTGTTGGGCGGTGCAGATCCGGAAGGATCAGGTCGGAAGTGCCAGTGCAACGATCTGGTACGACGAAGTACCGGTCTCCCGCAGTGGGCGGATGTACACCGTGAAGCCAGCCTGGTTGCTCTGGTACGCAACGCTCTCGGTCCAGCTCTCACCGCAGTCGTACCGCGGCCCGTTGTTGTAGCCGTGCTCATACCTCCAGCCGCGCGATCCGCCCGTGGCGACTTCGACGTCGTCCGGCGCGTCACAGGTGATTGAGAACTGCACGATCCCGTTCGAGATGCCGAAGTTCGACATGCCATCGACGAGGAACACGTAGACGTCACATGCGTCCCCGGGCTTGGCAAGATCGTTGTTGATCACGGTTGCAGGACCCTCAATGTCAAGACGGAACTGGTTGCGATCCCTGATCTCATCGCAGTCCTCGCCCTCCACCTCCGGCTGACTGGCGGCCTCGTAGTCCTCTTCGGCCTCGTAGTCCTCTTCGGCCTCGTAGTCCTCTTCGGCCTCGTAGTCCTCTTCGGCCTCGTAGTCCTCTTCGACCTCGTAGTCCTCTTCGACCTCGTAGTCCTCTTCGACCATGTCGTCGCCGGCAGAGCCGCTCTGGGATGCGTCAGCGTCATTGCTTCCCAACGTCTGCTCCTCGGTCTCGGACGTGGCCTGAGATCCGCTGTCACCGGTCTGGTCGGCGTTGTCGGAATCACTGGTCGATGCCGTTTCCTCCGCCGAGCTCGCGCTGGTGGTCGTGTCATCGACCGCCGTGCTCGACTCGGCGACGGTCTGGTCCGTGCTGCTGTCGCCGCAGGCGCCTGCAAGCATCGAAATGGCAAGCGCTGCTGCGATGGTCGAGCAGATGGTGCGTGGGGTGGTCTTCATGGTGTTCTCCAAATGGTTGGTTGTGGTCGTCCTGATGCCCACGACACCGACGGTGGACACAAATGTCGGAAAAGTTCTTCAGCGGGTAACAGTGGCCCGAAAACGACGCCGGGCCGGAGAACGCTGGCTGGGGCAGCGACCTCCGACCCGAGCGTCGGTGTGCGAGAAGAACGCTCGATCAGCTGTGGCTGCGAGCCTTCGCGATCCCCAGGACCATCAGGCCGTACAGGCCCTTGGCGGTGATGTCAGCGATGGTGTAGCCGACCTGACGCAGGGTCTCGAGCGTGCCGGACTCCGCATCGAAGACGGGGAACAGGTACGCAATCGGGTACACCATCCAGGTGATCAGCAACACCATGGTGGCGTTCTTGATCGCCGCGGAGACGGCGGGCGTCTCACGTGCGGCTGCCGCCTGGAGCTGACCGTAGAGGGTGTAGAGGATGTACACGAACGGGATCATGGCGAGGACCCAGAAGATCCACTTCGTGCTGGTGGAGTCGGCGACTTCACCCGGGTAGCCGAGGGCGATCATGAGCACCGTCGCAGGGACAAGCGTCTTCATGAGCTGCTTGCGCTGATCGGAAGCAACGCCGAGCACGATGAGTAGCTCAATGACGAGCAACGGCACGGTGATGAGCCAGTCCGCATAGCGGTAGCCCTCGTTCATTGCGCCATGGGCGAAGCCGTCCCAGATTCGGTAGTAGTGGTAGCCGGCGATACCGACAACCACGGCCGACGCTGCAACAGCCGGGCGGTATTCCTTGTTGACGGCGCTCATCTGCGTCAGGAAGTAGACAAAGGCGCCAAGCATGACGGCCGTGCCGAACGACAAGGCGTTGTAGACGAGGGTGTATTGGTCCTCGCTCAATAGGGCAATAGTTGAATCCATGTTTTCCTCTGGTTCGATTTGATCGCATCGATGGTGGTCGCATCACCACGCAAAACAGTAGTGGGCCGTGACGACCTAGTTGTGCGGATGTCGATACGCCGACCACGCAGCGTGAGGTTCGCCACCGGCCGTCGTCGCCGAAACCCGCGGAATCAGGGATGAACCCCGTTCAGTTCAAGGCGTCGAAGCGTGAGAGGAAGGCAGCGAACTGCACTCGTGTCACCAACCGATTCGGCGTGAAGGTGGACGCCGAGGTTCCGGTTGTCACCCCATTTTCGTAGGCCCAGGCCACCGCCTCGGCGAAGTAACTCGACGGGTCAACATCATCGAACGGGTTCGGCCCATCCGCGGCGGGCCGGCCGGCATAGCGCCACAGGAACGTGACCGCTTGCGCACGGGTGACGGTCTCTCCCGTACCGAATCGGGTCGGGCTCACACCGGCGGTGATGCCAGCGTTGGAGGCCCAGGTCACGGCATCGGTGAAATAGCGCTCGGCGGGAACGTCGACGAACGGTGACGTCGAGCTTGGCAGAGGCTCCCCTGCGTATCGCCAGAGGAAGGTGATCTGCTGCTCTCGGGTCATGCCGTCATCCGGGCAGAAATCCGTTGAACTGCAACCGGTCGTGATGCCGGACCGCTGCATCCAGGTGACCGCCTCGCTCCGCCATCCGGAGTCCGACACATCGGAGAAGCTGTGCGGTGTGGTGAACGAAAGCTGCGCTGTCTCGCCGTTCCCGAAGGTCGTGGTCGCATGCACCGAAACCGTGTACTCGGTGGCCTCGCTGAGGCCGGTGAGCGTGCACGACGTGGTCGCCGTTGTGCAACCGGCGGTGGCGGGATCGGTGGAGACGGTGTAGGAGACGATGGGGATCCCGCCGACCGGTTCGGGGGCGGTCCACGAGATCGTGGCTCGGTTCGTTTCGACCGCTGCCTGCAGGGCGGTTGGCGCCGATGGCGGGTCAGGTCGCTCATCGGCCCGGACCTGACCATTCGACAGGGCCCGTGAGCCATTCGTGGTCTCGACCGTGATCTGGATCAGGTAGGAGGTGCCGGGGATGATCCCCGGCAATTTCACGGTGGGGTTCGTCGAGTCCGTGGTGACCCGGACCGTGTTCCATGCCGGGCCGGTGTGAGACTCGACCCAGTCGATGTAGTTCGACACGCGGGTGTACACCCCGGGGTACGCCGCCTGGGCGCAGCCGTAGCCCCAGCTGACAACGCCCGCGAGCGAGGAAGTGCCGGCGTCGTCGCTGAGCACCACCGGCCCACCGCTGTCGCCCTGGCACGAGTCGGTGTCCGGCGCGGCGGCGCAGAACATCGCACTGTCGATGATCTCGCTGGACGGGTACTGGCCGCAGCCCGTGTCGACGAAGATGGTTGCGGCCTTGAGGCGGGCACTCGGTACGCCGCCGGATGAGGTCGTTCCCCAGCCGGCGACCGTGAGGGCCTGATTCTCGGCGAGGCCGGTGCCGCTCGCCGGATCGTGGAGGGCGATCGGGGTCGCAGCCTCGAGATCGACCGGCGTCGTCAGGCGAGCGACGGCGATGTCGTTCTCCAGGGTCCAGGAGTTGTACGCAGGATGCAGATGAACGACATCGATCTCGGTGAGGTGCCCCGATTGCTCGTCGGCCGGAAGTTGATAGGCGTCGGCCCAGTACTCGAGTCCGTAGATGACGTCGTCGCCCGGGGACGGAGCGCAGTGGGCGGCGGTGACGATCCACTGAGGTGCGATGATGGTCGCACCACATCCGGAGATCTTCGCGATGTGACGGGTTGCGTCGATCCCCGGGAAGTAGCCACCGACGATCTGCCCGTCGTTGTCGTCGGACGACGTTGAGACGATCGGCTGGTACTCGACCTCGTAGGCCGTGACCTCGGCACCGGCGATGGAGGTCGTCCACGTGAGTTCGCCGTTGTCGGTGAGCGCGAGATCGTCCACGGCGACGGCGAACGGTGTGGTCGTCGGCGATGGGGCCGAGGCGTCGCTGGTTCCGGCTGCGTTGCTCGCCGAGACCGTGAACGTGTACGGCGTGCCGTTGGTGAGGCCACGAATCTCGCAGGTGTACGGTCCGGTGGTCCAGGTACAGGTGGGCCCGCCGCCGACCGTAGCCACCGTGAACGATGTCGCAGGGTTGGCCTCGGGCGAGGCAGGACTCCACGAGATGGTGACGGACTGGTCACCGGCTTCTGCAGCGATGTCCTCCGGTGCCGCCGGGGGACGAAGCGGCGCGGTGACGATGATTTCTCCCGGCGCTGCGGCCGTGGTGAAGCCGTCGCCGATCATCACCAATCGGCTGATGAAAGTCGTCGCCGCATCGAGGAGCGAATCGTGGGCGATGGTGGTGGCTCCGTCGACGAGCGCGATGTCGGTGACGAGCGGTGCCGCGCCCGCCTCGTCGAGCAGGGTGAGTCCGACACAGTGGACAGCTCCGATGTCCGCAGAGGCATCGTCGCGAATGTGGAGCTCCCACGTTCCCTGTGCGGGTTCACCGTCGAATGCGGAGAGTGCTTGTTCGGGACGCCACGATCCGCTGAAGGGCGCAACGCCCGACGAGATCGAGCGTTCGGCGTTGTCGGTGAACTGGGTTGGCGAGCCGGTGCAGTCGTCGTTGCCGGTGCCGAAATCGTTGCCGTAACTTCCTCGGCGCTCGACGAGCACGACCTCGGTCCCGGATGGCGAGATGAGGCGAACGGTCAGGTCGCGAAGGTAGGTGTGATCTGCCCGAAGGCTGACGGTGAGATCGTCCACCGTCGTGTCGTCGTCGATATCGATCGGCACGATCGTGGTCGAGTGATCGCTGATGGCGCCGTTGCTCACGTCCTGGGCGACGTCGGTGAGTGGTGCGAGCGCGAGCACAGCGGTCGAGTCGGACGACCCGTTCCAGGTCCATTCGACGGCGAGTGACTCGCCGGAGACGGCGGTGACATCGTCGTTCGGACGGGTGAGTTCGACGGTCGGGTCGAGGACGTCGAGTGCCAGTTGGGCACGGCCGAGCCGGTTGTCGGCGTCGGTGGCCTCGGCGACGATGAGCACCGATCCGGCCTCGTCGAGGGTCGTGGTCAGCGACGGGCCGGTTCCCAGGACGGTTCCCGACTGGTTGCTCCAGGTGACCGTGGAGGAGAGGTCGGTTCCGTCGGAAGCGGACGCAGCTGCGGTCAGGGACAGCTGGGTGCCGACCATCACGGTCGTCTCCGTTGGTTGGCCGCTGAGTGTCACGGTCGGACCGTCGCCGGTGAGTTGGAGCGCCTTTTCGGCGTCGAGTGCCGACCCGGAGCGAACCATCTCGAAGGCCGCATCCGGTCGACCGGCCTGCAGCACGATGTCGATCATCTCGGATGGTGACAGTTCAGGGGCCGCCCCCAAGAGCAGCGCAGCGACCCCTGCGGCGTGCGGGGCGGCCATCGACGTGCCGCTGATCGAGTTGTATCCCGTGCCCGGCCATGTCGAACGAATCGAGACGCCCGGGGCGGAGATGTCGACACCGGTTGTGCCGTAGTTGCTGAAGCCGGCCAGCGAGCCAGACGAGTTGTGGGCCGCAACGCTCAGGATGTTCGTCGCGTTGTACGCCGCCGGATATTGCGGGGAGGCATCGATGTCGAGTCCGGAGTTGCCGGCGGCAGCGACGAACAGGTGGGTGTCGGCGTTCGAGGCGATCAGCGACGAGAGGGCGGTGTTGAAGCCGCCTCCACCCCACGAGTTGTTGGAGATCGGCGCACCGTTGTCGATGGCATACTCGAGCGCAGCGAGGGCGGCGGAGGTGAAGCCAGATCCGCTGGCGTTGAGAAAGCGCAGCGCCATGATGCTCGCGTTGTCTGCGACTCCGGCGACGCCGATGCCGTTGTCGCGGACGGCCGCAATGGTGCCGGCGACGTGGGTCCCGTGCCCGTTGTCGTCGTTCGGTGTGGCGTCGCCCTCGACGAAGTCCCAGCCGTGGATGTCATCGACGTAGCCGTTGTTGTCGTCGTCGATGCCGTTTCCGGCGATCTCGCCGGGGTTTGTCCAGATGTTGTCGGCAAGGTCGGGGTGGTCAGTGTCGACGCCGCTGTCGATCACGGCGACGACGACGGGAGCGCCGGTCCCGGCGAGATCCCAGGCTGCGGTTGCGTTGATGCCGTGGGTGCCGAAGAGTCCCCAGAGCGATCCGGCATCCGGGTCGTTGGTCGTGGAGACATGAACGGTGGTGTCGAGTGCTACCTGACGGACGGCGGGATGCGCTTCGAGCGTTTCCCGGGTCTTGTCGAGATCGGCTCGTGTTTCGAGCAGGTAGACATCGCTCTCGCCGAACCGTCTGACGAGCGCTGCGTGGGCGACGTCGAGCAACTCGTTGACGTCGGCGGGATCGGCATCGGGCTCGAACTCAACGAGGAGTGCGTAGGGGTTGTGGTCGACGTCGGTGCCGTATTCGAGCACGACGTGGGCAAGTTGATCGGCGTAGCGCCCCGAGCCGTTGAGCGAGAGTGTTTCGTCGGCCGTCGGCTCGGTCGCCGCCATGCTCATGGTCGGGGCTGCGGCAATGAAGGAGAGCGCGAAGACGGTCGCTGACGCAGCGAGAAAGCCCGATCGCAGGCGTGTGTTCTGGTGACGTCGGCGCATGATGACTCGAGCTCCTCCTTCCTGATCGTCAACCATCGGCCGGATGCAACCGTCGTTGAGCGGCGTTTTGTTACTTCGTGTCAAGCGAGCACGGCCACGAGTCCATGGTCTGCGCGGCGCGCCGAAAACGCTAGTCCGCTCACGCTGCGTAGTGGCCGCAGCTGCGGCAGCCCTCGCAGTTGAGCGTCAGGCCGCTAGTGGTCGGTGCGGGTGTGTCGAAGTTGGCGGGCGTGGCGTCGACGCGCCAGTCCCACAAGGCGATCGATCAACGACGCATAGTCGAGCCCGCTGGCCTGCCACATCTTGGGGTACATCGAGATCGGCGTGAACCCCGGCATGGTGTTGATCTCGTTGATCAACCAGCCTCGGGAGCGGGCAGTGTTGCGGGACCCGTCCTCGAAGAAGAAATCGACGCGGGCCAGCCCCTCGACCTTGCAGGCGCGGTACGCAGCGATCGCAAGGCGCTGGAGCTCGGCGAGTTCGTCGCTCGTCAACGGTGCGGGGATCATGAGATCGGCGCCGTCGTCGTACTTGTCGGCGTAGTCATAGAAGTCGGCGCCCGGCACGATCTCACCGGCGACGCTCGCCTCGGGATCCTCGTTTCCGAGCACGGCGATCTCGATCTCGCGGCCGATGACCTCTTCTTCGAGGATGACTTCACGGTCATAGGTCGCCGCCAACTCGATCGCTGCTGCGACCTCGTCGGCGGTCGTGGCCCTCGACACGCCGACCGACGATCCCATGTTGGCGGGCTTCACGAACATCGGGAGACCAAGCTCGTTGATCGCAGCATCGACCTCGGTGAGGACGTGCACCCGGCTGCCGTCGGGGCGGCGAATGATGTCGTCGTCCACCGTGATCCATCGATAGGCGCACTGCGGAAGACCGTGGCCGGCAAGATGGTCCTTGCAGGCGACTTTGTCCATGCAGAGCGCTGAGGCGAGGACACCAGCACCGACATAGGGAACCCCGGCGAGTTCGAGCAGACCTTGCACCGTGCCGTCCTCACCCATCGGTCCGTGCAAGACGGGCAGAACGACGGTAGGGGCGACCCCGGAGCCGGCGAGCGTCTCGAGCGGCTGGACCTCGGGGCCGACTGCCTCGAGACGATCGGGCATCGCGTCGGCGCCGCCCTCGAGCGCCGTGCGTGCCTCTTGCGCACGCACCCACCGACCGTCGCGGGTGAGCCCGACCGGCTCAACCTCGTAGCGGTCGGTGTCGACGGCGGCGAGGACGTGGCGGGCCGACACGCACGACACGTCGTGTTCGGCGGAACGACCACCGAAGAGAACGACGAGTCGGATGCGCTCGGGCGTGTCGGAATCGGGCGCGGTCACAGGGTCGACCGTAGTCGTGCCACACTCCCGTCATGCGTTGGACCACCGCCGAGATCGCATCGGCTGTCGGCGGCCGCCTCGTCGGAGGCGATGTCGCCGTCGATCGCGTCACCCAGGACTCCCGCGAGATC
>Ga0255772_10002445_pt1 | contig 18130 bp, 18 predicted proteins | sample 071ome_34_FD_179970 | JGI IMG/M metagenome (GOLD analysis project Ga0255772, IMG submission 179970) | Coastal salt marsh microbial communities from the Groves Creek Marsh, Skidaway Island, Georgia - 071411BT metaG (version 2) | ecosystem: Environmental > Aquatic > Marine > Intertidal zone >...
CTGCGCACACGTACCATGGCGAGGTCTGGGGCGCCCCACCCACCGACCGTCTGTTGCACTTCTTCGAGTTGGTGGATGAGACGGTGTGGGGCGCGACGGGTCACATGTTGTTCGACCTATTGGCGCGACCGCACCGCTGAACCACACCCACTGAACTAGGCCCATCAGGCAACTGCCGGGGTGCTCAGCGGCGCACGCAGGCGTTAGCTGTGAGCGTGGATGTCATCCCACAGGGCATCGACGTGTTCCGCTGCGGTGGTGCGCGCCCCGATCGACACCCGCAGAAGCGACCGTCCGTCGACCTCGGTACGGGTGACGAGGTGGCGTCCGCTGGCGTTCACCGCCTCGATCAGTGCGTCGGTTGCGGCGTCACCATCGATATGGCTCAGGCAGACCAGTCCCAGCCGAGGTGGCGCGGCGATCTCGAGGCGTGGATGAGCCGCCACGCGTGCTGCGAGGTCGTTGGCAAGGCGCAGGTGGTGTCGGAGCATCTCGATGATGGGTTCCACACCGTCGAGGCGCAGCACGAAGAGAAGTTTCAGAGCGCGGAAACGTCGCCCGAGAGGGATCTGCCAGTCGCGATAGTCGATCGCGCCGCTGTCGGCGGCGGCTGAGCGTAGGTATGCGGGCAAGATGCTGAGCGCGCCGAGCATGGCGTGGCGGTCCACCGTCCAGAACAGCGTGCAGTCGAAATTGACCCCCATCCACTTGTGCGGATTCGTGCAATACGAGTCGGCGCGGTCAACGCCGTCGTTCACCCACCGTTGATCGGGGTCGAGGGCAGCGATGCCGGCCATGGCTGCATCGACGTGTAGCCATACACAATGTGTCCCCGCGCCGTCGACGGTGTCGATCGCGTCAGCGATGGCCGCCGTGGGGTCCATCGCGAGAGTGGAGGTGGTGCCGTGAGTACTGCACACGAAGAACGGCTGCAGCCCGGCGTCAACGTCGGCCGCCATCTGACGAGCAAGATCGGCCGGATCCATGGCGAGGTCGGCGTCGTGGGCCACGGTGCGGATGCGCTGCTCACCGATGCCCGCGATGCGCAGGCCTTTGTCGATTGAGGAGTGGGCCTGCGCGGTGCGGTAGGCCACGAGCCGGCTGGTATCACCGGTGTCGTTCACGGTGCCCTGCGTTGCGCGCCATCGTGCCGCGAGGATGGCGACCAGGGTGGCCTCGCTGGCGGAGCCCTGAATCACACCGCCACCCGTGGCGGTGTCGGACCGGAACGACCATGGCAGGTCCAAGAGGTCCAGCATCCAGTCGCACATCAACGTCTCGACCTCGGTGGCCGCCGGGGATGTCACCCAGCTCATGCCCTGCACACCGAGGCCGGCACTCAGCAGCTCGGCGAGGATGGAGGCGTAGGAGGTGTTCGCGGGGAAGTAGGCGAACCAGCCCGGATGTTGCCAGTGGCTGAGATTGGGAATGATCACCCGGTCGATGTCGGCCATCAGCGTGTCGAGGTCGGTTGTGGTGGTCGGTGCGGTTGGCGGAAGCGCTGCGTACACATCGCCGGGGGCAATGTCGGGAACGATGCGCTGCTCTCCAACGCTGTCCAGATAGGCCGCAATGCGGTCGACCATGGCGTGCCCGGCGGCACGGAACTCATCGGGCGTCATCACGCAGTGCTGTCGGGCTCGGTGGGAGAGTTGCTGGCGGCGAGGTTCTTGCGTGCACCGGCGACGACGCGCCAGCTGATGAAGCCAAGCCCACCAACCACCAGGGCAAATATGGCGGTCTGGCGCCATCCACCACGCGCCTCAGAGCCGCATCCTGGCTTGGGAACCGCCGAGATGCATTCGCTGAGGTCGCGCTCGGTGGGCACGAAATCGTTCAGGGTCACGGTGGTGACGTCCGTGTCGGACCCGCCGTCGTCTTGAGCGGTCACGGTGGCAGCAGGGAGCATCGCGGCGATCATGGCGGCCGATCCGACGAGGAGTCGGGCGAGGAACAGGCGGGGCTGACGGATCTGATGGGGGGCGGTGCGAGTGAAGACCACAACCGATGTCTACCATCGGTGTCGTGAGCACGGGCACCCCCACCACCGTCCAGCACGCTGAGGTGCTCGTCGTCGACTTCGGCGCGCAGTACGCACAGTTGATCGCACGCCGCGTGCGTGAACATCGGGTGCTGTCGCGCATCGTGCCGCATCGCATCACCGCCGATGAGGTGGCTGCCGCTGCGCCGGCCGCCATCGTGCTGTCGGGGGGCCCGAAGAGCGTGCACGTCGATGGTGCTCCCACCCTCGACCCGACGATCTATGACCTTGGCATCCCCATCTTGGGTATTTGTTATGGCGCACAGTTGATCGCTGAGCAGCTCGGCGGCCGGGTGGGTCGCGGCATGAATGGCGAGTACGGACGTGCTGTGTTGGAACGCAGCACTACCGGGGGACTTCTCGGCGATACACCGCGGACTCAGGACGTGTGGATGAGCCACTTCGATGCGATCGTGGAGGTGCCCGACGGGTTCACGGCGACGGCAGCTACCCCCGATGCACCGGTTGCCGTTCTCGAATCGCCGTCGCGACGGATCTGGGGTGTGCAATATCACCCTGAGGTGGTGCATTCGCCCTTTGGCGCCGATGTGCTGCGTACCTTTTTGCACGACCTCGCGGCTATCACCCCCGACTGGGAGATGTCGTCGGTGATTGCCGAGCAGGTGGCCGAGATCCGCGCTCGCGTCGGTGACGGCCGAGCAATCTGTGGCTTGTCAGGCGGGGTCGACTCGTCCGTGGCCGCGGCGTTGGTGCATCGCGCGATCGGTGCTCAGCTCACCTGTGTGTATGTCGATACCGGCCTGATGCGCAAGGGCGAAAGCGAACAGGTCGTGGAGACCTTCCGTCGCAATATGGGCATCGAGTTGATCCATGTTGATGCGGGCGAGCGTTTCCTGTCGCGGCTGACCGGGGTGACCGAACCCGAGGCCAAGCGCAAGGCGATCGGCGAGGAGTTTGTGCGGGTATTCGAAGAGCACACCGGTGGTCTCGTCGAGGCCACCTTCTTGGTGCAGGGAACCTTGTATCCCGACCTGATCGAGAGCGGTGGAGCCGACGGCACCGCCGAGGTGATCAAGAGCCACCACAATGTGGGAGGTCTGCCCGAGGACATGGACCTCGAACTGATCGAGCCGCTGCGCGACCTGTTCAAAGATGAGGTACGCGCCCTTGGCACCGAGCTGGGTCTGCCCGATGAGATGGTGTGGCGACAGCCGTTCCCCGGCCCGGGCCTCGGCGTGCGGATCATCGGCGAGGTGACTGCCGAGCGGGTGGCGCTGTTGCAGGAGGCTGATGCCATCGTGCGCGCTGAAATCGCGGCCGCGGGACTCGAACGCGACATCTGGCAGTCGTTTGCGGTGCTGGCCGATATTCGCTCGGTGGGGGTTATGGGTGATGAACGCACCTACGGTCATCCGATCATCATCCGCGCGGTGACCAGCGATGATGCGATGACCGCCGATTGGGCGCGGCTGCCGTACGACTTGTTGGAGCGGATGTCGCAGCGCATCATCAATGAGGTGCCGGGTATCAACCGCGTGGCCTACGACGTGACGTCGAAGCCGCCAGGCACCATTGAGTGGGAGTGATCGACTGGCCGTGAGCGACGCAGTGGGTGAGCAGGTAGGGGTCGACGCAACCCGTCGCGCGCGAACGCTCGAGTGGTTAGGGGTGGTCTCGGCCATCGTCTACTCGTTGCTGGTTGCAGCGAATATCGGTGCCGAATTCGTTGGCTTCGCGTTGTTGATGGTGTCGTCGGTGGCCATCGGGGTATGGGCCCGGATCTGCCGCCATCGCGGGATCTTGTTGCTGCAGTTCTTCTATGCGACGGCGGCACTCATCGGCATGATCCGTTGGCTCTGATTCCCGTGCACGTCGTCGTCACCTGTTCGTAATACTCCGTTGTGGAGCGGTAACGTGGCGAGCACGATGTCGCGGATCGCTCCCACCCCCCATCGCCGTGTCGGCATCGCCGATGACCGGGCGTTGACGTTGCCCGCGGGTTCACGTCGCCTCGGCGGGGTGATTCTCGCCACGATGGCCGTGGTGATGGCGTTGATCTTGCCGCAGCAGGCTGCCGCGCAGTCCGTCGATGATCAGCGTCGCGAAGTGGAACGCATCGTCGACGAACTCGAACGGCTGCACGAACGAGCCGACATCTTGGCTGAGGACTACGCGGTGGCCGTCGACGACCAGCGCATGCTCACCGGCGATATCGCGATCGCCGAGGCGCGTGTCGCCGAGCGTCGAGCCGCCCTCGACGAGTTGCAGGGCGATCTCAGCGCCGTCGCGGTTCGGGCCTTCACCCGTTCGGGTACCGACGTGTTGGGACCGCTGCTGTCGAATCCGGCTGATTACACCGATGATCTGTCACGCGATCAGTACTCGCGGGTGGCGCTGAGCATCGGCACGGGCACCGGCGATGATCTCGGCGCTGCCATCACCGCCCTGCAGGCTGAACAGGCCGAACTCGACCGTTTGCGCGCCGAGTCGATCGCGCTCAGCGACGGCTTGTCGGCCCAACTCGACGAGGTGGAATCCAGCACCTCGGCCTACGAACGGGCGCGTTCCGATGCCGAAGCACGCCTCGGTGAACTGATTCGTGCCGAGGAGGAACGTCGATCCCAGGAGGCCTTTGAGCGTCTGCAGGCCGAACAGGCCGCGGCCGGGATCGACCTCAGTGGTCCCTCCAACCCGGGTGCAAGTGCCGAGGATGCGGCCTCGGCCGAGTTCGTGGCCAACTATCCGGCACCGTCGGGGATGGCCGGGGTGGCAGTGCAGGCCGCACTTGGCCAATTGGGTGTGCCTTATGTCTACGCCACAGCGCTGCCGGGCGTCTCATTCGACTGTTCCGGTCTGACCCATTGGGCGTGGAGCCAAGCAGGCGTGTACCTGCCACGCAATTCGCGAATGCAGGCCAACGCGCTGCCGCGGGTGCCGGTGGCCTCGGCCCAACCCGGCGACCTGATCTTCTACTACTCGCCAATCAGTCACGTTGGCATCTATCTCGGCAACGGTCAGTTGGTGCACGCACCAAACTCATCGACCGTGGTGAAGGTGTCGAATGTGAACTGGTCGAAGGTTGTCGCGGTCGGTCGGCCGGGCTGAGAGCACCGCGCGGTGGGCGGGTAGCGTCGGAGCGTGCCGACGACCGACATCCCCGGAATTGATCACGACCGCGTCAGCGACTGGTTGGTCACCCATGTCCCCGGTGCTACCGCGCCGTTCGACTTCGTGTTGATCGAGGGTGGACGCAGCAACCTCACCTATCGCGTCACCGGCGGTGACGGCACCCGGTATGTGTTGCGCCGGCCTCCGCTCGGCCATGTGCTTGCCACCGCGCACGACATGGCGCGTGAGCACCGCATCATCTCCGCGGTGGGGTCGACCGGAGTGCCAGTGCCCACCACACTCGGCCTGTGCTCCGATGACGACGTGAACGGTGCGCCGTTCTACGTGATGTCGTTCGTCGACGGGGTAGTGCTCGACAGCCCCGACCTCGGTGCCACGGTTCCGGCTGCCACCCGGGTGTCGCTGTCACACCACCTGATCGATGTGTTGGCCGATCTGCACGCTGTTGACGTCGATGCGGTCGGCTTGGGTGACCTGGCGCGCCGCGATGGCTACGTCGAGCGTCAACTGCGGCGGTGGACCACTCAGTGGGAGAAGTCCAAGACCCGTGAGTTGCCGGTGGTCGATGAGGTAGCACGCACCTTGGCCGCCGGTATCCCGACCCAGCAAGATGCCTGCATCGCCCACGGTGATTTCCGTTTCGGCAACTGCTTGGTGGACGTTGCTGGTGAGCAGGTGGCGGCGGTGCTCGACTGGGAGTTGTGCACGCTCGGCGATCCCCTCGCTGATCTCGGATATCTCGGTGTGTACTGGGCGGGGCCTGATGGGGTCAGCCGGCCGAACGACCCCACGGGTGCAGGTGGCTATCCGAGTCACGACGCCCTGGTGGAGCGCTACGCAGAGCGCACGGGTCGCGATGTGAGCCGTATCGACTACTACGTGGCGTTCTCGGCGTTCCGTCTCGCGGTGATCTCCGAGGGGGTATACGCCCGCTATGTGAATGGCGCCATGGGTGATGACATTGAGTCGTCGATGCTGGAGCACTTTCGCACCGGGGTGGAAGAACTCAGTGTGTCGGCACTCGAGCGACTGCGACGAGGGTCATGACGATGAGTGACGTTCTGGCTGGCTGGGACCGCGACAGTTTCACCGCCGCCGGACTGACGCATGACTGGTACCGCCGTGGCAGCGGACCGGCGGTGATCGTGGTGCACGAGTTGCCCGGAATTACGCCGCGCGTGGTCGCGTTTGCCGACGAACTCGTCGCCGCCGGCATGACGGTGGCGATGCCCGACCTCGTTGGCCGTGCCGGTCAGGCTCCGAGCCGTGGTGCATTGGCTGCGTCGCTGGCGAAGATATGTATCTCACGTGAGTTCAGTACGTGGGCGGTGGGGCGCACCTCGCCGGTGGTGGCATGGTTGCGTGCGCTCGGCACGGCACTGCATCGCGAGATCGGTGGTGTGGGTATCGGCGCGGTCGGCATGTGTTTCTCCGGTGGTTTCGCGCTGGCGATGATGGTCGACGACACCATGGTGGCGCCGGTGCTGTCGCAGCCGTCGCTGCCGTTACCCGTGGGCCCCGCGCGTAGTGCTGATCTCGGGCTCTCTCCCGATGATCGGCTGCAGGTGGCACGTCGTGCGGCCGATGGCTGTGGGGTGCTCGCGCTGCGTTATCGCGACGACCGAGCTGTGGGCACGCGATTCGACACGCTCAGCGAACTGCTCGGCGATGCGGTGGAGACCGTGGAACTCGACAGCCGGCGGTCATCGGATCACTCGGTTCTCACCGAGCAGCGCGACGAGGCTGCCGTCGCTCGCGTGGTGGAGTTCCTTCGCCAACGTCTCGACATCGCCTGAGGGCTCGCCGTGCGAGTATCCGATCGGTAGGTTGTCCGTATGTCGACAACCGATGCCATGACGTTCTCGGTTCCCGGTATGACTTGTGGCCATTGCGAGGCTGCGGTCACCGCTGAAGTCGGCGCTCTCGATGGTGTGGTGAGCGTGCAGGTCGACCTCGATGCGAAGATGGTGACGGTGGCCGGGTCGGGCCTCGATCGGGCCCGCATCGTGGCCGCGATCGACGAAGCCGGCTTCGATGTCGACTGACGCCGTTCTGACGGGTACCGACGCCGAACTCGACATCTCCGGGATGACCTGCGCTGCCTGTGCGGCGCGCATCGAACGGCGTCTGAACCGCACCGACGGAGTGTCGGCAACGGTGAACTACGCCACTGAGCGTGCTCGGGTTCGTTTCGACCCGCAGATGATCGACATCGCCGCGGTGATCGCTGCGGTCGAGCGCACCGGATACGGCGCTCGACTGTCCGGTAACGACACCGATGCCGCCGCCGACGCTCGGCTTGCCGACCTGCGTCGACGCCTCGTCGTGGCGGTGATCGGCGGGATACCGGTGCTGGTGTTGTCGATGGTGCCATCGACTCAGTTCGACGGATGGCAGTGGGTAGCACTCGTGCTCGCCACTCCGGTCACGTTGTGGTCTGCGTGGCCGTTCCATCGTGCGATGGCGGCAAACCTACGTCACCGTCAGGCCACGATGGACACGTTGGTGTCGGTCGGGGTGTCCGCGGCGTGGGCGTGGTCGCTGTGGGCCCTGGTGGCCACGCCGGCGGGCGATATCGGCATGACGATGTCGATGTCGTTCAGCATCACCGCCGATGAGGGCCACCACATCTATCTCGAGGTGGCGTCCACGGTCGTGGCCTTCATCCTTGCCGGCCGGTATTTCGAGGCGCGCGCGAAACGTCGTGCCGGTGACGCTCTTCGTTCGTTGAATGATCTGGGTGCAGCCGAGGTCACGCGGATTCGCGCTGATGGCAGCAGCGAACGCGTGGGGGTCGACTTGTTGGAGGTCGACGATGTGTTCATCGTGGCTCCCGGTGAGAAGGTGGCCACCGATGGTGTAGTGATCGATGGCGTGTCGGCGGTGGACATGTCGTTACTCACCGGGGAATCGATGCCGGTCGACGTTCGCGGCGGTGACGTTGTGGTTGGAGCAGCGGTGAACACCACGGGCGTGCTTCGGGTACGCGCCACGGGCGTGGGTGCCGATACTCGTCTCGCTCAGATGGCACGCCTCGTCGCCGATGCCCAGTCGGGGAAGGCGCCGGTGCAGCGCCTGGCGGATCAGGTCTCGGCGGTATTTGTTCCGGTGGTGATCGTGCTCGCCATCGTCACGGTGGTGGTGTGGGCAGTGGTGACAGGGTCGTGGGAACGGTCGTTCACCGCCGGTGTTGCTGTGCTGATCATTGCGTGCCCGTGTGCGCTCGGCTTGGCGACCCCCACCGCGTTGCTGGTGGGGACGGGTCGGGGTGCACAGATGGGCATCCTCATCAAAGGTCCTGAGGTATTGGAGTCGACGCGTTCAATCGACACTGTGGTTCTCGACAAGACCGGCACGATCACGACGGGTGTGATGACGGTGGTGGCCGTAGAGATGCGTCCCTCGTCGTTGTCGCCATCGGTCGCCGATGTCGTGATGTGGGCCGCAGCGGTTGAGGCACACAGCCTGCATCCGGTGGCGCGGGCCGTGGTCGATGCGCATCGGGCCACGGGTGCGACGGAGTTGGCCGCCACAGACGTCGTCGACCACCCCGGTGTTGGCGTCAGCGGAGTAGTCGACGGTCGGCGGATCGAGGTTCGGCGGTCTGCTGCGGACTCTTGGGCGGAGGCCGCGCCAGCGTCCACACTCGCTGAAGTCGTTGTCGACGACGAGGTCGTCGGATTGATCGCGGTCGCCGACGCTGTGAAAGACACCGCCAAATCCGCGGTGGGGCGTCTCGCATCGATGGGCTTGTCCACGGTGCTGCTCACCGGTGATCGTGCCGAGGTGGCCAACGCCGTTGCGCAACAGGTCGGGATCACCACCGTTCACGCCGACGTCATGCCCGACGACAAACTGGCTGTGGTCACGGCGCTGCAGGCCGAGGGACATCGTGTCGCCATGGTGGGTGATGGGGTGAACGACGCCGTGGCCCTTGCGGCTGCGGATCTCGGCATCGCGATGGGGACCGGGACCGATGTCGCTAAACACGCAAGCGATCTCACCCTGGTTCGCTCCGACCCGTTGGCTGTGGCTGATGCCATCGATCTGTCGCGGCGCACCCTCTCGACGATCAGGGTGAACCTGTTCTGGGCGTTCGCCTACAACGTGGGAGCCATACCGCTCGCGATGACCGGCCGTCTGTCGCCGATGGTGGCTGGCGCGGCGATGGCCTTCTCGAGCGTGTTCGTGGTCAGCAACAGTCTGCGCTTGCGGCGCCGTCGCATCTCGACCACGCAGTAGCCGCTGCACGGACGCTTGGCTGCGGTGGGATGCATGTGTGAGAGCCCGAGCGCTGTGGCATCGTGTGGGTCATGAGCAGTGCTGTCGACGCCGGGGTAAGCCGTCGGCATCTCGATGCCATCCGTAACGCCTGGTCTGAGTTCGACGATGGTCGACGCATTGCCGACATCGTTGAACTGAGCGCGATGGTGTCGACGAACCGTGTGTACCGACTGGTTCTCGACGATGGCGCGGCGATCATCGCGAAGTCATCGAACTACGGCTCGTTCTTTTTATTTGCGGAGGATCACGACCGGTTGCACCGGTGTACGCGGTTGCTCTCGGGTGGGCCGTACGAGGACTTCATGGCCGGCATGTTGACCGCGGACGACCGTCCGTTCATCTTCTATGACGGTGAGATGTGGGTGGTGTTCTACACCGAGGTGGAGGTGCGCGACCGCCTGCCGGCCATTTTGAGCGAGGCGCAGGTCGACAACTTGGGCGCGGAGATTGCGCGCTTTCACCGAGCGACGCATTCGGTGGCACGCCTGTTGCCGCCCACATCGAAAACGGTCACCTCGGACGCGGTGAACCTGTTCGAGATGACAGCGAGTCGTCGCGCCGGTGAGGAACTGGGCCTCGATCCGTCACGGCTTGATCTGGTGCGGCGGCATACGCACCGGTTCTTGATGGCGGTGCATGAATCGGGTTACGACTACTGGCCGAAGATGCCGGTGCTGATCGATTGGAATCTGGGGAATTTCTCTGTGGAGCCCGACCCCGGTGTGGCTGACGGAGCAGGTTTCCGGCTGTTCTCTCGTTGGGATTACGACTGGTTCCGCATCGAGACCCGACTGCTTGACTTCTATTTCTTGTCGCGGGTGTCGTCGCGCACCGGCGACCGAACCACGTTTTCCTACGGCGTGCACACCTTGTTCGAGCCCCGATTCCGTCGGTTCCTGCGGGCGTATCACGCCGTGTTCCCCCTCGCCGAGCGTGAGGTGCTGTTCTTAAAGGAGGCCTACCGGTTCTTCTTGTTGAACTATGTGGTGCGTGAAGGCCGGCACTTCTTCCGTGAGGACATCTGGCGGCACCTGCTGCGCGATGTGGTCGATCGTCATCTTCCCGATCTTGATCGACACGACTTCTCGAGTCTGCTCGTCGAGATCGAATCCGACGAGGAATAAGGCGCCCCTGCGAGTCACAGCCGCGATTCGGCACCCGCAGCCAGCCGGCGGAGATTGCCGGCGTGGCGCACGAGAACCAGTGCACAGATGCCAACGGTGGCTGGCACTTCCCAGAGGTGACGGCCCACCGCCCATACGCCGACCGGCAACGCCGTGACCACGATGACCGACGCCACGGCGGCGGTGCGGGTCAACCGGGACACCACGACCCAGGTGATGATGAGCATGAGGAACACCACGGGCGACAGCACCGCAAATGCGCCACCACCGGTGGCGACACCTTTGCCACCGCGGAAATTTCTGGTCGCAGGGAAGACATGGCCGAGAACAGCCGCGGCGCCGCCGGCGTAGGCCAAGGCGCGTCCGTCGATAGACGGGTTACTGCCGGCACCGATGAGCAGGCTGGCCGCAGCTGGTAGGGCGCCCTTGGCCGCATCAAGAACAAATACCCAGATGCCGCGCCGCCACCCGAGCACCCGGGCCACATTCGATGCTCCCGGATTGCCCGAACCGGCGGTGGTGATATCGACACCATTGGCGCGTGCGACCAACACCGCGCTGGGAAACGTCCCCACGATGTAGGCCGCGATGACGACCACGATCCAGATGGCGACCACCGCGGTGCTCGACAGGTCGCTCATGGCACCACTGCTGTTGCTCAGCGTCGTCCGAGCGTGACCGGCACGGCCGCGGCAGCAGCGCGGGCACGGGCACGTGAATGATCCTGATCGGGTCGCGGGGCGGTGGTGGCGGCCGCCAGAGCAGCTGCGCCGTGACCCGACACACACTCGGGATCCGGGCCGTCGAGGGGAAGCCCGGTGAAGAACTTGGCGGCCATGCAGCCGCCCTGACAGGCGTCGTAGGCCCCGCACGATGCGCACGCCCCTGCGGATCCGGGTTCACGGAGTTCGGCGAAGAGATCGCTGGAGTTCCACACGGAGGCGAAACCGCCGGGGTCGCGCACGTTTCCCGCCTTGAATTCGTCGTGGATAACGAATGGGCAGGCGTAGACATCGCCGACCGGGTCGATCAGGCAGACCACGCGCCCGGCGCCGCACAGGTTCAAGCCCGGCAGAGGGTCGCCGAGTGCGTTGAGATGGAAGAACGAGTCACCGGTGAGAACCCGGTCGCCTCGTTCGAGCAGCCAGTGGTAGAGGTCACGCTGCTGGGCGTCGGTGGGATGCAGCTGATGCCATGTGTCGGCACCTCGGCCGGCGGGACGCAGGCGGGTGATGCGCAACTGCGCGCCGTAACTGTCGGCGATGGCGAGCAAGTCATCGAGCTGGGTGACGTTCTCGCGGGTGACAACAACGGAGATCTTGAACTCGCCAAAGTCGGCCGCGGCAAGGGCATCCATGGCCCGTCGGGCAGTATCCCACGAGCCCTGGCCGCGGACGAGGTCGTTCGTGGCGGCATCGGCGCCGTCGATGCTGATCTGCACGTCGAGGTAGTCCATGGCGGCCAGCCGGCGGGCAGCGTCGGTGTCGATGTAGGTGCCGTTGGTCGAAAACTTCACGCCGACACCCGAGGTGGTCGCATGGTCGATGATGGGGAAGAAGTCGCGTCGCAGCATGGGTTCCCCGCCGCCGATGTTTACGTAGAACACCTGCATTCGCCGCAGTTCATCGATGACAGCGATGGCCTCGTCGGTGCTCAGTTCACGAGGGTCGCGTCGACCCGATGACGACAGGCAGTGCACACAGTCGAGATTGCAGGCATAGGTCAATTCCCATGTGAGACAGATCGGAGCATCGAGGCCACGCTTCATCTGGTCGGCCAGTTTGGTCATGAGCGGTCTTCCTCGCTGTCGCGGGTGATCACAATGCAGGCCTCGGCCAGATTCGCGACAGCGCGTTGAAATGGCCCACGAAGTGTCTCGGCGACGCCGAGAGCGTCCATCGTCGTGTCGAGATCGGCGTGCTCATGAAGGGCATGCACCACATCAACCAATTGCGGGTGGCGTAAGAACACCAGCCGACGGGTGTCGTAGTGGTACGCGAGGGCTCCGAAGGGTTCGGGTCGCACGGCGACGTTGGGGTGTAACCGCAGGGCGCCCAGGGTGGCGGTATGGACCGTCATGGTCCCGGCGGGCTCAGTACACCCCGCACATGCCGTCGATGGAGATCTCCTCGATCAGTTCGAGTTCGTCCTCGATGGTCTGTTCGGCGCCGGTGTCGGGGGCGTCGTCAACGCTGCCGTCGGTGATGGAGTTCTCGTGCGGTGCCATGGGTCGAGCGTAGCGAACCAATGGTCACCGTGGCGCCGTCGGGGTCGAGCGGCGCTGCGGGGAGGCGCACCGGTGTCCCCGTGGGGTACTGTGCGATGAGCACCGCAGGTGCGCGGCGGGGGTCGCCGTGGGGGTCACCCACGGGTCGTCGCAGACACGATCGACGGGGGTCGACCATGAGGACACGTGCAGCCATCCTCCACGAGCGGAACGCGCCGTGGAGTGTCGAAGAGATCGAACTCGACCCGCCACGCGCCGGCGAGGTGCTGGTGAAGATGTCGGCATCGGGTATGTGCCACTCCGATGAGCACCTGGTGACCGGTGACTTGGAGGGGGCCACTCCACCGCTGCCGATCATCGGCGGCCATGAGGGAGCCGGTGTGGTGCTCGAGGTGGGTGAGGGCGTGCGCGGCCTGGCTCCGGGTGACCATGTGGTGTTCGGCTTCATCCCGGCGTGTGGTCGTTGTGACTCGTGCGTGCAGGGCCATTCGAATCTGTGTGATGTGGGCGGCGAGTCGTTCCCGGCTGGCACGCAGATCACCGATGGAACGGCGCGGCATCACCTGCTCGATGGCACCGACCTCACGCTCATGTGCCTGCTCGGTACCTTCGCCGAACACACCGTGGTGAACGAGTCGTCGTGTGTGAAGATCGAACCGGACTGGCCGCTTGACAAGGCCTGCCTGCTGGGCTGCGGTGTGGTCACCGGTTGGGGCTCGGCGGTTTATGCCGCCGACGTGAAGCCCGGTGAATACGTGGCCGTTGTCGGCGCCGGTGGTATCGGGGCAAACGCGATTCAGGGCGCGAAGATGGCCGGCGCCCGCGCGGTGGTGGCCATCGACCCGGTGGAGTTCAAGCGTGAGAAGGCCATGGCATTCGGCGCGACGCACACGTACGCCTCCATTGCCGAGGCCCTCGAAAACATGGGCGAGAGCACATGGGGTCGTGGTTTCGACAAGGTGATCATGACCGCAGGTGTGGGCAACGGCGATGTGCTCGGCGAGGCGTTCTGGCTGGGCGCGAAGAAGTCGCGCACCGTCGTCACGAACATCCACCCTGTCGCCGAGCAGTCGATTGCGATCCCCGGGTCGTTCCTGACCTTGTTCGAAAAGGAACTGGTGGGGTCGCTGTTCGGGTCGGGCAACATCCGCCGTGACATTCCGCGCCTGATGGAGTTGTACACACAGGGCCAGTTGAACCTCGATGATCTGGTGACACGGACCTACTCGCTTGACCAGATCAATGAGGGCTACGACGCGATGCGCAACGGTGAGAACATCCGTGGCGTGATCGTGTTCGACTGAGTCGTCGCGATGCCGTCGCCGCCGGTCGCTGTCGTCGACCGTGCCCGTGAGATCGAATTGGTGCGCGCCGCCCTCGCTGCGGGGCGTCACGTGCTGCTCGAGGGGCCGCCGGGTACTGGCAAGTCGACACTGTTGCGCTCGATCGCCGCGGGTGATGGCGCCACATTCGAGTTCGTGGAGGGCACAGCTGAGCTGACCCCGGCGCGCCTGGTGGGGCATTTCGATCCGGCACGGGTGATGGCCGAGGGCTACGACCCGGATGTGTTCGTGGACGGACCACTGCTGCGCGCAGTGCGTGACGGTGCGCTGCTCTACATCGAAGAGATCAATCGGGTACCGGAAGAAACCCTGAATGTACTCGTCACCGTGATGAGCGAGCGAGAGGTGACGGTGCCCCGACTTGGTCGGGTGCCCGCTGCGGCCGGGTTTCGTCTGGTGGCGGCGATGAATCCCTTCGACGCGATCGGCACGGCGCGCATTTCCGGCGCGGTGTACGACCGGGTGTGTCGTGTGGCGATGGGGTACCAGGACGCGCCCGCAGAGGAATCGATCGTGCTGGCTCAGGTGGCCATGGCGGGCGAGGACATCGTGCGGCGGGCGGTGGGTGTGGTGCGCGACACCCGCGATCACAGCGATCTGGTCACCGGGTCGTCGGTGCGCGGCGCAATCGATATGTGCGCTATCGCAGTGGAATTGGCCGGGCTGCGCGACACCGGCGTCTCGGATCCGGCGGTCACCCTTGATGCTGCATTGGTGGCACTGTCGGGCCGCGTACGACGTCGCGATGGGGTGTCGCGCAGCACCGAGGACATCATCTCGGAGTTGTGGCAGCGATGGTTCGTTGATCGGGCGCCGTCCGATGATGGTGGGGATCCGGCGGCGGGAAAAGCGCCGAGCCCGGCGGGGAGTCCGACGGGCTGAGTTCGGCGCCACCAGCAGCACATTCGGGTGCGCAGGCCCCACCGGGTCGTGCGGGAGTGTCGCGACGTGAACTCGCCGGGAACGAGACATTCGAGCGGGTATCACCCGAGGTGGGCGAGTTCGATGAGGGGGCCTTCGACGAGGCGATGGCCGCAGATCCGGATGCGGCGCTGGGCTTGTTGGCCACATTGACCGCAGCCGTCGATGAACGGTTGCGGGCACGAGCGCGGGAGGTGGCTCGCACGGTGATCATCGCTGCGGCGCGCAGCGGGGCGCCACGCCGCGGTCGTCCCGGACGATTGGTGTCGGCTCCATTGGCCCCGGGCGGTGACCTTGACGTGGATGCTGCCGTGGAGGCACGGGTCGCCGCCGGCGGTGGGATACCCGCGGTGGAGGATCTCCGGGTGATCGAATGGGAACGCCCCGATCTGTCGTTGTGCCTACTGGTTGATCGTTCGGGGTCGATGCGTGGTGACGCGCTGGCGACCGCTGCGATGGCGGCTGCCGCCGTGGCGTTGCGGGCCACGGGCGAGCATGCCGTTGTGGCCTTCGCCAACGATGTGGAGGTACTTCGCCCGATGGCTCCCGCGGCGCCCGCTCCCGATGGTGGCGCAGCACTGGTCGATGCGGTCCTTGGCCTCCGCGGGCATGGCACAACCGATGTCGCGGCGGCGCTGCTGGCGTGTGCTCAGCAACTCGGCCGCTCACGTGCGGGTCGTCGGGTGGGCATCGTGTTGTCGGATTGTCGATCGACGGAACCCGGCGATGTTGTGGGCGCGGCCGCGTCGGTGGACGAATTGGTGATCATCGCGCCGCGCGACGACGATGCGGCGGCGCGAGAATTGGCTGCGGCGACGGGTGCGCGCGTGGCCACGTGGGCGGGACCGTCAGAGATTCCGGCCGTGCTACGCGACGTGGTGGGGTAAGCCGTCAGTGGCTGTGCGTGGGTGTGAACGTTGCCGGCTCAGTCGCACAGCACAGAGGCGTCGGGCACCCAGCCAATGGTGTTGTCGTCGGGGCTCGCGCTGTCGGCGTCGTCCTGGTTGATCCAGCGGCTGATCGTTGCCGACTCGCCGGCGGGTGTACGCAAGTCATCGCCAACTGCGGGCTCGGTACTAGTGGGTTCATCGGTAGCCGTGTCGTCAGTGGTCACGTTGTCGGTCACGGCATTGTCACCGGTCTCATCGGATGCTGCGTCGCTGGTTGTGGTGGTGACATCAGCGGTCGTGGTCGAGGTGGCATCGTCGATCTCGCTCAGGCGGATGGGCGAGCCTTCGATTGTTGCGTCACCTTGGAAGATGTCCAAGATGTCTTCCATCTCATTGCCACGCAGTAGTGGAATCAGCACGGCCTGACCACCGACCGAACGCCCGGTCGCGGTGATCTGATACGACCCGATGGCACCGATGTCGATGCGGCGCAGCACGTTGGCGAATTCGAGCATTTCGGTGATCGACAGATCGTCGTCGGTGACGACATAGTCACGATTCGATTCGATGAGCGCGGCGGCGACGGATGGTTGGGACAGCCCACCGGCCACCGTCTTCGACAGTGTGCGGCGCAGAAAGTCTTGCTGGCGGCGGATGCGGCCGTAGTCCGATGTCGGGTCGATGACCCAGTCGCCAGAACCGGCCGGGTTTTCATATTCGAGATATCGCGAACGAACGTATGCAAGGGCGTCGTCACCGTCGAGGTTCACGCATCCGGTGGCACCGATCGACAGGCCGGTGCCGCGATCGCGAAGGGGATAGGTCAGTGGGATGCCCACGCCACCGACCGCGTCGACCAGGGTCTTGAAGGCGCAGAAGTCGATTTGCACGTAGTGGTCGGTCTCGATCCCGAAGTTGTTGCGAATTGTGTTGATCAGACGGTTCGGATCGGCAGGGTCGAAGGCTTGGTTGATGCGACCCTGCCGACCACCATCGAGACGCACGTAAAGATCGCGTTGCATCGACAGCGCGGCGGTGGCGCTGGTGTCGGGGTTGATGCGCCACATCATGATGACGTCGGCGCGTTCCCCGAAGCCTTCGCGGCCGAGGATGAAGGGTGCGTAGGGCGAGTCGGGGTCGATGCAGGCGTTGTTGTCGGTGCCGACCAACAAGAAGTTCGCCGCATCGGGTTCAGCTAGGCCATCGGTGACGATGGCCGCTGGCTCTGGGCTGTCGGGCAGCACTGACGCGGTGTCGTCATCGGGGCTGTCACCGGTATCTGCGAGGCCGTCGGTGTCGGGCAGTGGGGTGATGCTGTCGTCGATCTCGACGAGTTGGCGTTGTGACAGCAACCAATGGCCGGTGGTGAGCGCAGCGGCTGAGATGAACGAGGCGAGGGCCACGACGATGGCACCGGTGATGACCAGGCGCTGCGGCCAGGTGCGTCGCGTAGGTGGTCGTGTCGTGGGGGTCATCGAAGCGCTTGTGGGTCGGCCTACGTACGGTGGCGGACGTGAGGTTCAGTGTCGGTGATCATGATGCCACTGGCGCCAAGGTGACCTGACACGACAGGTCATCACCGGCGATCAGAACCAGTTCGGTGATCGACCCGGCGTTGCACAGGTCGCCCTGGCCTGCGCTGAGCGCGGCACGAACGGCATCGGTCGCATCGGCGGCAGCAACGTTCACTCGCTCGGCAACGGCGCGTTGGCTCACCTTGGCTTCAGTTTTTGCGCGGCGCACCTGGGCCAGCACCTCGAGAACCGGGTCGAGCACATCGTCGGCGCCAATACCCAGTGGTGTTGGCCAATCGGCGGCGTGCACGCTGGAGTCGTGGCTCCAGCGCCAGGCCTCCTCGGTGGCGAACGGCAGCAGGGGCGCCAATAAGCGCTGCATGGTGTCAACAGCGATGCGCAGTGCCGACAGCGCCGAATTGCGGGCGGGGTCATCGGTGTCGTAGGCGCGGCTCTTCACCAGTTCCACGTAGTCGTCACAGAACCACCAGAACAAGCTCTCGGTGCGCTCGAGGGCACGCGCATAGTCAAAGTCACCGAAAGCACGGGTCGCCTCGGTCACGGTGTGGTCGAGACGGGTCAACATTGCTCGGTCGACCGGGTGGGTGACGTCGTCAATGGTGGCGGTGTGATCGCTCGCCAGGTTCAACACGAACTTGGTGATGTTCAACATCTTGTTGGCGAACTTCCGCCCGA
>Ga0255772_10002449_pt1 | contig 18119 bp, 15 predicted proteins | sample 071ome_34_FD_179970 | JGI IMG/M metagenome (GOLD analysis project Ga0255772, IMG submission 179970) | Coastal salt marsh microbial communities from the Groves Creek Marsh, Skidaway Island, Georgia - 071411BT metaG (version 2) | ecosystem: Environmental > Aquatic > Marine > Intertidal zone >...
ACAAAGCCCAGTCGAGTGCTGTCACTTCCGGCTCACCCTCAAGAAGTTTCTCATATATGAGAATAGAGCAAAAGAAAGCACTGTGGAAAGTACCCTGAGTTATACATAGCTGTAGGCTATAAAGTTTGAATTCCAAACAACTGGCCGCTTTAGAGCTTCATCTGAGGTGCCGGGCGGAGGTTTCCTGCTTCCATCCATTCAAAGACTTCCTTTCTTACAGTGGAAGGGGAGCTGGAGATATCGGCAGAGTAGAGATGCAGGAGTTCACTGGCGCTAAACAATACCTGGGAATCGAGCGAATAAACAAAGAGTTCCACCGGATTCATGATAAATACAGGCTGAGGTGAAAGTCGTTGTATATGAATTTGATGGAAGTTGAATCCGAAGTTTCCTTCCTCCCAGTGAAACAGGCTGTTTTCGTTAAACAGGCGGTAGTATCCTTCCTCAAAGTAGCTGGCTCTGATTTTTGTGGGCAAACTTTTCGAATCAAAAACTCTGGGCATCAGCCAGGGAATCATCTCCTCAGGGCTCACGGGTAAATTGACCGGGTCAAAGCGACTGAGATCCAGTCCATAAATGGCGTCTAGCAGCCAATTGCGGGCGAAATCTACCTCCTGAGCATCACAGTGGGATTTCTTCAAGATCCTGTAGAGATTGGCAAGGCCTGAGTAACTTTGCAGATAAGCTTGAATCAATACGGCGACCTGATGCACAATAAAATCATCCATATGATCGGATTCTTCGATTAGATTCTCCGGGCTGACCATTAAACGAATTCGAAAGTGAGGATCTTCCCGAAACAATGAAAAGGGTAAAACCTCGGTCAGCGTTCCGGGCATGTAGAATCGAAAATCAAAACTTTGAGGCTTGAGTTTGAAGATCCAGAAGTTGTTATACAAAACACAGACACCCTCTGCTTCCTGACTCATCACGTATTTCTCATCACTAAGAAACCCGTCAATTCTTTGATTGATCGAGGAGTAAATGCGCAAAGCTTTCGATTTCAGGGAAGTATCCACACAACTATTCTAAGTGAAATGATGGGAAGCGGCATCCCTTGTTTGTGAGAAAGTTCCCTGTTTACCTTGACGCAGGCGCGAAAGAAGAGATACTTGTGCCTGAACAATCAAAGACAAAGGCAGGAGATGAGTTCAGCCAAGAGTTATAAAGAATGTCCCCGCTGTGAATTCAGCAATCCACGGCGCGCCAACTATTGTATGGAATGTGGGCACCCGTTCATTCAGGCAAACTTTGACACTCTGCGATTTCTGACAATCTTCTTTCTTGATATAGAGGGCTATAGTGCCTTGAGCTCCGATTTAAATCCGGATGAAATCAAGGAACTGCTCCAGGAATGTTATGAACTTTTTGAGAGCATCATTCGCTCGGAAAAGGGAAAGGTTCTCAAGTATGAAGGGGATGCTGTCATGGCAGCTTTCGGTCTGCATGATGATACGGATCAATCTCCTTTTCTCGCTTGCTACGCGGCCTTGAGAATCCAGGACAGTTTTCAGGCCCACTGCAGGGAGAGGGCTTTGCCCACCATGACACTTCGTATTGGACTGCATTGTGGAAAGGTTCTGGTGTCCAATATTGGAGGCATCACTGATTTGATCGGTGCGAGTGTGAATCGGGCCAAGCGTATGGAGCAAAACGCTCCTACCGGAGGAATTTTGATCTCTCCTGAGCTTCACCAGCTGGTTGTGGACCGTTTTGAATTCAAGTCCGTGGGTGAAATCAAAATCAAAGGTTTTTCCAAGCCTGTTCGCCCCTACCAGCTCAAGGGTCGAAAATCGAGAAGCAAAAGATCAATCTTGGGCCGTCAGATTCCAACTGTTGGAAGAAACAAGGAAATCTCTCAAATTATGAGCAAGATGAGAGACAGTTTTGAAAAGCGAAACAGTTTCCTTGTCCTGATTGAATCCGGTCCTGGTTTGGGTAAGTCTCAACTTCTGAGAGAATCCATGACCCGAGCACGGGAGCTTGGTTACGATCCGATTTTGAGTTTTTGTAATTTCAACTCGACGGTGGCTCACAATTGTCATGCCCTTCGAATTCTTTGTTATGCGCTCGGTATTCATGGAATGGAAGACCTGCACAGGAAACTGGACTCCCTGAGTTTTGAAGAACGTGAAGAACTGGGATATTTGATCGGTTTTCAGGGGAGCATGTCACCAATCGCCTTGGATGAGGTGAACTACAAGGATCGCTTTCACTCTTTCGTAAAGTGGCTGGGGAAAGAGCTTCGACGTCCTGTTCTCTTTGTGATTGATGACATGCACTGGGCTGATTTGGGTAGCTTGAACTTTATCGATGAATTGATGCAGTTTCGGGAGGTTCCTGTTTTTGTACTGGCCTCGGGAAGGAATCGAAGGCGAGAGGCGGACTTCTTTTTTAGTTCTCAAAACGGTCAGGGTATCAGGCTTTCTTGTCTGACACCCACCGAGAGCAAGCAGCTTCTACGGGAGTGTCTGGGTCACCTTGATTCAGTAGATGGTGAGCTGATTGATGAACTGAGTCGCTTGAGTCAGGGAAATCCACTCTTCATCGAAGAGCTTGTCCTTCACTACGCTAATTTTTGTCTCCAGAAGGATGGATCAGAATCTCAGAATCTGGAGCTTCCCTCGTCCCTTGAACTGGTAATCCAGAATCGAGTGGATCAGTTACCAAGAGCTTTGACTCTGATGTTAATGAAGGCAGGAGTCCAGGGTAAAATTTTCTTCCCTGATGCTTTGGGTGAGCTGGAGGAGAGTTTGCTTGAAGATGCCCGGGAGAGAGGATTGATTGTACAGCTCAAGGATCACCCCAAAACAGGCTGGAGACAGTATCAGTTTTCTCATGAAATGATTCGAATCTCCCTGATCCATCGATTGACTCAGAAGGAATTGGGGAAAGTTCACCGGGATCTGGCGAACTATTTTGAGAAGGGTGTGGAAGACAATCACCTTCTTGCCGAGTCAGTGGCCTGGCATTCACATATGGCGGGACTCCATGAAAAGGCCTTAATCTGGTATAGCAGAGCGATTCGAATCTATGGTGGTATGAGTCATATTGAGTGTATTTGTGATCTAGCAACCAAGGCACTCGAGCTTCCCGACGAAGTTTTGAAAAGTCGCACCAAGGAAGTTTTTGTGATTCTTGATGCTATGGGAGAAGCTGTTGAGTTAAGTGGTGGCTATGATCATTATCTTGAGCAGATTGCCTATTGGCTCCCTTATCTGGAGTGTGAATCCCAGCAACTTTGCTTAAAAATCAAGTCCTTGAGAACATCTCTCCTGGCTCATGACTACAGACGATTTTTAAACAATCTCCCAATTTTCAAGGAAGAGTTGGAAAGAGGCAGTGTATTTACCCCAAGGGTGGTTCAGGAATACGAGTTTCTGCTGGCAGAATACCAACGAATTAAGGGCTCCTTGAGTGAATCCCGAGCAATATTTGAGAAGATTTTGCAGGACGGTAAGGCTGAATGTCTTGTGCTTTCCAATGCATACAATGCTCTTGCCAAATTGCATCACAGTCACGGAGATACGCTGCAGGCTTGCCGTGTGCAACTTGAGGGAATCCGCTATTGTCGGGAAAAGAAATATGTTCGTGGCCTGGGCATGGGGTTGAATAATCTGGGCTTCTTTCTCAAAGCTCTGGGTAAAGAGAAGTGGGCATTGAGTTCAATTCAACGGGCTTATCAACTGAAGCGTACAGTGTTTGATTATCCCGGGCAGATAATCTGTTTGGTGAATGAGCTTTTCATGTCCAAGAACCTTGAGACCGCTCTTTCTACTCTGCAAAACGCATTGACCCTGTGCAACAATTTAAAACTGGGAAGGGAAACTCATCTGGTTGAATTAATGTTGATGCATTTGGAAGAAGGACGAATGGATGAAATCCGCCTGAGTGAGATTCGAGACTGGTTTTTTCAGAGGGAATGCAAAGATCAGTACGATCAATTCCTGCAAGCAACTCAGGAGCTGCAGTCTCGACTGAAAGCTGCATGAGTGCCAGGTTTTAGACGGTAGTCTGCTTTGGATCGCCATTTGGAGCGAACCTGCCTTATGTATCTCTGAAACTGAATCTTCCGGATGGTGTGGAACTGGTGGGAGGTGAAAAGGAATTTTCAAAGAAAGACGTAGAGAAACTACGCAGAACCTGGAGCCTTATTGTGAAAAAGCCTCAGTTCTCCTCCCAGATTGAGTTGGAGCTGGAGTTGCCATCGCAAAAAAAGCTAAGAGAGAAAGCACTGCTCGAATCCTACCCGGAGCTACCTGCATCTACGCTTAAACCGATTTTGAAAGACCTGTATGCACAGGGAGAATCCATCAAGGACCGCTTGTTCGTGAATTTGTTTTCCAGTCCTGTGGAAAGCACCAACAATCCGGCGTCATTTCCAATGGGTGAACTCATTCGATTTCAGGACAAGAGTCTTTTGATCAATAAACCTGCTGATCTGGAGAGCGTCTCCAAGCAAAGTCTTGAAACAAGGATTGATCAGTTTGAAGAGTTTTATGACTCTGTGCGCCATGACCCCGTGCTGCTTGATATATTTTATCAACGTGACAAAGAGAGTTTTGCCCAGAAAATTGAAGATCACTTTTTCAATTACTACAAGCTCTTCTTCCTTCGTCATGAGAACTTGATGGCCACCGGTTTTGCCAAGGAGTACGCTCGATTCTACAAGGTAGCTCAGGAGGACAAGATGCTCTCGGAGGGAGCGAAGGCTGTCTTTCAAAATACTCTGGGAGTACTCAGGTATCTTCACGGACAGGAAGCGGCTGCCAGAGGGGAGATAAAATCTCTGCTCAAAAAGAATCCAGTGAAAGACCTTTCTCATTATTTGTATTACAATCTGGCTCAGTTTCAAGAAGAGCCACAAAGGTCCCGATCACTGAACAAGGCCTTGAGGTTGCAACCAGGGTTTCACCTGGCCCAAGAATCACTTCTTGATTGAGTGTACTTTTTAAGATTCAGGAAGCTTATGAGAAAACTAAGGGAGCATTGTGCCCGCACAGTCTTGATGGTTCGACCCAGATGTTTTGGGTTCAACCCACAGACCGCCAGCGACAATGAGTTTCAGCATGAAGAGCCGCAAGAGGCTTCTACGTGCATTTCGCAGCAAGCGATCGTTGAATTTGAGGCAGCTGTTGAGGTATTGGAACAGAATGGGCTTGAGGTGCTTGTACTAGATGGAAATACAGCTCCCGGACTGAAAACACCCGATGAACTTTTCCCCAACAACTGGTTTCTGACTCGACCCGATAGAATCCTGGAAGTTTTTCCCATGAAACATCAGAACCGGCAGGCTGAAGTGAGGATCGGTGAGTTAATCGATGTCTTTGAGGAAGCCGGTCGCAAGGTGGACAAAGTGGTTGACTGGAGGGAGATATTGCCTTTCACACTTGAGGGAACCGGAGTCCTTGTTTTCGATCACCTGAAGAATCAAGTTTTTGCCAGCTATTCTCCGCGCTGTGAGAAAGATGCTTTGGAAAAGTATGCGAGTCTCCTTGAACTGGAACTCATTGCTTGCAATAGCGAAGACTTTTCCGGCAATCCAATTTTTCATACCAATGTGATTCTTAGTATTGGTGAAAAGTTTGCGGTAGTTTGTGAAGAGGCAATTGTTAAGGATTTGAAAGGTCAGCGCTTTTTATCAGAGCTGGCTATCGGCCGGGAGTTGGTCAAGATTAGCCTGGAGCAGGTCCATCACTTCTGTGGCAATGTGCTCGCGCTAGAATCCAAAAACGAAGAAAAGTTGATTGTGATGTCCCAGTCAGCCTATGGGGCTTATACGTCCGAGCAGCTTCAGACTCTTCAAACTCACGGTCGTCTGGTGGTTGTCCCGCTCGACATTATCGAGAAGGTTGGAGGAGGGAGTATTCGTTGCATGATGGCTGAGGTCTTTTTGTGACAGAATCCCTGAAGGATCTCTGGCTTCAAAATGGTGGAGAATTGCACCCTCTCGAAGATAGAATTGATTTTTCTATTGCTCCTGATCTGCAGAGTTTGAAAACAAGAGTCAACTCAATCGATCCCGAGCAGTATGCCAGGAGCCGAAACCATCTGGAAGGCGCTACAACAGAGCTATCTCCTTTCTTTAAACACGGCTTGATTGAAATCGAGGAAGTTGTGGAGCAAATCAAACAAGAGTATCCCGAAAGCTGGCCTGGAAAGTTCTTTCAGGAGCTCATATACAGAGAGTACTTTCACTATATAGCCCGGGAGTATCCTCAATTTTTGTCAGAGGAAGCCCAGGAATACAAGACCGGTTGGAAGGCAGAGGACTACAGCAAATCTCTACCGGAAGATATTGAGTCAGCCCAGACTCCCTGTGCCTTGATCAATGAGATCATTGAGGTTCTGGTCGGCACCGGATTTTTACACAATCGATGTCGTTTGTATCTGGCTAGCTATGTGGTTCATTTTCGAAGGGTTCACTGGCTCACCGGGGCTCAGTGGATGCTCTCACATCTCATAGATGGGGATGTTGCCTGCAATCATTTGAGCTGGCAGTGGGTGGCGAGCAGCTTTTCAGCCAAACCTTATCTCTTCAATTTGAAAAGTGCTCGCCAGTTCTTCCCAAAATCCTGGAACTTGAATCCTTCTGAAAATCTTGAGATTGATGCGAGCTTTGAGAAGTTGAACGCCAGCTTGTTTCCAAACAGGAAATCATCATGAAAGAGTTACTTTGGTTACATGATGAATGGCTCTTGGGAAATGGACAACTTGAGGATTTTAGCATTGAGAGGAAGTTGATTCATCAGAAAGCGTTTGAAGGGCTAACGGATCTTGAAGATAGCGAGGAGAAGTTCTGTGTTTTTATCGATGATATTGAGTTTTTTATACAACGAGGTTGGTCGTACAAGAGATACTGTTATCTGATCCGTTTAGTGGAGAATTTTCAGATTCCCGTCATTCGTGGTAACACAAAAACCGTGTTAAGGGGCATAGGAAAGTACAAAATCCTGAGCAGGAAGGCGAGAGATCCCTATTTGTTTGCCTTGCAGGAGTCAGTCGCGAAAAGTACTCAACTGGAATTGATAGAGCAGCCCACCCTTTCCTTTCCCAGGATGGCTAAAGCTCCCGGATTTATGAAGTTTTACTTCAAGAATCAAAACAGAATCTTGCAAAGTTTTGAGTCTATTGATCAGAACAAGGATTCACAAGAACAATAAAATGTTGTATTGTTTCTGGCTTCACAAAAGGGGTTTTCCCATTTTTGAAGCTAATTTTTTTGGGGTGGATGATGAAGAAGACAGAACTTTTAGCTCCTGCAGGAGATCTTGAGAAATTAAAGGTGGCCATTGAGTATGGTGCTGATGCCGTGTATTGCAGTGATCGCTTTTTTGGCTTGCGGGGAAAAGCTGGTAACTTTACTCTGAGGCAGATGAAAGAAGGCGTTCAATACGCTCACGATCGTGGACGCAAGGTGTATACTGCGGTCAACATCTTTGCTTACAACCGCGACTTTCGAAGAATCGAAGATTACCTCAAAATTCTTCACCATGAAATCAAGGTTGATGCCATAATTGTTACAGACCCCGGAGTTATTGACCTGGCTCGTGAGGTTGTACCGGATTTGGAGCTTCATCTTTCAACCCAGGCAAATACCCTCAATGCCAGAGCCTGCTCGTTCTGGCACAAACAGGGAGTTTCCCGGGTGATCCTGGCGCGGGAAGTGAGTTTTCCTGACATTCAGAAGATCTGCCTCGAATCGCCAACGGAAATCGAGATATTCGTTCATGGTTCCATTTGTATCGCTTACTCGGGAAGATGTTTCATCTCCAATTACATGAGCCAATACAGGGATGCCAATCGCGGTCTGTGTACAAATTCCTGTCGCTGGGAGTACAAGGTTCATGAGAAAGAAGTGGATCTTGAAGAAAAAGAGCGTCCTGATGAAAAGTACTCCGTCGTCGAAGATCAAAGAGGAACCTATTTCTTCAATTCAAAGGACCTTAGTCTGGTAAGAAGACTGGATGATGTCCTGTCGACCGGACTTTCCTCCATCAAGATTGAAGGGCGCACCAAGAGTTTGTCTTACCTCTCTACGGTGGTTGCCGTGTACCGCCAGGCCATGGATGCCTATTATCGTGATATTAATGAGTACAAGGAGCGAGTTCCCGAGTTTTTGACTGAACTTTCTGAATTGGGAAGTCGGGGATACACCGAAGGTTTGTTTCGTGGGCCTCAAAAGACCACTGACTACAATCTTGAATGGCATCAGAAGAGGCAGCATTTCGATTTTGCTGGGCTGTTGAAGCAAAGAGATAATATTCGTGGTGAAGATATGGCTTTGGTTACCATGAAGAAGAAGATCGTTCCAGGTGATGAAATCAAGATCTATCATCCAAGTCTGGTTCATGAAACCCGCAAGATAGAAGGCATCTTTTCTCCCCAGGGTAATTTCCTGCAGAAGGCAATTCCAGGACAAGAAGTTTACCTCAAGGGTCTGGAAGGGATTCCGCTCAACACCATTCTACGAATGGATTTGCCCCAGCCTGTCGCAAATCGATAGTTGTTGATTATTTGATGTCTTTAGCTTGCCGCAATTTATTGTCTGTGGCGAGCTGTTAGTTGTGGGTTTGTAACAAACTCCGATAAATTGATAGCTGTTGATTACTTGGGGTCTACTGTGAGCCGTTGTATGTGGACTAATAAGAGTTGATAGCAAGTCGCTATGTTTGAAGGTATCAAGTGGTGGTAGCTTACGAGTTTTGAGTTTTAAGCAAGCTGCAGCAAAGCACGAGAAAGCAACATTTCTTCTGTAAAAGTTGGTCATCATTTTCCAGTTCCGCATCTTTTGTTTAGTCACTACATTTGTAAGTATACTTTTCCAGTCTCCCAGTATTCCGACAGCTCCATCGCTTGAGCAGTCGCAAGTCTAAGTAACGATTCTATGTTTGGAAACAGGGTTGCTACCCTGGTTCTGCGCTTTAGTTCTTTGTTGTAGGTCTCTGCAAGGTTGTTGGTTCGGATCCGTTTCCAATGCTGCCTATCAAAGCTGTAGAAGGTCATGGTTTGAGGCATTACTCTCTCTAACCATTGAGCAAGCTTTGAGTCCTTTTGCTCCCAATACTCAATCTTCTGCTTGAGAATATACTCTGCCACATGCTTGGAGGGGGCATTCACAATGTCTCGGACATCTTGCGCCACGGGTTTTCGGTAGCTCTTTCTGGAGCAATGAGATTGAGCGTTTTGCTGAACATGAAAAAGGCAGCGCTGCCAGGGTATCGAGCCGAAGTTCTTCTTTCTTGCTACCTTTAGGCCAGCATGATCATCAGAGATGATGAGCTCTACTCCATGAAGGCCTCTATCCCTCAAGGAAGCTAGAAAATCGCTCCAGTGCACTTCTGCCTCAGAAAGGCTTACAGAGATTCCAAGTACTGACTTTTTGCCTTCTTCGTTGACTCCAATGGCACTAAGGATTGCAACATCAATGACCTTTCCTTCATAGCGCACCTTTTCATATCTGGCATCGAGATACAAATAGATGACTCTACCAAGTTTTTGATTACGCCATTTCTCCAATTCAGTATCCAAAAGCTTCGCACATCTGCTGACTTCGGTGGAGGTCACGTTCATACCGCTCATTTCTTCTACAATGTGCTGAACTTTTCTGGTGGATACTCCCTGGACATACATCTCTGCTATAGCAAGTTTCAGGGCTCTTTCCGACCGAATTCCCTTCTCCAGGCATGAGGGATAGAAAGGCTCATACCTGGTTTGAGGAACTCGCAGATCCATGGCCCCCAGGCGAGTCTTGTACTTCTTGGGTTTGAAGCCATTTGAAGAGTCTCTGCGAGAGAGTGAGCGCTCATGAGAACTGGCTTGATTGTGCCGGTCTCGCTCAATTAGCATGAGGTTGTTCAGGACAATTTCAACCAAAGCTCTCATTGGTTCATCAAAGTTATTCTCAAATACTTGAATCATCTCGTCGATCTTACTATCATCAAATGAATAGGCCATCTCCGTTCTCCTTTTGTAATTGTGGTGATTAACAAAAGTTCGGAAATGGTCTATTTTGATTTTATAGCCCAGAAGTCGCAGGGTACGTACCCTGCAAAGAAGGAGATCTGCGATCTCCTAAGCTACCTGCTTTTAACTTTTACAGAAAGAACGATACACTCCCAAAATCCTCTACTACTTTGGTTTAAAAAATATTTAAACAATTCATTGTGTAAAGTTGAACAAGGGTCTTCTCCCATATGTAAGTCCAAACAATGTATCTACCATCTGCCTCGCATCTTGAACGAAACTCATAAAGTACTCCCTTCAAAGAGATCACTCGGGATAATCATTGAAATCCCAAACCAGGCAACTATAATACCTTTATATACTGAAGACTTCGGTGGAACCTGAGTGATTTTTTCTGTAGAAATAATTCCTATCGCCAATCTCCTCATCCAGTGCTTGTGCCACCTTAATTATTTCGAATGTGTTAAACCGAGGAGAAGTTTGAGCCAAAGATTTTACTGGACAATAGAAGGTGACTCAGGGAGTCATTGATAATGCAATACAATTTCATGTTTTCTGACGTTTCCACTACTACACTCGGGTTCTTTTGAATTTTTCAGGTTTGGAAAGTTAAAAAATGTTAACTATGCTTCAACAAAAGCTCAAAGTAAGTTAGGGATGACTTCAGTAATCTGCCCATAAACTAAATATCAAATATGCCTGTTTCACTTCTCAAAGATCTAGTATTCCTGGTGCTTCCAAGCTTACTGAATGTTGCAAATAACATTTTGGTTCTGTCTCTTTATTCCCGAAGCCTTTCTGCATCTGATTTCAATTTTCTAGAAATCATAAACGTGGCAATAGCATTCTTTATTATCATTGGTACTTTAGAGATTGGGCAAGCAATAGCCAGGGAAGTCCCAACTCTCACTTACCAAGAGTCGCTTCGCATTTTCTACAACGGGTTATCAGTTTTAATGTTCTTGGGTCTACCCCTGCTGATTGGACTCTACCTTAGCAAATCCATAATTCTTGAGTTTTTATCAATCCAAAGCCACTACGAAAAATACATCCATTGGCTGATCGTCCTTTGCTTTGCTAATGCAGTATTTAAACTCTTTCAATTGTTTCTACTTTTCCAACTGAATAGAAAACTCACAGCCATAATCAATCTGTCTTGCGTCAGTATCATGATTTCATTAAATTTTTACTACTATTTTGGCAACAACCTATCAGTCTATTCCTTCTGCTTTACCTATTTTTGTGGTTATGCTGGAGCCACTCTACTAATTTGCATGCTTGAACTAAAAAGAGTTCTATCAATAAAGCAGTTGCAAAACACTCTGTCTTTAGACACTAAGCTCATAAGAAGACTCTTACAGTTTTCCATTCCCCTGGTACTATCTTCTGTTACTATCCTGGTGTTTCAGTACTTTGATCGATTGATACTCACTACACAGTTCTCAGCTGAAGAGATGGCGGGCTACATAATTACTAACCGAATCAGCGGGATCTATAACTATGCATTTTTAGCTTTTGGAATTCTGTTCACACCAAAGATTTACAGGCACCACGCCGACTCGAACTTCGAAAGAAATTATTCTATTGTCTTTATTGTTACCATGGCACTGGTTATCGCAACCTTGATTCTAACAGCAATCTTTTCAGAATTAATTTTCAAGAATATTACCAAAGTCGAGTACCTTGTTTATGCAAAAGATTTGGGGATATTGTGCTGGGCAACTTGCTCAACCCATTTGGTAAAACTTTTCCCTGGCATGGAAATAGAAAGGAAAACCAATCAAATATTCTTGGTCAATTTGTTTGCCGCCATCATAGCAGTTTTCAGCTGTTACGTTCTGTCTTTGTATCTCGGATATACTGGAGTTGTTCTGTCAAAATATATTTCATCGACAGTCCTGCTACTAGCATATGCGCTCATTAGCAGAAAGTATTTAGGTTGGCCTAAGGGAATCACGGTTTCTATGTTAGTATTTTTTTCACTTTCATTTTACTTGCTTTCTTCAACTTAGGACTTGTTTATGGCTGGACTTATAGGCACTATTTCAAATGAATCTTGGAATTGGAGCCCTGAAAACTTTTCTCAGTGTTTGTCAGGTTACAAAGAACTTAATATTCAAAAGTGTGAGCTCCCTGAATTTCAATTCTATCGAATCTCTCTTCCATCAGATCTCAACAAAAGATGGTTTCTAAGAGATGAAAACAAAGGTATCTCTCTTGTTTTTGATGGTCACTTGTTCGACAAGTCTACGCTAATCAAAGACTATCATCAGGGTGATTCATCAATTGAGTGCGATCTTGAAATAATAATAGCTCATTTCCTCAAGTACGGTGTCGCGGGTTTATCAAAACTTAATGGAAATTTCCTTGGAATTATCAAACTGGATAAAAGTCAATCCACAATTGTTTTCAACGACCGCCTTGGATTCAAACAACATTTCTACACTTATTTTAAGGATTCCCTCTTTATCTCCCCTCAACCTAAAGTATTTAAGTCTATTCCTGGATTTAGCTATACAGTTAATCCCGAGACGATGTTTGAGTATCTGGCTTTAGGTGAGTGCTGGTCAGGCAGAACACTAATAAATAATATTAAGTACACTCTACCAGCAATTTGCCTTAAACTCAGTAATAACAAACTGGATGAGAGCATCTATTGGAAAGTCCATTACGAAAGCGATCGAAGTTTAAAGCCAATGGAACTTGCGGAAGAGCTAGCAATTCACTTAAAACGTGCAACCAGTGAACGCACGCAAAATCATCCTAGTATAGGGCTAACCTTAAGTGGCGGCTTGGATTCGAGAGTGGTATTAGCATCAATTCCTTCTGAACTAAGAGACTCTGTCTACGCAGCTACCTTTGGCCCCTGGGATTCGCATGAAGTACAGATTGCAAGGCGAACTATCAATGAAATCCCTATCAAAGAGCACCTACTACTTTCATCAAATCCTGCGGATTTAATTGAGCATGCTGCCTCCGAGATTGACAGAACCGCTGGACTCAGCTCTATTGGGGTGGCCTTTGCCTATCCAGTAGTTAAGCAGTTATCCCAAAAAACTGATCTGCTCCTTGATGGCTACGCAATGGACCTATCTTTGGGTGGCTCATATCTTTCAAGAAATTGCTTCAAACTGGAAAGTAATCAAGATTTGATAGGCTTTTTCAAATCAAAGAGAGTATTTTCCAATCAAGAGTTCAAAGAGTTAATGCAACCCAACTTTGATTCTGCAATGCCAGCTTTATTAGATCAGGATCTGGAGAACAAGGTTCGAGAAATTACTTCCGACGAACCAGCCAACAAAGTTGATGAGTTTGCTTTTCAAACACACATCGGCGCATTTCATGTTGGAGATATTACACCTAGATGTTTCTTTACCGTGCAACACCCAAGCGGAGATAATCGTTTTCTGGATCTAATACTAAAATGTCCCCCTGAGTTTAGATTTCAGCACAAACTTTATCGAAAAATGTTGTATTTCCTGGAGCCTGCAGTTAAAGACATTCCCTACAATCTAACCATGCTTCCTCCTAAACTCCCGATTCCCTTCTGGAGGATTGGTAAAAATGTGATGGCAGTGAGAGACCGCTTGATAAATCGCATGAGAAAACGAGACATTTTTCGCAATGTAAAGTCAAATCGAAGCTATGTAGATTATGACCTATGGTTTAGAAATGATTCAAAGTGGCAGGAGTACTTCCGGGAACTATTAATGAATAAGAATAGCCGCTATCGTGAGTTTTTGAATCCGGACGTGGTTCACAATATTTTAGAACAGACTATTGACGGCTCTTACCCGTCAACCAAAAAGCTGCTACTTATTGGCAATGTTGAACTATTACTAAGGTCTTTGGAAGACTGACTCTAGGCCGCTCCAATGACAGTTGAAACAACGCTCTTGGTCGCTACTCTGGTCATACCAGTATTATCATTACCTTTCTTCGACTTTTCCAAAGACAAATTGATTTCTCTTGCTATGCTGCCATCCTTGATTGCATTGGCATTCTCTGTACTTAGTTTTTCAAGAGGGTCAGGAACCGAGCTACTAGTTCACCAACACATCAAATTTTCCACCTACATATACATCTACTCTGTATGCATTATCATGAGTTCAATTTTGTCGTTTTGGCTGCCACTCACTTCCCTGATCGGATTATATTTGAGCTCTTCAAGACATAATCCAGTGTTCAGTCGAAAACGTATGGCATTGCTCTACTACTTAATGGCGATGGCAAGCTTAGCAGCTTTTACAATTAACTTTGCACGGGTAGGGTTTGACATTAGTTTGATGTTTCAAAACACGCGTCTCTACGAAGTAACATTTGCACGACACACTGCTATAAATTATTTATACTTTCTGAATACCCCTGCAATAATTCTCGGTATATTCTACAAATGGAAGTACAAGTCTGATCTCCGCTACAGTAAACTCCTGACTGCACTACTGGTATTTATTTCATTTTTTCATGGAATTAAGTTTACAGTTTTCGACACACTAATATTTCCGCTAATTTCCTGGCTCTACTTATATGGACTTTCGAAAAGAAGCATTTTGATTAGTTCTGTTGTTGGAATCGGGTTCCTGATTTTCTTTGCATATTTTACTGCATTTGTAAGGCAGTCCTCAGATTTGGACTTTTCCAGTTTTCTCACTTATATAATTCCAAATTATTTCAACCTCTTTTATTTAATCTTGAATGACCCAGTCGAGTCGATATTCTTCTTTGATTTAATACTATACCCGTTTTCAACCCTTTTACCATTGCCGAGAGAACTTGGACAGTGGGGAGAGTTTATTTTAAATGATAAGTATAACGCTGTACCAGGCTACTTCATGATTTTTGCAGGAATTGGTCATGGTGGATTTTACCTGGTATTTTCATTTACAAACTATTTTATCGAGTACTGTAGAAGAGATGTTACACCGTTCAAACTGATGTTTGGAGTTCTACTCGTATTTTCTTACTTGATAATGTTCTTCGGATACGCACTGACAAAATTCAAGTACCTTTTTTACCTTGCGGTATTCTTCATGATTGACATCGCATTAAGAATAGAAACTAAACACGCCAGTTAGTGTATAGGCTGCAATTTAGCTTAAATCCAGAGAAAGACTATCGCGCAGCGATTTGAAACAAAAAATCAGTCCTCAACTTCTCTTTATTTTCAATTGACACTTTGCCTAAAGTCACTTTGTTGATCGAACGAGTTTCCCAATTATCTAAAAACTCTCGAACGTCATTCATTGATACAGAAAGTTCTTTACTCTGATCTTTAATATTTAAAATTGCTGAATCAGCTTCCAGATCGGTATCTAGATACCCCACAATTGTAGGTAAGTCATGGGTCAGATACTCACGAACTTTTAGTGGAGAACCCTCTTTCATCCCAATTCTTTGCCAACACAAAGTGCCAATAGCGTACCCCATTTCCGCATAAAGTTTACGAAGTTCCTCGCCTTTCAAATACCCATGCCAATAAACATTAGCTTGCTGCTGATTTAAGCTCGCTTCACTTGGGCCAATAATGTGGAACTCATATTCAGGTAGCAGTGACGCAAGCTCAAGAATTCTATCAACCCCATGCCAGACTTGATCTGGCGAACCCACGAATGCGAACTTCTTAGCTCGATTTGACGACCTGAACCCGTCTGAATCGCTATCTTCGACATTGATACCATTACTCACAACCTGAATAGGTTTAGCAAAACAATCCAAGCTTCCAGCAATCTCATTAGAAACTGCAACAAAGGCGTCGACTTTAGACATAAGTACGCGCCTGGCCAAGCTATAGAAAAACGATACCACTGGCCCAAACCTCTTGATTTCTACAGTATCTAGTGAATTGACCTCAGTAACAACTGGAAAGCTTGATAGTATAAGACCTAGTCCTGGATAGTAGACATTTAGCCGGTAATATATCACGTCGGGAGAGAACTTCTTTAACTTCGAACGTATCCTAAGTGAACAAAACACCCTATTCAGATACCTCTTGACTCTAGACCGGGATCCGTTAATCACATTAACAACGTCCAATCCTTCGAAATCAACTGAGTTTGGTGATGTGACAAATACTCTTACGTCCTGCCCTTGACTTTTCCATTCGTTTATTTGCCGTATAAGTTTATTTCTTACCCCTAGTTGCGAAGTTAAGTCAAGTTCTAGAACATATGCTATTTTCATTCAAAGAATCTCTTCAGACTTTTCACAACCATCTTTACATCCTCTTCCCCTAGATGGTCACCCATTGGCAAACTCAATAACTCTTTGGCAGAAGAAGTCGCTATAGGACAACTATCAGCCTGGTTCAGATACTCGTAAGCCCTAAGATTTGGCAATGCAATTGGATAATGAACACCGGTTTGAACTCCCTCGTTAGCAAGAAAGTCCTTCAATTCATCTCTGCGAGAAGTTCTGATAACAAACAAATGGTATACATGAATCACATCTTCTGATACAACCGGTAACTTAACTTCACTTACATCAGACAGGGCCTCTACATATTGTGTAGCAGTGGTTCTTCTACGAGTAGTCCATTCATTAAGGTGGTTCAGCTTTATAGCTAATATTGCTGCCTGTAGACCATCCAATCGAGAGCAACGCCCCTCCATGATATGGTCATATTTCGCTATACGACCATGGTTAGCAATTCTTCTACACTTCTCAGCTAATTCTTCATCACTACAAACAATAGCGCCACCGTCGCCGTATGCCCCCAAGTTCTTGCCTGGATAGAAACTGAAGATTCCTATGTCACCAAAACTTCCCACACTCTTATTCCGAAATTTTGCTCCATGAGCCTGAGCACAATCCTCCACAACCTTTAGTTGATTGTCTCTGGCAAATTCCATGAGTCCATCCATGTCCACAGGCTGACCGTATAAGTGGACGGGAATAATAGCTGAAGTCAAATTACTTAATTTAGATTTAGCATCTTCAAGGGCTATGAGATGTGTGTCCGGGTCAATATCGCAAAAAACAACTTTCAGACCATTTCTGGTCACAGCCTCTGAGGTCGCAATGAAGGTGTTCGCAGGAACTAAAACTTCACTTCCTTCAGGCAAATCCAGAGCTTCAATCCCAATCTCCAGAGCGTCAGTTCCAGATCCAACTCCAACACAAAAATCCACACCCAAGTAATTAGCAAAGCTTGCTTCGAAACTCTTCACACGAGTTCCACCAACAAATGCGGATTGACTCAATACGTCATTGATTGCTGCGTCGATTTCATCTTTGATTGACTCGTACTGCCTAACTAAATCAAGAAACTTAACTTTTTTGACCGCCATAATACCTACTCGTAATGAACCCTTCTAACAATTTTTGCTGGGGACCCTGCGACGATGCAAGATGGTTCAACGTCTCGCGTTACAGTAGAGCCTGCACCCACCAGAGCACTTTTACCAATGCAAACCCCGGGAAGTATTACGGAATTCGCCCCAATCTTACACTGAGAACGCAAAGTTGGTCCGCACAAGCTCTCTTTAACACCTGGAGACTTGGGATATTTGGCATTTGTTAAAACCACATTGGGCCCAACCCAGCATCCTTTCTCCAGTACCGAATACTCAGGAATAAATGCCTGTGTATGAATGCGCACGTCAGACTCTATTTTTACATGATGTTCTACAACTGAAAGAGTTCCGATACTAACATTATCACCGATTTGATTAAGCTCACGTATATTTGCTTTGTTCCCAGTTTGAAAGTTAGACCCGATCACATTACCTGCATAAATTACCGAATGACTGCGAATCACCGAATTGTCTCCTATCACAGTCTCTTCTCCATTATAACCAGCAAACTCACAACCAATTATGCAGAAGTCTTCAACGATAACATTTGCACCTAGCTTGACATTACTATGTATCACCGCTGAGTCGGCTATCATGTTACATCCCCAATTTGCATTTCTGCGGTTGAAATCTCAAGCGTACTTCTTGTCCTGTCTCGATTGATTCATAAATAGACGAAATGAGCTCTAAACTTCTTCTTCCCTCTAACCCGTCTACGAGTTGTCTGGCATCATTTTGTATGCAGTCTACTACGTGGTTGTAATACTCTCTGTGACCAAACCCATAGACATTTGGAGGATTGGTACTATACTTAGCCATCACATCTGAGTCCGATGCTTGTTCATCTTCAAATTTCCAGTG
>Ga0255772_10002451_pt1 | contig 18110 bp, 14 predicted proteins | sample 071ome_34_FD_179970 | JGI IMG/M metagenome (GOLD analysis project Ga0255772, IMG submission 179970) | Coastal salt marsh microbial communities from the Groves Creek Marsh, Skidaway Island, Georgia - 071411BT metaG (version 2) | ecosystem: Environmental > Aquatic > Marine > Intertidal zone >...
AATGGTACACGAGTCGTTCACTGATTCCTAATCGTTGAGAGAGCTCATACGGAGACCCTGTACACTCTGACACAATGAGTCCATGAAGGCGCTCTAAGCGCTTCAAATTTTTAATACTGTTCATAATGAGATATTCTTGATTTCTTTCGAAACTATCTCACTATCAAATATTTAAAAAAAATGTTTAAGGGGATTTATAAAACCCTAAGCCAATTTAAAATGGGCTTATTCTTTCACCCTATCGGAACGCATTTTTCGATAGACGGCATAAAAAACACCAGCGACTAGCACATAGGGTAACGCCATTAAATACACAATACCGTTATTGATCCCTTCAGCCACTGAGGTGTCGGCTCCACTCTCTAATACCGCCCTACACATAGCACATTGACCGTAGCTAGAAAAATGGCTAAGAAGAAGTAAAAATAGAATGAGCTTAGTACGCATAGTAAGGTGAAATCATGAGGTAAACGACGACCCCTGTAACAGCGACGTATAACCAAATAGGAAAGGTATATCGGGCTAACTTTTTGTGTTCTTGATAGGCCCCTAAGAAACCCCTTAAATAGGTGTGAAGCACAAAAGGTATCACCACGATAGAAAGAACAATGTGCGAGATCAGGATGAAGAAGTACACCCCACGCATGATCCCCTCGCCGCCGTATGGCGTAGAATCAGAGGTCATATGGTAGGCCACATACATTGCAAGAAAAGCCAACGAACATGCGATGGCGACATTCATCAATGTATTGTGAAGCGAACGCTTTCCATTTTTAATCGCCCAAAGCGCAGCAATTAAAAGCACTGCAGTAACACCATTGATCGTGGCATAAATCGGCGGTAGAAAACTAAGTGGTTCAACATCTGGTATACGAACTCCAAACAAAACGGCCACTGCAATCGGTATAAGAACTGAAACAATATTTATTGCGCGTTTTGCCTTCTTTGCGTTAATGCTTGCCATGCTATTCTTCAATTAAGCGATTAATATCTTCTATAAGTAAGCTAATTTGCTCTTCTTCTCCGTTCTCATCTGCACCTTCATCAATAGAGATAGTAGCTCTGTAATAAATGATAGGATTTCCAAAGCCATCTAAACTCGACCTAAGAAAACCTTCCTCGTCTATGAGGGCAAACAAGCCGGAATGCTCGAATCCTCCTGGCGCCTGCTCGTCTTCTTGAGCAATCATGAAGAATCCTTCTCGTGCTAGTGCATAAACCTCTTCAACCGGACCGTTTAACAAGTGCCATTGGGTGGTAGAGGCATTATACTTCTCTTTATATTTTGAGAGTCGCTCTACCGTATCGTAGCGCGGATTGATACTGATGGATACGAACTGAACGCGATCATTACCTTCAAAAATAGAAGCCAAATAGTTCATGTTTTCACTCATGATTGGACAAATGGTAGGGCAAGTAGTAAAGAAGAAGTCCAAGACGGTGATCTTTCCTTTGAGATTCTCTTGAGAAAAAACATCCCCATTATGATCTATAAACTCAAAATTAGGAATAGCTCTTGGGCCATTCGCACCCATGACATAGCTCAATTTGGCAGCCCCATACATTGCGTCTTGGCTCATGGTAATGCGGTTAGCATCGACCACCTTATCTTCTTTAAGTCGCTTTAGGATTGAAGGAATAACCAAGAATCCGAAGATCAAAACGATCACCGAAATCCAAATAAGGGTCATTTTTTTATTTTGCTTCCGTGCTGTAGGCATTGTTTTTCTTTAGGGCAAGACGGTATTCAGCCAAGATTATCTTCATGTCGTCTTCCATTTTATTATTGAGCTCAGCTACCGATCTCATATCGTACCCGTATTTGATCCCCTCATCTTCATCGTTTAAACGTCCTCTCAATGCAGCATTCTTATCTACGATAAAAACGTACGGACTCGAAACGTTACTATCAAGGCTAAGATCAGTTCCTATGCTGTTAAAAAGCGCTTCGATTTGAGTGTCAGTAGTAGTATAATTAATATATCTAGAGGTATCACTAATTTGTGCTAGCTCTGAGAGTATTGCTTCAACCGCTTCTTTCTGACCTTCACTACTTACCAAGATGGTCCGAAAATCGGTGAATTCTGAGAATCTTTTATAAATCTTTTGGTTGAAATTAAAGAGATAACCCTTGTTCTCATTGGCAGCATTACCCAGGAAGATCAATAGACTAATTTTACCCTTGAGAGGAGGAAATGTCTCCTCAATAGACCAGCTGATGTTTTCTTTAAGTAATGAGAGTCTGCCGAAATTTGTAACCCCAGAAGCGAAGAAGAGGTACACTACTAGGGGTAGTATAAACAGAACACCTAAGACAACAGGTTTTTTCATAGCATTTTAGCTTTGCAAAAATAAAAAAAGGCGGCCATAGTCTGGTCGCCTTTTCAATGAATCCTTCACTCGGAAGACTTCGATTAAAAGTCCCAAGTCATAAATGTCGTATTGAACATTTCGTATACGTAGTTCGCCTCAGAAAGCAATAGGGTAATCAAATACACAATCAAGAAAACAGGAGTCCATACAACTACCCTTCTCAGTGACGCGCGTTCGTCTCTAAGGTGCATGAAATCCCACGCAATGTAATAGGCCTTTACCAATGTTAAAATGATAAAGATCCAGTTTAACAATTTAGTACCTAACAAGCTACTCTTGGTTAAGAACTCAGGTTTTACAATACCTAGTCCTACCTCAATAGCGGTAACAACAGAAAGAAAAAGTAAAACGCCCCAAATCTTTTGTTGATTGTTTTTAAAGGTTACTAAGCCTCTAAATATTGTGAGTTTGTGTTCGTGTGCCATGTTTAAACAAGATAGAAAAAGGTGAATACAAATACCCAAACAAGGTCTACAAAGTGCCAGTAAAGACCAACCTTCTCAACCATTTCGTAATGTCCGCGTTTCTCATATGTTCCAATGAGTACATTGAAAAAGATGATGATGTTGATCATGACCCCTGAGAATACGTGGAAACCGTGGAAGCCTGTAATAAAGAAAAAGAAATCTGCAAAAAGTCTACTTCCATATTCGTTTCTGATCAGATTAGCTCCTTCTACAACGCGAACGGCATCATTAAGCTTAGCGATAGCTTCATCGCGTGACAGAACAGTTTTTTCTCCTTCTTCGTTTAACCTTTCAGTTCTAATGGTAATTGCCTCATTTGCCATAAAGCCATTAGTCACCTCTTCTAAGCTATAGGTTGTTGGCTTTTCCCCACTCTCAAACCACACCCCTTGTGATGAAGAATGATACACGGCTGTTTCTGAAGGATCTTCAACAGCTAAATCTGCCAGAGCGACACGTTCTCCCGTATTGATATCAACAAACTGAAGGATACGACCACCCTTTGTTTCAAGAGCACCATAATCTCCCTTGATGAAGGTTGCCCATTCCCAGGCCTGAGAACCAACGAATATCGCTCCACCGATGATGGTTAAAAGCATATATAATACCACCTTCTTTTTATCCATTGAATGTCCAGCGTCAACTGCAAGTACCATAGTTACCGAAGACATAATAAGCACAAAAGTCATGAAGGCCACGTAGTACATCGGGAAGTTTCCATGAAAGAAAGGTACGTGGGTAAAAACCTCATCGGCTATTGGCCAAGTTTCAATAAACTTAAATCTTGAAAACCCGTAGGCGGCTAGAAAAGCAGAGAAAGTCAAGGCATCGGAAACGATGAAAAACCACATCATGAGTTTTCCATAACTCGCATTTAGTGGTTTCTGGTCTCCCCCTCCCCAGAGGTTTTCGTCAGCGTGTTGTGAGATTGAACTATCCATAATTAGGTGTTAACTGCGCAAAGGTAACGGTTTGCTTGATTTTCAAAAATAGGTTGAAAGAATTACTTTACGAAATGCATAAATAGAACCAAATAAAGCCATAGTAATCCTAGAAAGTGCCAAAAAGTTTCACCCAATTCGAACCCTAAAATAGCAGTCGGTGCATAGCGCTGTTTGAAGGTTTTATAAAACACCACAGCAAGTACAATAAGTCCGGCAAACAAGTGAATAAGGTGCACGAAGGCGATTAGAAAGATGTACGAAATTTTAATACTACTGGTAGGACCGGTAAAATAATAACCGTTGGCGATCATAGCGCTAAATCCCGTGAATTGAAGATAGACAAACGTGAGACCCAGTAAGGCTGTAAGTCCTAACAGACTTGCCGCAGCTTTATAATCTTCCCGTTGCAGTCTTCTTCGAGCGATGTAGAAAGTGATACTACTGATCAGAATAACTGCAGTTGAAATCCAAAAAGAAAAAGGAAGGTCGATTTCAGCAATCCAGTCTTTGCGTTTACTGCTCACGATATAGGCACTTGTCCATCCAGCAAATCCCATTACCAGACTGATCAAAGAAAACCATAACATCATTTTCTTCGCGCGTCTCTGTCTTTTGATTTCTTCGGCAACTTCCATTTTAAATTATTATGAGGTTAAAAAACGATCTACAACGAACGTAATTTGAATGAGCGTTAAATAAATGACACTCCTAAGCATGAGTGCTTTGGCGTGTCGCCCGTCTAGGGTTTGAAACAATTTCAAAGCAGGAATCAACATGTAGATTCCAAGTAAGAAAATGAATCCAGCAGCAACTATTGACAAGTGCAGTCTTCCGGTAAATCCGAAGACCGGAATTACAGCAGTGACTAAAGTCCAAATAGTATATACCACAATTTGAAAGGCCGTTTTCTTATCCCTAGATCCAGTGGGTAACATTTTGAATCCCCCTTTTGTATAATCTTCGTGCAGAATCCATCCCAAGGCCCAAAAATGAGGGAACTGCCAAAAAAACTGAATCATAAAAAGCGTACCAGCCTCTATACCAAACTGATTAGTAGCACCTACCCATCCTAGCATAAATGGGATGGCTCCCGGAAAAGCCCCTACAAATACCGAGAGAGGTGTTCTCGTTTTAAGCGGTGTGTAAAGGGCAACATAAAGTAAGACCGATAACAGTCCGAACAAGGCCGTCTTTAGGTTGAGGACAAAGAGCATCGCTGCTCCCAAAAAGGTCAAGCTAAAGGCCACCACCAAAGCAAATGAAACAGTCATCCTTTCAGTAACCAAAGGCCTTGTTTGAGTGCGCTTCATTAGGGCATCTAGCCTTCTTTCAATTACCTGATTAAACGCATTTGAAGCCGAAACCAATGACATACCCCCAAAACCTAAAAAGAGTAAGTTCTTTAGGTCAATAGGGTCAGCTGCCAACAGATAACCAGCAACCGCAGAAAAGACTACGCTAATAGATAAGCGGACCTTGATCAAGACCTTTAATTCGGCCAAGAATTCGCTCAAAGAAGTAAACGCAAATCGATCCACTGTTATCATTCAAAGCGCAAAGATAAGCCCTATAAAAGCCATAAAACAAAAATCCGGACGTTGGTCCGGATTTTAATTTAGAAAAGCGTTTAACCTTATTGTAACCTAAAAGTAATTGGAATACTAAATGGTACCTTAACCGGTCTACCACGCTGCTTACCAGGAGTCATATCTGGAAGAAGTTCGATAATTCTCAAAGCTTCTGCCTCAAGATTCTTATCCGGACCTCTCATTCGGATTCCTCCGATACTTCCATCTCTTTGGATTACAAACATCACGTTTACACGGCCTTGAACTCCCATTTCTTGGGCAATTTCAGGGTATCTGAAGTGCTTGCGTATATGTTTTTGCATTTGTTCTTGAAAACAAGCTTTCTTATCGCTCGCCCCTTCACAACCCGGAAACACAGGTACGTCTTCAATAACGGCAAAAGGAACCGAAATATCTTCGTCAATTTCTTCAACCTCGACTTCTTCAATTTCGATTACCTCTTCTTCTTGAGAGGTTTCAGTAGACTCAATTACAGTCTCTTCAACTTCTTCTTCATCCTCAACAACCTCGATCACCTCAGGAGCAGCTGGAGGCGGTGGAGGCGGTGGAGTCTTAAGCTGCTCTGTCAAAGGAACTTCCTCATCTAATTGATCTTCAACATTTAAAGCAATGTCGTAGTTGACCGCCTCATCGTATTTTTTCCATTCGAGGCCACGCCAAACGACGAACATAGTAAAAGCCAATCCTATTGCGAAATACAATCCACTATTACGGTTTATATCGGCTTTTGGATTCTTTTTTGGTTCCATAGACTACATTTTGATGTTCGCTAATTTAAATATTAATTCGAAAAAGGAACTAATTATTTCGGCTTTTTGCATTTAACAAAACCCTTGATAAATAAGGATGCAATACAACACCAACTGCTACACCGAGCGCGTTGGCATAAAAGTCATTCCAATCTGCTTGCCTGTAGGTAGTTAACCACATTTGAGCGAATTCAATCATACCGCCATAAAATAGACTGTAAACGATCACCCAAAAGCGAAGGGTACCTTTGTTAACATCTTTAAAGCCTTCGATAAAGGCTTGGGCAAGCAATAGACTAAATCCTAAGTAGAAACAAAAGTGTACCACCTTGTCGAATCCTTCGAAGAACAATTGAGAAGAGGAAGCACTCTCAAAATTAATGAGGCTTAAGGCCGCAATGAGGGTAGCATAGAGCACAAAACCTATTCGATACAAATAGGTGCCGAGCCTTTTCATTTATGCAGAAACAAGTTCTTCGTAGGCTCCAGCATCTAAGAGTCCATCGTATTGTGAAGGATCACTCACCTCAACTTTTATCATCCAGCCCTTACCATAAGGATCGCTGTTCACAAGTTCAGGTTCTTGATCTAAGGCCTCATTCAATTCGATGATTTTACCACTCATAGGCAAAAAGAGATCTGAAACGGTTTTAACAGCCTCAACAGTACCAAACACCTCATCTTGATCAAGCGACTCATCGAGAGTTTCTACCTCTACATAAACAATATCACCTAGCTCTGATTGAGCGAAATCAGTAATGCCAATAATAGCGATAGACCCTTCTAACTTAACCCACTCGTGGTCTTTAGTGTATTTCAAATCTGCTGGAATATTCATGTCTCTTTTTCTTTTCGACAAATGTAAGGTTTTAGGTGACTTATTCTATGCTAATTGCCAAAACGGTATCGAAGGCTTAATCCCGCACGAAGCGTCATCTGAGGAAAGGCCGTAGAAACCTTAAATCGAGAAAAAGTATGATCGTAATAGGCCATAATGTTCAATTGATTGGTGAAGGCATAATCTGCAGTAAGACGACCCGAGAAACGCTCCTGGCCTGCAGTAACTTGAGGAGCCAAGGCCTCATCAAGAGCCCTCAAAATGGTTTCGTTTGTGCGATACGAAACATCACCTTTGAGGACCAAGTCACCTGTAAAGTACTGTCTGGTTCCGCCGAGCATCATACTCCATTTTAATTGCGAAAAACGCTTACCCATTCCTAGCACGAATTCTTGCCCCCTTATTTCTGTGAGAAGATTGTTTGAAAAACTAAAATTGAGCATTCGATCTAAGAGTATACTAGATTGAAACTGCCACAATCTCTTGGTTTCAAAATCCACACCAATCAAAGGATTAAATTGATCATTCAAAACAACTGATCCAATAATGTAGTCAGGTTTAACATCTAAATTTTCAGGGTTAAATAAGCCATCATTCTTAGCCAAGTTGTTCTGATATTGATTCACTGAATACGCAGAGCGATATCCGTGGTTCAGAGTAAATCGTGAAAATACCTCAGGTAGAATTTGATTCACAGAAAGCGTCCAATTTGGAAGTCCAAAACGATGAAAAGGTGAAAGTGATGTCGCATTGATATCTTTACCTGAATAGGCAGCGACTAAAGCGGTCAGCAAGACTTCTGGATGAAGTGAACTGTAGGCTGCAGGGAAGCCTTCAGCATCTACCTTACCATTATCTAATCCGTTCGCAACTGCAAGTCTTCTAGCCGCAGCAAGGCGCAGCGTTTTAAAGTCTTCGAACACAGCTGATTCTGAGGAAGAAGACGTAGCCTTAAAAATCGAACTAAGAAGTACCGCCGTGGTACTGTAACTTCCTTGTTCATTAGCAAGAAGCGATTCAAAACTTAGCCCTTGGCTACCGTTTATCACCCTAAACTGCTCTTGAATTCGATCGCTTTGGCGTTGCTGGTAATTCAAGTTGAGCGAAACTTTACTTCCAAAATTTATTGTAGCGTCTGTATTTACAGTAGTATTCGCGTCGAAAATAAAAGGGCTATTGAATTGTCCGAATTGTGTAAGATAACCCCGCTGGGCAGCCTCAAATCTAAGGTCTGAGCTAGGCCTACCGAAAGTGAGCATGGGATCCAATTCAAAAAATCCTCTATCGTTTACTATACGATTATATCCGGGCAAAGCAAGCCCTTCATTTTGGGTCCAATTCGATCTCACATTTACCGAAAAGCCTTCCCATTTCAGTCCTATTTTTTCAAAAAAACCGCTGACATTCAGGGCACCCGAAGCATTTATCGTGCTCGCCGTTTGTATGGTATTGACAGGTTCACCTGCCAATTGAAGGAGTGCATCAGATCCGCGTTGTGCATTAAAGCTACCTGTGTAATCTAACTGTGCCGATAAGAAATCAGTCCATGAGATGGCATTAAAGGGTAATGTATAAGAGGCCCTTATGGTTTGATTGTAGGTGTTGGGCTGGCCCCAATCTAAAAACGAACTCCAAACGGTAGCCGTTGAATTCGTTTCCTCTGAGGGCACAGGCACTATATTATTTTGCGTGGCATTCAATACTACAGAAAGACCTTCTAACGGATTTGCCGAAAGCGATCCCTGCCAATTGGTTCTGAAATTTTGCTGTAGGAGCATAGGAGGTGCAATAAACTCTACAGATGGATCGTAAAGCTGTCGGTATTGCTGCTGACTGTACAAGCGGTTAATTGCTGTCTGCAGAGAAGCGCCAACTACACTTCCGGCAAAGGCATAAGATAAATTCGCGTTTGCCGAAGAACGCTCTGAAAAGGCCGTTTCAAAATCACTTTGAAAGGTTTTAGAACTAGTGACAGAGGCTGAGAAATTTTCAAGATCAAAGAAATCTTCTTTGCTATCGGGCTTACGCTCGATACTTAATCCTTGGAGCGCAAAACTTTTGATCTCATTTCGCTGCTCAGCTTGTTCTTTAATCGCAGCCGCATCTTGTGAAGTAGAGGCTGCATTCATTCGATCCACCAGAGTGAGGTCTTCATAAACCGGATCGTATTCTGGTGTGCTTCGCGCATCAACCCATGAAAAACTAAAAGGCGCCCTTAATCGTAATCCTTGAGGAAGAAATCTACCTAAATTTGATTGGAGATTGAGATCAAAGCTCTGAGTATTATCTAAACCTCTCAGGTTAGGATTATCGTCGATAGCCCCAAAACCTACCGTCGACTTTGAATATCCTGATCCCACTCGAACCACATCAGAAAGACTCAATTGCGCACTAGCATTCATGGCCCATCCCCCTCTGTGATTGATTCCGCTCAAACGAAATTCATTGAACCATAACTCGGCATTAACCGCGGTAGGTGACCGCATATTCTTTACTCCAAGCATGGCCGAGCTAATACTTCCAATAGAAGGGTTCCCTTTAACGCGAACGGTGTAGCCTTCAAACTCTACGGTGTGATCTAGAGAACCACTTGACAGCTGAAGAGACTTTGCTCGACTGAGGTCTTTCAAATCTAAATCTAACGCATTATTATCAGGCCATATTTGTTCTGGATCAACAGCTCCATGAGGCGTAAACCTAATGGGCCATTCAATTTCATAAAAGTTCTCTGAATAATCAGTACCCATGCGTATGAACGCATTTATGACCTCCTCTTGAAGGTTATTCTCTGGTGACTCTGCATGAACAAAAAGCTTTAAGCGATCGTGCCTTCTCATATCAAACTGAACCCTTCTGAATACTGCCTTAGCCTCCTGAGGCTTCAGGTTTTCAATGTAAACTCTTAACGACTGTTCGTTTTCTCGAACAATTGTATTTGTATTGTTCAAACGCTCGCGTACTACTCCTGGAGGAAGAACATAAGGTATAGGGCTTCTATTGCTGTTTTCTTCAATGTTGATAGCTCCAATTTCAAGTTGAGCCGTAGCGCCACTGGGAGGAGGCGCATCTGCTTCTAGCGGTTTATCGTAAATCCTCCAACTACCTTGCACCAAATCAATCCCAGCAAACCTCAACACTACAGGGGTGTCAAAGTCTTTTAACACCATACGCATAAATGGAATCGATCTAAAGTCTTGAATTCCTCCAACCGCGTTAGTAAATTCTCGAAGCGGAATTTTATACTGTACCCAAACCGTTTTCGAGGGGTTATCAATGGTTCTTACCGTAGCAACATAAGGCGAATCCTCATTTACTACTGCTTGCAGGGGTATCTCATACTGAAAATAACTCTCGACCGTATTGGTTGCGAAGTCACGGTCGGCGTCCTCAACATCCGGCAATACACTTGATCCTCTATTAAAATCTGAAGCCTCAATCGGAGAATTTCCTTGGGTATTATTGAAGAATTTATAGCGATCGACGATAGATCCATCCGTTTCTAAATAGTTTTGATAATTGTCTCTAGCAGGATCTTCACTCGGTCCCGGATAGATCAAGGCTTCCTGTGCATCATCTATACCGTCTAATCCTAAATCCTGTGATGCTCTCAATGCGGGATCATTATCAAAATTGTAGATTAAGGCGTTTCTCAATGGAACCCTTCCGAAGGGTACCGTTGTTGCCTGTGCATCGAGACCATTCTCGAACTGAGCCGCCTGATCAGGGAGTATATCCTCTGATACATTTCCAAGGTCAATGACGAGCTTTCCAGAGACGTTAGACCCCGGTTCAACCGGATGCATCATCCAAAACTGCAGATACTCGATATTACTCTGCTCAAAATTAGTATTTGAGAAAGCCCGCATCGTTCCTCCCCAACGAGCAGAAGTAGCATTTGGATTGAAATCAAGAGCTGTATTATACGGTCCGGCTTCATTCGGAAAATAGGCTACATCGAGGGTACGCTGAACGGCGGTTTGACCCTGAATGACATCTGTTTCAGGGTAAACCTCATTAATGAAGACCCTCCGCATTCGATTGTCACCAAGCATAGCCTCCGTAATTCCAGCAGGCCTAGATCTGCCGTAAAAAAGCGGATCGATAGTATACCAAGCAAGACGTGCACGATCACGCATCGCCTCGACACCCGTCAAGCCATCAGGATGACTTGAAAGCACCCATTCTTTAGGATCGGTAAGATCTATGAATTGTTGAGTGTCTTCAAAATCGTCAATATAACTAGTAATTTCTTGATTGAATGAAGTGTTTGCAGGAGCGCTCGGAATCAGCGCTGCAACCTCTGCCTGAATAGCGATCTCAGAGGGAACCTCAGTGTCGATCGTCGGCCACTGATTAATCAGACGCGTTAAAAAGGGAACTTCTTTGCGGTACTTTAAGGTAGCCCCTATCATAGTATTATTAATAGGTTCAACCCCATACGCCGCTTTTTGAGTCAATGGCCGTTCCCTTAAATTCATCAATGCGCCACCAACTTGGAAGTTATCTGAAAACTCATGATCTACCGTTAAGCCAAAGAATCGCCTGGTCAATTGCCCAAGCTGTCCGGCATCTTCAGCGGTCACGTCAATAGGAACTCCAGAAGCCGCAATACTTGGATCTAGAAGGATGACCGAAGAAGTGGTGTAATCCACCTCATAATCAATACCCTCAGTGAGAAGTCGACCTCCTGCCCTCACCTGAACAGATCCGGGCACGGCATAGAGCACCCCAAGCGGGATACTACTTTGATCGTTCAATTGAGCACCTGCATACGAACCCTTAATGGCAAATCGATTTGCGCTCGCATCTTGGAGTGCTGCAGCTTTTGTCAATCCGTAAAGGCTTTGGTATACAAATTTCTGCTGGTTGGCATTATAAGTAGCCAGGTCTTCATAGAGCTCTTCACTCGAACTCCTAAGTGCTGCAAAAAGAAAAGATCCGAAAGGTTCTGTTTTTGTAAAAATGATCCTACCGTTTTCGGCATCTACAGTTACACCATCGACAAAATCAAAAAACCCATCTCCCTCTGCTGAGACATTATCATAAGCATCAAGGCGATCGAAATTGAAAATGCGCAAAAGACTTTGATCCTTAAAAGAATCTGGCCAAGGCAGATTCTCATCGGCGGGCGATAAAAAATTTCGAGGGCTAGGATCTTTATAAAGCAGTTGGAGCTGAAAATCAGCAGCTGTTAATCCAAAAGCACCGATGGCGTATATATTCTTCATCATCAGATCCCATATCGGATCCTCTACCCGTGTAATAGTACTTTTCAGGAGTTTTACTACCAGACTTTCTTCAGATCCGAGTCTGTTGTCATTAGAAAATTCTCCTACGGTATACACTTGACCGTTGTAGGTATACTGAAAGGCAACCGCAAGTACCTCATCGGTACTCAACGGTTGATTTAAAGACAGATATCCGAGTTGAGCATTGAAACTGTAGTGCACTCCAGCCTCAAGCTTTCTAGCGTTATTCAAATTTGTGAAATGTACGCCATTGGTAAGGCGCTGACCCAAGAGGTCTAGCTCAGCTAAATTAGAGCGCGGGGCACGAATCGCTGCAGTAACTCCAGTCCCTCCAATTAAGGCAGGGTCTAAGGCGTTTACTCGGTTATCCGGAAGCGTGCTCGTCGAAGCGTAAAAAGACTCTGGCGCCTCAAATGAAACGTTTTCAGGCAAGGATTCTCCTAGATCCTGAAAGGCTACGATACTTCTAACGTTATCTGTTTGCTGTTGGCGGTTGGTCACCCAAACCTCCATTCGGGTAATCTGGACATTACTGGCAATGAAGGGATAGTTTTCTAAGGCCACATCGTATTGATCTCTAAAGTAATGCGCGAGAAAGAAATGGGTGTTTTCTTCATAGTCAATAGCGCTCAACTCAAAACGGTTTACTACGTTACCATTTTCTGAACGGACGCTGGTGCGCTGAGCCCGTTGTTCTCCATAAATTGCTGCAAGTCGGGTCCTTCCGAATTGAAACTCCGTCTTTACACCAAATACGTTTTGAGCACCCGACATCAGGGTGCTTTGAATCGGCAGACTTACATTTCCAAATTCAATAGAGCGCAACCAATCGTCTTCTTGAGGAGTATAGGTGAGCTTAAAAAGATTTTCGAAGCTAAAGGCCGACCTGCTATCGATGGCTGCGCTAACGGTTAAACGCTCTCCAATTTGTGCGTCGAGATTGAAATCAAATTGCTGATCGATATCGAGCAAGGTCGAGCGCTGATTACGCAATGCCAATCCAGGATTCTCTGTCCGCTGAACCAGAGCACCTGTATCAAAATTGAATCCTCCACTAGTAGCGACCGTTATGGTATTGCCCCCGAAGACCGATTCAAAAAAGTCAGAATTCACATAATAGGTGGGTAATAAGTCTTTTTTAGAAGCGTTAAGCGAATCATTCACTTTAGACAGAGCGTCGGTCTTGTCACGATAATTAGAGGCTATGGTTTGTCTTCTTACCGCTTCATAAAATGCAGTGACTGACAAATACATCGGATAACCCGAAGTTTGCTCAACCACTACCTGGCGCTTCACAAACCTTGTATTTACAGGATCGTACTCGTAAATCTCTTGAATAGGGTAAGGAGATAGAACTGGGAGTTCTTGGCTATAGGTATACTGTGAATAGGCTGCTAAGGCAACATAAATTACAGTAATAACCGCATGGATTCTCTTACCAATCAAAGTGCGTTTAAAGTGTTTTTGATCAATTCTTCAACCGTTGCCGATGGGTTTTCTTTTGCAAAGCGTTCAACAACCTTGAAGACGGCCTTTCTAGAAAAGCCTAAAACCTCTAAGGCTGCCATTGCTTCTTCGGCATGCGCTAGTTGAGAGGCATTTGCCATAACGACATTCGGTTGATCGTGCATAAGTAGGATGGCCTTATCACGAAGATCTAGTAATACGCGTTGTGCCGTTTTCTGCCCAATACCCTTGACAGACTGTATCTTCTGTACCTGCTCATTGACAATCGCTTCAAGAATCTCTTCTGGCGCCAACGAAGAAAGCATTGTTCTTGCCGTATTTGCTCCTATACCACTCACAGAAAGAAGCAACCGAAATACACTCCGTTCAAAAGCTGTAGTAAACCCAAATAAAGTGTGAGCGTCTTCTCTAATTTGGAGGTGGGTAAACAAACGGATCTGTTCTTCGTCTTTAATCTGCTGAAAGGTGTAGAGCGAAATATCAAGGTGATATCCTACTCCAGCGCATTCTATGACCACATGGGTTGGACTTTTCTCAACGAGTTTACCTGATAAATGCGTGATCATGAGTGGGCCTTATTTAGATTTTTCTCTGAGTTGCGCGTCGATTACTGCAATAGCCGTCATATTGATTATTTCTTCAACACTGGCACCCAGCTGCAGAATGTGAATGGGTTTTTCAAGTCCAAGCATGACGGGCCCAACAGATTTTACTCCGTGCAGTTCCTTGAGCAGCTTATAGGTAATGTTAGCGGCATCTAGGTTCGGAAATACGAGGGTATTCACGCGTCGGTTAGCCAATTTTGAAAAAGGAAAGGTCTTAGCTCCCATTTCTTGATTGAGGGCAAAATCTGCCTGAATCTCTCCATCCACGACGAGGTCAGGATGATTTTGATGCAACAGTCGAACGGCCTCCTTCACCTTCTTGGCTTCTGGATGCTTAGACGAACCGTAGTTCGAGAAAGAAAGCATGGCAACAACAGGCTCAAATCCGAAGGCCTTTACTTCTTTGGCTGTCATAACCGCGATCTCTGCCAACTCTTCGGCTGATGGGTTGATGTTGATTGCGGTATCTGCCAAAAACATGGGTCCTCTTGGCGTAATCATGATATTCATTGTAGAGGCCCGTTTCACGCCAGGCCCTCTGCCAACGGTTTCAAGCACAGGAAGTAGCACCTTTGGAAACGAACGTGAATAACCCGAAATCATCGCATCGGCCTCTCCGCTTAATACCATCATAGGACCGTAATAATTGCGGTGTTCCATGCGAACACCTGCACTGTATTTTTGAACCCCGTTGCGCTCTCCTCTCTTCCACAAGAGATCAGCGAAAGCATCACGTCTTTCTTGCTCTTCGTCTTCGCCTGGATCTAATACAAGCAGATCAGCATCAAACTCTAACTCTTCTTTAAGACTCGTAATCACTTCTTTGTCTCCTAACAAAATCGGAATGGCAATACCTTCGTCATAAACGAATTGGGCTGCCTTGAGCACATCGATCTGATCAGCTTCTGCAAACACTACCTTCTTAGGATTAGAGCGAGCCTTATCGTGAAGCGAACGGATGAATTTATTATCTGTCCCAGACCGGGCCATAAGCTCATCTTCATAACGTTCCCAATCTGTAATTTCTTCTTGGGCGACACCTGAGTCCATCGCCGCTTTAGCCACGGCAGCAGGAATCTTCGTAATCAATCTCGGATCAAATGGTTTTGGTATGATGTACTCGCGTCCGAAACTCAATTTGGTAATATCATAGGTAATATTGACCTGCTCTGGAACGGGCTCTTTGGTCAATTCAGCCAATGCACGTACAGCGGCCATCTTCATTTCTTCATTGATCTTAGTGGCACGAACGTCAAGCGCCCCTCTGAAGATGAATGGAAATCCTAGAACATTATTGACCTGATTCGCATGATCAGACCTACCCGTGGCCATAATGACGTCTTCGCGTGTGCGTAAGGCCAGGTTATAATCAATCTCTGGGTTAGGATTCGCCATGGCAAAAACTATAGGATTCTTTGCCATGCTTAACAGCATTTTTTCAGAAACAATGTCTGCAATAGAAAGTCCAATGAATACATCTGCATCTACCATTGCCTCTTCTAATGTCTCAATGGTGCGAGAGGTGGCAAATTCGAGTTTTGAAGGATCAAGATTTTCTCTAGTCTTCTGAATCACTCCTTTGCTGTCAAGCATCACAATGTTTTCACTGCGCGCACCAAAAGCCTTGTACAACTTAGTGCATGAAATAGCGGCAGCTCCAGCGCCACTTACCACTATACGTACGTCTTCTATCTTCTTTTCAGCAAGTTCCAAGGCATTCAACAAGGCCGCTGCAGAAATAATGGCGGTTCCGTGTTGATCGTCGTGCATCACCGGTATATCGAGCTCTTCTTTGAGTCTTCGTTCAATCTCAAAGGCTTCAGGAGCCTTAATGTCTTCTAGATTAATCCCTCCGAAAGTTGGAGCGATGCGTTTAACTGTCTCTACAAAGGCGTCTACATCTTTGGTGTCGACCTCAATATCGATGCCGTCGATATCGGCAAAAATCTTGAATAATAAGCTTTTACCCTCCATTACGGGCTTTGAAGCCAAAGGACCAATATCGCCCAAGCCTAGCACGGCTGTTCCATTAGAAATCACTGCAACCACATTCCCTTTAGCGGTGTACTTATACACATCGTTGGGATTCTTCTCTATCTCTAAACAAGGCTCAGCAACCCCAGGAGAGTAGGCTAACGCCAAGTCTCTTTGCGTTTGGTATGGCTTAGTCGGAACAATCTTAATTTTACCTGGCTGAGGTTTGGCGTGGTAGACCAAAGCTTCGCGCCTTAATCGCGCTTTGCTCATATCGAATGCAGTTATAATTGAGTAATCAAAGATAATTGAATTTGGCAGCCTTACTGCCTCAAAAAATCGATATTACGCTTTAAACCATTGAACTTAGTGCGCTTTAAGGCTGACTTCGAAAATACCTGTTTAAAGGTTTCTTCAGTAAGCTCAATCATAGCAGCTGCATCTAATTCTTGAAAAGCCGGTGTAGGTAATAATCGAGGTTCATTGTGAGGAGAAGAAAAACGATTCCACGGACACACGTCTTGACACGTATCACAGCCGAAGGCCCAATCATCAAAAGAGCCTTTGAAAGAAGAAGGGATGGCCTCCTTTAACTCGATGGTAAAATAGGAAATACACTTCCCTGCATCTACCACCATTGGGCTGACGATCGCTTCGGTCGGACAGGCCTCTATGCAGGCCGTGCAAATGCCACAATGATCGGCAGTAATAGGAGTATCATAGGCGCATTCAAGATCAATAATCAATTCAGCCAAAAAGAAAAAGGAGCCCTGACGTTTATTAATAAGATTGCTATTCTTAGCGATCCATCCTAAACCCGAACGCTCAGCCCATGCCTTTTCTAGGATAGGAGCTGAATCTACAAAAGCCCTACCCTCGATTTGTCCTATTTCATCACGGAGCTCACTGAGCATTTCTTTGAGCTTGTCTTTGATCACCCGGTGATAGTCTTCACCATAGGCATACTTTGAAATCTTAAAGTGACTTTGGCCCAAACGGGCCGACTCAGGAGGATAGTAATTAAATAGCAGCGAAACGACTGACTTTGAACCTTCTACCAGTTTACGCGGATCAAGTCTTTTGTCAAAATTTCGCTCCATGTAAGACATTGTAGCTTGACGCTGATCTTTTAGCCACTGCTCTAATCTCGGTGCATGGTCGTGTAAAAACTCTGCCTTAGCAATTCCACAAGCCATAAATCCATGACGTTCAGCCGCCTGTTTGATCAATCTCGATCGCTTAGCAAGCTGTTCGTCTTTCTGCATGGGATTGACTTAATTATTAAAATAAGCCGGTTTGGGTGGCTCCCTTGTCTTTTCCGAGATGTTTGTAAGCGAGCGCTGTAGCCTCACGGCCTCTTGGAGTGCGGACCAGAAATCCCTCTTGGATTAAAAAGGGTTCGTAGACCTCCTCCAGCGTTTCTGCATTTTCAGAAACAGCCGTCGCTAAAGTGTTGATTCCAACCGGACCTCCCTGGAACTTGTCGATCAAAGTCGAAAGAATCTTATTATCCATCTCGTCTAAACCATAAGCATCGACATTCAAGGCCTTAAGTCCGTAGCGTGCAATTTCAAGATCAATAATTCCGTTTCCTTTGATTTGAGCAAAATCTCTAATCCGTCTAAGGAGCGCATTACAAATCCTTGGCGTACCTCGACTCCTGCGCGCAATTTCAATGGCTGCATCTTCTTTGATCTCTACCTTTAGGATTTCAGCACTGCGGGTCGCGATCGTAGATAGAAGTTCGGTGCTGTAATAAGAGAGTCTTGACTGAATTCCAAAACGAGCACGCATGGGCGCGGTAAGTAGTCCCGAGCGCGTGGTGGCCCCTATTAGGGTAAAGGGTTTAAGGTGA
>Ga0255772_10002452_pt1 | contig 18109 bp, 8 predicted proteins | sample 071ome_34_FD_179970 | JGI IMG/M metagenome (GOLD analysis project Ga0255772, IMG submission 179970) | Coastal salt marsh microbial communities from the Groves Creek Marsh, Skidaway Island, Georgia - 071411BT metaG (version 2) | ecosystem: Environmental > Aquatic > Marine > Intertidal zone > Salt...
GAAAAAAAAAAAGAGAGAAGAAACGAAAAAAAAAGGGAAGAGACGGACAAAGGACAAGAGAGCCGCCGCCGCCAAAAAAATAAAAACTCTCTCTCTCCAAATTTTGAGCGCACGCGTAACACAACACGTACCATCGTCGTTCTCGCGAGCGCACGAACGCAAAAGACGTCTTGGAGAAGAAGAAGAAGAACTACAAACACACGTAACATCGCACGAGGCGGTGGAAAAATCGCACGCATTCGTTAAAGCGATGAAGCGTGGAAGAGGTGCCGCGAATGGAGACGGGGAAAACGACGAAGACGAAGAGGCGTTTCCTCGCGGGAATTTCGTCGACGAAGAGGAAGGGGAAGATGAAGAAGAAAACGAACGATCTCGTCGCGCTTCGCGAACAAAGACAGCCACTACTGCGACGGAGCGATTCGCGGCGATATACAAAGGTTCATCTTCGAGCTTGAAAGGGAAAAAAGCTGGAGGTAAAGGAGGTGGCGGTAAATACATCGAAGCCTTGAAGTGGAAGACGTTACGCAGAGGCGTCAAGTTGCTCGGCATTGTTTCTCACGTTTCGAACAAAGGATTAATCATCTCATTACAAAACGGATTGAAAGGTACGGTCTCAAGATCGGAAGCCTCGGACGCGTTTTACATCCACGACAAGAATAGAGTGAAGAGAAGGAGTAAGAACAAGCCGTCCTCGTCTGACGATGAGTTTAGTAGCAGCAGCAGCGGCAGTAGCAGCGACGAAAGTAGTGAAGAGGAAGAGGAAGACGGAAGCAAAAAAGCAAAGATTGGTTTGGAATCTTTGTTTAAAGTCGGGCAAATCGTGCGAAGCGCGGTTTTAAACCTCGACGAGGGTAAAACTGGTGGTAAACGGATTGAGTTGACTCTGCGTCTCTCGCAAGTTTGTGCGGGATTGGATAAAGGATGCTTAACGGAAGGCACGGCAATACCAGCGGTAGTCACTTCCGTAGAGGATCACGGATACATTGTAGAGTTCGGTATCGATGATTCTACTGGATTTTTGCCGCGCAAAAGTGTGGATGGTGAGCGCGATTCGCTTCTCATCGGTCAACTTATAGAAGTTGTTATCACGTCAACTCCAACAGCAAAGAAGGATAACAACCACGACAACAAGAAGAAGAAGAAGAACGAATCAGGCAGTAAACTTGGAGGGGGTAACGTGTATAAAGTCTGCGCAGAAGCGAAACGATGTTCAAGTGCAATTGCGCTTGAAAATAAATCGACGTCGATATCCACGATTCTTCCGGGGATGTTGGTAAAAGCGCGCGTGAAGTCTGTTCTCGAAGATGGCATTTCTGTCTCGTTTATGACGTATTTTTCGGGAACGATTGACTGCTTTCACATCGCAGCCGAAGACACGGGATCGTTTAAAGAAGGGCAGAAATTACGTTCGCGCGTGATTTTTGTGGATGCTCAAAATAAACGCGTCGGTCTATCTCTTCAACCGCACTTGCTCGAGGCGCACTCATCAGCAAGCATTCTTCCATCGACCGGATCTATCTTTGAGAACGCCGTGATTAACCGAGTGGATCCTAACGTTGGTGTATCCCTTCAAATCAGCCAAGGTGGTACGAAAAGAAGTGTCACTGGGTACGCGCACGTTTCGCATCTCTCCGACGATCACGTAGAAAAAGTAGAAAAAAAGTATAAAGTAGGGAAACAAGTAAAAGTTCGGGTGATAGGACATCGATTGTTAGACGCCGTCGCCAACGTCAGTTTGAAGAAATCTGTTTTGGAACAACCCTTCTTTAGTTTAGAAGAGCTAGTTCCTGGAATGATTGTCAAGGGCGAAGTTTTAGCGACGGAGCATTTTGGAGCCATCGTAAAACTTGCTGAAGGTGTCAAAGCTCTATGTCCGCCAATTCATGTATCAGACATTGTCGGACGAACGACATCATCCAAAGTTGCTCCTGGCGCAATCTTAAAGTTTCGAGTCATCAATGTCGATCGATCGAGACACAGAGCTATTGTAACGCATAAGCGTGCGTTGATAAAGTCGGAATTACCCGTGTTGAAAACGATCGAGGATGCGATTCCTGGAAGAACGACACACGGCATAATTTCAGGTGTTGTCGATTACGGAGTATTCGTCACACTTTATGGTAACTTGAAGGGACTAGCAGGATCGCAAGATCTCGGGTTGGTCGAAGGTCAAAGTATTGCCGATGCCTATGCAGTGGGTCAAGTCGTTCGAGTTACAATCGTTTCTGCTGATCGAGGAGAAAACAAACTGAGACTTTCGCTAAGCGGCGACGGTAATGAAGACGACGATGCTGCCGGAGCAGCAACTGGTGCTTCTATCTCCTTGTCGACCGACGCAGTACCGATCGGTAGAATTGTTGCATCCGCGACCATTACTAAAATAGTCCAAGGCTCGAGCATAATCGAGGTGACTTCCAGCACGGAAGAAGGATCGTTTCAAGGACTTATCGCGTTTCAGCATTTATCCGATAATCCTGTCACGGCTCTGAGTATGGCGTCAACTTTAAATGTTGGAGAAGTTTTAACTGATACTTTCGTGGTTATCGAAAGAAAGCCCAAACGGGTTATAATGAGTCGGAAACTTTCGATCATAGAGGCAGTAAGAAGTTCAAGTCTACCCGAAAGAGCTGATAAAGTAAAGGCTGGAAAGATTTATCCAGGATATGTCGCCTCGACATCATCGACGGGCGTATTTGTAAGATTTTTAGGATCTCTCACCGGATTAGCGCCCCCCTCGCAAATACCAGATGGTTGCAGTGCCACGGATTCGTTCTTTGTCGGTCAAACTGTTCAAGCTATGGTCCTTTCGGTGGATGTTGAATGTTCTCCACCACGACTTTCGCTTTCGCTTAGATTACAAACTACTGCGCAACCTTTATCAGATGCGCCTTTGATTCGGTCATTCTTCTCGGACCTTGAGTTTCTAGATTATAAGGTTGCTCAGAATCCCAAGGAGGCGGAGACTCTGTTATCCGATAAAACAGCACGTATGTTTGAACCTGGATGCGATATTGAAGGCTCGATTAACGAAACGAAGGATTACGGCGTTTTGATCGATATCGATGAAGACGAGAATGCAGTCGGGTTGGTTTCTCCGCATCAAGTGCCTGAAAGCGTAGAAATGGAAGATTTAACTCCCGAGACTCGATTATCTGGAAAAGTTTTGGACGTTTCCAGACGCGAAGGTGTAATTGATATCGGTAAAGTGAGCGTGGTGACGAAGAAGGATTTATCGAAGAAGAAGAAGAAAAAAGCAAAAACAACCTCCGCACTGCTGAAAAAGTTGAAAGTAGGTGAGAAAACAGAAGCGATCGTAGAGCTTATCAAAGCTCAGTACGTCATTTTGTCCCTTCCAAAGTATTCTGACATTATTGGATATGCTCCCGTTCACTACTGTAACGTGCGTTTGAACGACGCATCTGAACGATTTGAGGTCAATCAAAGAGTGAATGTGGTGATTGCGCAAGTTCCTTCCTCATCTTCAGACGATGTTAAAGGCGGTAAGTTCTACAGCAACCGACTTTTACTCACCGTCCCATTTGTGGACTCGAATAAAGCAAATCATGGTCCTGAGGTTGGGACTAAATTCCAGGGCGTCGTTTCGGAGCTTCAGCCACTTCAAGCGCTTGTATCGCTTCCGAACAGTAAAAAAGGACGCATTCACATTACTGAAACTGGCGTTCTTGTGAAATCAAAGTTTCCACTGGAAGAATTATCTCTCGGATCGACTGTAAATGTTGCAGTTCTTGGCATGGCTGGTGATCGAGGGGGGCTATTAGATCTTACTCTCATGAGCACCGTAGACGAGGACGAAGACGACGAAAATGTGAACAAGAATGCCAAGAATGGTGAGGACAACTTTGATGAAAAATTATCATTAAAAAGACCAACCCTACAAACGCTCGAAGCAGGTCAATCAATCCATGCGTACGTTATCTCAGTGTTACCAGATGGTGTTAAAGTGAGCATTCGTCCGGAAATAACTGCTTTTGTTCCTTTGATTGAGACGGCGAGCTCACTCAAAGAGCTCAAAAGACCACTCGAGAAGAGATTTTCAAAAGGAGAAAAGATTAAAGCAACAATCGTCAACGTCAACGTTTCTAAGAAACACGTCGATGTTTCTTTCAGGGATCAAAGGTCTATCAGCGTCGGTGAAAAGCTCTTTGGCATCGTTTCTCGCTTTAATAAAGGTACTTCTATGATGGTGAGGCTAGGTGCGCACGTCACGGGACGGGTTTTCTTGACCGACGTATCCGACGAGTTTAAAGAAAATCCATTTTCCGACACGAAGGTTGGTGATGTTGTAGAAGTTCGCGTGATTTCCATGAAATCGAGCGGTGAAATCGATCTTTCGATGCGGCCGTCTTTGTTGAGTAAATCTGAAGAAAAGAAGAAGAGGGTGGAAAATCCCGAGATCAACGACGCCAAGAGCCTCGAAGTAGGAAAGGAAGTTTCCGGATACGTCAAATCTGTCAGCAAAGTTGGATGCTTCGTCGCGCTTTCGCGTAACGTGGACGCGCTGATAAAGCTCACCAATCTCGCGGATGGCTTTGTCGAAAAGCCAACGGTTGAGTTCCCAACTGGAAGATTAGTTCGCGGACGCATCTTGTCCGCCGATGCGAAAACGAATCGAGTCGAGATGTCGCTGCGCACTTCACAATCTGATTCCAAAATGCCAAACAAAGAAGCGGTTGCATCGTTGAAAGTTGGTGATGCAGTCATGGGAACTGTACGCAGCGTGCAATCTTACGGCGTATTCGTCACTTTAGACGAGACTGGCGTCTCTGGTTTATGCCACATTTCAATGTTTGCGGATATGCACGTGAAGGACGATTTAGCCAACCACATCCGAGCCGGGGAACGAGTGCGCGCTAAAATCATGAAAGTAGATTACGAGACGGGTAAAGTTTCTCTTGGCATAAAAGCTTCTGTTTTTGCAGATGACGATGACAACGATGATAGTGGTGCACAACGTGATGGCGATTCAGACGACGAAGATGAAATGCAGGAAGACCTGTTACTTTCTGACGACGACGACGACGACGACGACGACGACGACGACGATGACGACGACGACGACGGTGACAACAATGACAAAAACAACGCTGGTAAAATGGACTTGGATGAGCCGGACGAGGAGGTTGAGCATTTATCCGATTCAGAGGAAGGAGGGGTAGAAGACTCCGAAAGCGATGACGAAGAGGAGGACGACGACGACGATGACGATGACGATAACAACAAAACGTCTGAGAAGGAAGAAGATGTTGGTTTTGCCTGGGAAGAGGAAGAGAATGAACAAAAACAAAAACTCAACGCGATGAAACGAGGTCGAGACGAGTCGACCCATCTCGACGACGGAGAAAACTCCGGTAAACTTTCGAAACGCGCGAAGCGTCGCAAAGCTCGCGAGGCTGAACTGGAAATTCTGAGACAAGAGCAACAGTTGCGCGACGAAGGTCGTCTTCCTGAAAGTCCATCCGAGTACGAAAAGTTGATCTTGGCATCGCCGCTTTCCTCCTATCTTTGGATTCAATATGTCGCCTTCCAAGTGAGCGTCGGTGCGTATGAGGACGCGCGAGCGGTCGCCGAACGAGCGTTGGAGGCGATTCCAGCGCAAGAAGAAGACGAGAGAATGAATATTTGGATCGCTTATTTGAATTTAGAAAACTCCCACGGATTGCCAAATCCAAAAGAGGCCGTCTCGAGACTGTTCAAGCGCGCAGTGAATTTAGCCGATCCAAAGAAACTGTACCTCGTCTTGGTAGACATGTACACGCGCACGGAACAAACGGAAGCTCTAGAAGAAACGCTCAAGCTCATCGTGAAGAAGTTTCGCTCGAGTTGTAAAGTGTGGCTGACGTACATTCGCCACGTTACACTCAAAGGTGATGCGGAAGGTTCTAGAAAGCTCCTCGACCGCGCAACGACTTCTTTACCCAAACGCAAACACATCAAACTGTTAGTCAAAGTTGCTTTGTTGGAGATGAAAGAGGGAGACCCCGAGCGTGGACGCACAATGTTTGAAGGGATTTTGCGCAACTACCCGAAGAGAACTGACATCTGGTCCGTATATATCGATCAAGAGATTAAGCAGAATATCCCGGAGAGAATTCGCGCTTTGTTTGAACGGGCCACGCACTTGGAGCTGAACGCTCGGTCGATGAAGTTCTTATTCAAGAGGTACTTAGAATACGAAAGATCTCACGGTAACACGGAACGAATGACGTACGTGAAGGCGAGAGCGATGGAGTACGTCGAGAGAACGCTAAATAACAATAACGATGAATAGATGAAAGAAATACTACCACTCACGTCAGATATGCGTTCACTGAATCTAATCGTACCCCGTTTTCTTTACAATCAATTTTTTCTATACTCACACTTCACACCATATGCTATATATACTCCACACTTCACTTATTTTTCTCAAACACACGAGCTCTTTTTTCTCTCTCTCCTTTTCGTTTTCTTTTATGCTCTGCGTCGAAGCGTCGCTCATTGCGACGACAAAAGCGACGGCAACGAATCGTCACAAAATGACATCGCTCCTTCGTCGTTCGCTCCGTTGCGGATATCGCTCGTGCGCCGCTAGTTTCAGCGGAAGAGGAGTATACAACGTTCCTCAACAATATGCGACGCCGCTTCTTTTCAACGACGCAAATTATCGAGGAGAGCAACAAGTAAGAAGAAGTAGAACGACGATGGCGCGGGCGGCGTCATCATCATCGACGCTCGACGCCGACCGGGAGGAAGGACACGAAGGCGGAGACGACGGAGAACTATCGATGCGGTCTGTTGGTACTCTTCGAGAGAATAAAAATACGAGCGAAAATGTGTTGGGTACCGTCGTGACTGCGCAAGCCAACTACTTCCGAGTCATCGTGAACCGACGACAGCTTCCCCCGAAAGAGTTGAACCGCGTGCGAGAACAGTTCCAAGCCGCGCGAAAAAAAGCGGAGGAGGCGCAAGCGATGAACGACGTTGAAATCTTAGACGAGAAACTCCGAAAGTTTGACGACGCCGAAGAAGTAGAAGTAGAAGAAGACAACGTCGAGTTGTTGTGCAACTGTCGAGCGCTTTTGAAAAAGATGAAGCAAAAAGTTTTAGTCGGCGATATCGTCACTTTGGACGCTGAAAAGTCAGGAATCGATTGGGTGCAAGGATCTGGAACCATTCATGGCATTGAAAAGAGGAGGAATGAGGGTGGAAACAACTTGGCAATCGCAAACGTCGACGTGACGCTGCTAACATTTTCGTTGTCGCAGCCGCCGTTGGAAGAGAAGCAATTGACGCGTTTTTTAGTCGCGTTTGAATACGCGCGCGTACCTTTTCATCTGGTATTAAATAAGAAGGATCTGATAGAAGAAGAGAGAGTAGAGGAGTGGCGAGAGAAGATGCGAAAGTGGGGATACGACCCAAAATTTATCTCTGTAGCAACTGGGGACGGTATCGATGAGATCGTGAAGGTTATCGGAAGAGGGAAAACCGTCGCTTTGGCTGGACCTTCTGGGGTTGGGAAATCGAGTTTAATAAATCGACTTCGCGCGACGAGCGCTTTGGAATCGGCGCTTTCGGTCGAAAAGAGACAACAAAACGAACACGGGGAAAAACGAAAGAGCGATGCATCCGCACAAGGCGAGGAGGTGAAGATCTCCTTTGTGACGGATTTAGACGTAGAAGGGGGAGGAGGCGGTAAACTAAAAAAAGGCTCGAGATCGGTGGAAAACGAAAAAGCAAGAGAGATTTTAGAATCGGCAGATTTGCAATCGGTGAAACAAGTATCAGCTCGAAGTGGGAGAGGGAAACACACGACTCGACACGTTAGCTTACTTCGCATGAAAGGTGGTAATTTACTCGCCGATACACCCGGGTTTGGATATCCGTCTTTAGAGAGCATGGTTGTTAAAGATGTGGCGCTTTGTTTCCCGGAGATCCGAGACGCTGTTCAACGAGCCGAGGAAGAGCGAGGTGAACGATGCGCATTTACCGATTGTACCCACGTCCACGAGCCAGGGTGTGTAGTCGATGATTCAAATTGGACGCAGGAAAGATTAGATTTATATATGGAGTTGTTAGAGGAAGTCAAGAAACTTGCGGTAAAAGAGAAAGAGGCGGCGTATAAAAGAGAGACGCGCGTGCGAATGAAACAAGCCGCCGGAGGAGCAGATAGAGTAGAGGCAAAACTAGAAACAAAAAGCCATCGAAGGGTGAACAGAAGAACTCATCGCATGGTCACACGAGACGAGCTTCTGATGAATGACGACGAGGAGGAAATTGAAAAGGAACTATAGAAAAAGCTTGATGCAAGTACAAAATATAGCCTGTGCGTGATTTAAATTTTTCCAATTAAAAACACACATCAAATGATGCCAAGAAAGATTGTATTTAATCGCTTTTACCGCGCCGGTAAATGCAATTTTGTTCGTAATAATGTATAATGTTACGCGTTCTTATCGCGAAGACCAGAAGCCTGACTTTTTCTCCTCCTCTTCCTTGCTGCTAGTATCGTTGTTTGTGGCGGTGGTGGTGGTCGTATCGACGTCGTAAGAGCGTCCGTCCCCAATCGCTCGGGCCAGCTGCATCTGCGCCGCTGCCAGCTCTTCTCTCGCGATTAACAACTCTTCTAACGCGGACTTTGTCATTTGTTGTTGCTTAGATAACTCCTTCGCGTACAACACCTTCTCCTTTTGCGTCTCGATCAACTTGGCCGCCAACAAAGTTTGGTTCGTTCTCGTCAACTGCGTCGGCCCCCCGTTGAAGCAGTCTTCGACTAAATACGTCGCATTTTTCGGTAAATCGTTAGCTTCTGGTAATACGAGCAAGTTGTTCGCCCCTTCTTGCCACCTCGTCCCGAATATCGAACGCACGAGATATTTGTAGAAAAAAATCCCACCCGGTTGCAACTCCACCTCGCAACTCCACTGTCCGCCTTCTTTGTAGTGCATTGGAATCGCTTTGGCTTCGTCCCAAGCGCCTAACTTCTTATGAGAACCTAATACGAATAAATTTTCACCCCATTTTGTATCATAGTGAACGCTAAAGTTCACCGGCGTCGATTTTGTTCGAGAACCGATCATATCTAACGCGTCTTTGGCATACGGATCGACTTTCAAAATGGATTGATCGATGGAGATGACGTTATTCGCGCTCGACCTCGACGCGGAGGACGTTAACTTTTGATCGGCCGCAGAGATTGACTTCAAAGCGTTCATTTTCCCTTCCGAGGAGACCATTTTCATGAACTGATCTTTATTATCATCGTAATCTTGCGTCAAAGCGTTGATTTTTAAATCTCTTCTTCGATTTGAACCCGAGGAACGAGGACGACGAACGCTAGCCACGGAACAAATTTTCCTCGACGACGAAGAACAAGAAGAAGAAGAAGAGATCGGCGTCGTCGTCGTTGGCGTCCGGATCATTTTAAGGACGGAAGCGGACGGTGAGAATGCGATTTGAGTCATTTCGAATGAGTTGGTGAGTACTCCGAGAGAGCGTTTGTGCGCGCGCCCAAGTACTGTGACGATATTTTGAAACTCGCTTGCGAGTAAGATGTTCTGTGCGTGTGTGTGTCAGTGTGTGGTTTGTCGCTCTTCAATTTTTGGCGGGAAAAAAAAGAAATCGAGAATCGAGCAGCAGCAGCAAAAAGCAGGGAAAGAGGGAGGAAAAAAAGCATCACTCTGCTTTTTTTTCTCCAAGCTCCAAAAAAAACGACAAGACGGATGCCCACCACGAGGACCACCACCACGAGGACCACCACCACGAGGACCACCACCACCACGACCTCAACGAGAAAAAGGGAAAGGGAACGGAAACAAAACGGTGGTGGCATTGCCGATGGCGTCAAATATTCAATCATCGTTCCGACGTACAACGAACAGCTGAACATTGCCATGCTCATCAGCCTCATCGTGGAAGCGATGGAAGAAAAGGAGGAAACAGCGAGCAAAAGAAAGAGAAGTCAGAAAATATCTTCACCATCATCACCACCACCACCATCACCACCATCACCACCATCACCGCCACCGTTTTACGAAGTCATCGTCGTGGACGACAACTCGCAAGACCAGACGCAGCAAACCATTCGCAAGTTGCAAAAGATTGAAAAGTATCGAGATATCGTGCGACTGAAACCGAGGAAAGGGAAACTAGGTTTAGGATCGGCATACATTCACGGTTTACAGTTTGCGAGAGGTGAGTTTGTGATTATAATGGATGCGGACTTATCGCACAATCCAAAAGCGATTCCTGAGTTTATACGAAAACAAGAGGAAGGAGATTACGACGTCGTCACTGGGACGAGATATCTAGCATCATCATCATCATCATCATCATCATCATCATCATCATCATCATCTAGAATAACGAATAGCAGTAGAAGTACTAAAGATCAAAAAATCAAAACCGAAGCGGAGGAGGAGTGCGGAGTGTACGGTTGGGATACGAGGAGAAAGTTGACTTCCCGAGTCGCAAACTATCTAGCGCACGTGATGTTGGATCCCGGCGTTTCCGATTTGACTGGATCGTTCCGATTATACCGGAAAACGACCTTCCAAGCGCTTGTAAACTCGATGCAATCGGTCGGGTACGTTTTTCAGATGGAAATCATAGTTCGAGCCAAAAAAGGAGGCTTTAAAGTTGCGGAAGTTCCGATTTCATTCGTTGACAGAGTGTACGGAAGTTCCAAGTTAGGCGCAACCGAAATCATAGGATACCTCAAAGGGTTAGTCAGTTTGTTCATGAGAGTTTAACTGCTCTTTTCAAATAAATAGTGGCTGACAAACCATTCGTTGCCGTCTGAATAGTTGAACAACTCCGAACATGACAAGAAAAACAGTCTCCAATACACGTACCACTTCGTCGTTAGTTCTTTACCGTATGCTTCTCCGATGATGGGCTTGACTGCTTTTCTGTTCGTATCGAACTTTCTCAACCAGTCCTCGCACGTCTTACTGTAGTGCTTACCGTTTACTCGCCACTGTGTTTTTAAATGCAACTTATTCGTCGTGAAATACGCAAACATCCGCTCGCTCGGCATCGTTCCACCGGAAAAGAAATACTTACTCATCCAATCGGATTCGTCCTCGGCGATGAAATGGAACGGATACGTTTTGTGCGCGAAAATATGTAAAAACATCTTCGCTTCTCCGCTAGATTTCAGCCACTGTTCGCACCGACCAAACAACACCTCGTAATTCTTCATGTGCTCGAAGCATTCTATAGATACGATTCGATCGTAGGAGTTTTTCCCTAAAGGTGGCTTGAAGACGTTCAAATCTTGCGTAATGATTTGCAAGTTTGTGATGTTCCTCTCTCGCGCGCGAGAGTCGATGAACTCTTTCTGCGTCTTACTATTCGACACGGCGGTTATTCGCGAGTTAGGATATTTTTCCGCCAAGAAGATCGACAAAGAACCCCATCCGCACCCTAATTCTAAAACCTCTTGACCATCTTTAAACTCGCCTCGTTCGCAATACAGCTCCATCATCTTCACCTCGGCTTCGTTTAAACTCCTCCTCGACGTCGACGACGACGACCACCACCACAACTTGCTGAACTTTTTCTCTTTGTCGTCGTCGTCGTATAAACAGCAACTATACTTTAGCCTTGAGCCGAGGCAGTGCAAATACAATTCCGTCGGTACTTCGTAGTGCTGCTCATTCGCTAAATCCGTCTCTACTGCCACGGCTTTGGTTTTCAGCCCTCGAATGAAATCCATCTCATACTGCAACTCTTCTTCGTTCGTTCGAAAGGATCCCAAACATTTCGTTCTCAAATTGTAACGAATGCCGGCTCGTAAGATGAGATCGGGAACCAAGTTCTTCTCCACAAAGTACTCGAGAAAAACGCGGTAGAAAATTCGAAAAAGAGCGTGGCGGAGAGATTGAAGTGTCGTCGTCATCTCTCTCGAATCACAAAAAATTGAGACCCCTCCTCTTCCCACGTGCTGTGTGTGAAATGTGTGCGCGAGTTTTTTTTTGAAGCACTGTGAAGGGAAGAAACTACGTAACCAGTTTATTGGAAAGAAAGAAAAGGCACCCCCCCCTTCCACACAATTATATAAATTAAGAACACAACACACACGTAAGTCTCTCTCTCTTCCTCTCTTCCTCTCTTCCTCTCTTCCGAACAACAAACGAACGAACGAAAAAGAGGACGATGAGAGACGCCGCGTGGCAAAGTCGAATCGACGAGCTGGAACAGCTTTTAAGAGAAGCAGAGGAGAAAGTGAACGAACGAGATGTAACCGCGACGACAACGACGACGTTGGCAACGGCGGCAAAGAGAAGAGAAAGTGGACGACATAGCAGCAGCAGCAGCAGCAGCAGCAGCAGCAATAGTACCAGTAGGAGTAGTATAAGTAGTATAAGTAGTGATATGAAAAACAATAACAGCAGATTGACGGCCGAAGGTCGGCGAAAACTGACCACGTTTGCAGCCAAGTTGAGCGAGTTGTCCTCGGCGTTAAGAACGAATACAACAACAAGTGGCGAAGGGAATCAAAACAACACTGCAAACTCAGCGATGGTAATGAGAAGCAGAGTTGCGACGATTGAGCAGTTGCGAGTGCGTGGAGAAGCCGCTTTACTCAAGTTAAATGCTACGCCAGATACAAACGCACCGACGATGACAAAGAGCAGTGCGTCGGCGACAACGATGTTACCGCTGGCGGAAGAAGAGGAAGAAGGAGATCAAGAAGAATTGACGACGTTGTTGCAGTTTCAACGCCAAGTGTTGCAAGAACAGGACGAGGAATTGACGGATCTGTCCAATCACGTCACTAGAACTAAACATATAGCCATAGCAGTCGGTGAGGAATTAGATTTACACACGCGTTTATTGGATGACTTTGACGACGAGGTTGAACACACGGCTGGAAATTTAAAGAGAATAGCATCCTCGGCGCGACGATTGTTTGAACGCATCGGTAAGAGTAATTTCTCGCTAGGATGTTGTCTAGCCTTGCTCGTATTCATGCTAGTCATTCTCATCGCATTGTCTATCTTAAAAGTCGAAGGCAAGTTTAATCCAGTATTTACGTAGGTGAGGATTTCTTCAGAGTTTTGAGTTGACACGTTGCGATGTGTAAAGTGCATTCTTATTTTACTACTCAGATAATTCGCCGTAATCGGTGAAACCATCATCTACTACTGGTACTTTATTTGCTTTGATCGGCATCTTTGATACCTTCGCCTTCGTCGCATCTGCTCCTAATTTTTCCTCTTTTACTGTTGCCGCCATTTTCCGGCGAGGCACGCTGCGTTCGATTGTTTGCTTCCAATCATTTACTTCGAGCTGCGTGACTAGAATCTCAAAGCACTGGTTCACGGTCAATACCGAAGAACTCTTCATTTGAGGAAAGTCGTTGATGGGAAGCCGCGCGTGTCTAATCCCAAGCGCTTCGGCTTTCTGTAACGTTTTCAGCTTGTGTCTATTTCTATCGATGAACCCACCGATGATGTATACATCGTTTTCATTGAGAGTTGAAACTTCAAACGGCGAGTCGGCCGTGAGGTAGACTAAATCCTTTTTACGTCTCGAAAAGAAAGATTTGTCGTCGCAACACTCAGTATTCTTTGCTTCGTCGTCATTCGTCTCCCGCTTTTCAATCTCAAAGAGAAGAGAATTATCGTGCGTATAAACGCCTTGCCAGTTTTCAAAGCCATCGATCTTCTCTCGCAAGTCGCGTGATGTACCCTTTCCGTTCATACTAGTGAAGTGTAATCTCGTCGATACTTTCGCTTTCTTGTTCACCGCGTAACAAATTCTTATCTGCTTTACCATCGATTGCTTTTCCGCCGGGGTCATGATGTCGTCAAAATCTAAATCGATAACAATATTCTGTTTGGCGTTTGCAAACTTCTTTTTTATTTCTTTTTCCTTGTTTTGTGCTTCTTTAAGCTTCTCACTCTTCTTTCGAAAGGCTTCTTTCCGCCACGCTTCTCGCTCATCCGTCGACATTTTCTCCAGCATTTCGTCAATCTCTCGCTTTCTTTTTAACTTGTTTGATTTTTGTTCCATCTTTTCCCTCTCCTTTCGCGAAAGTTTTGCTGCTCTGTTAAAAAGCATTCGCTTCAACTTTTTCTGTTGCCGATGCGAGAGTTTTTTCCCTTCTTCTCCTTCTCCTTCTTCTTCTTCTTCTTTTCCTTGTTCTTCTTCTTTTCTTTCTTCTTTCTTCGCCTCACGTATTCCCTGTTGCCGCACTGACGACGCCGTCAGCGATGGATTCGATTCTATCATCGTCGTTTTCGTCGCCGTCCTCGAGAGCACCTTCTTCTTTCTTCTTTTATTTTATAACTACCCGAGAGCAAGCGTAGAAAAAAAATCTGCCGAAATGGATAGATGGATAGGAAAGGAAAAAGATGCGAAATAGTTCAATAAAACTCTTCACGCTCTTACCAAGCTTTGAATGACCAGAAATGGCCCCAAATGACAAGAAATAGCACGAAAATGACGACACGAGTAGTGATGATAAGATAACGATGATGACATTGTGCTAGAAATAAAATCTTAAATTAACAAAACTTCCACCTATTTTCACAGTTGACGCACGTCACAAACGTCGTCATCGGTTCATCCGCCGACCTCGTTTGCAACTGGTAGAAAGTACACGCTCTTTGTCCGCATTTTCCGCACTTGAACGCCGTCGTTGAAGCTTCTTTTCTTTGGCCCCTAACGGCCTCTGCTTCTGCGTGCTCCCGAATAGACTGATTTGCCGCGCGTCGTTCGTCTGAACCTAACTCTTCGCTCGATAAATCGATCAAAGTTGTCGCGTCAATCTCTCTCTTTGCAATCGCTCTCCTCAAATCTGGATTTTTGGGATCCTTCATGTTGAAAGCCAGCTGTCGCAACTTTGCTTTGTACTCTTTACCTAAATCTTTCCATTTCCCGCTCATGGCGTCTTCAACTTCTTCCACTATTCGCGCCAGAGATGTTATGGAGATATCTTCGCATTTCCCTTCGCAGTGCGCTAAAGCTAAACCGTACGCTATGACCTCGCGGGAACGATCACGAGTGGCATTGTTTGTTCGCTCTACTTTACTTGCGATGGTGCGTTGCACTTGCTCGATCGCAGTCCCTTCGCCATTCTCTGTGGTCGTTTTTTCCTTCTCCTCTTCCTTCTCTTCTTTCTTCTTCTTTTCTTCTATGTTTTCGTTACTTTTTGAAGCATCAGCTGCAGCCGTCGTCGTCGTCGTCGTCGTCGTCGTCGTCGTCGTCGTTGTTTTAGAATCAGTACCGCTCCTGGTACTCTTGGCGACGATAATCTTCGTCCACGCGTCTTTACATTCCTTCGCTTTCCTTTTCACCGCTTCGCTCTTTGCTTTTTTCCGTAAAGTGCTGATTAATTTCCCGCACGCCGCAAACTTTGCGCTCGTGAAATCGAACGCGTCGATCGGCGTCGACTCCAATTGGAGTAGAATTTCCACCGCTCTTTCCTCGTTTTCATTCTCGTCTTCTTTCACCGCCTTCTCGACTAAACCGAGGAGTTCCTCGATATTCATCTTCTCTCGAGGTTAAAGGCGATCAAGGGTGGATTGTTGTTATTCTCGTTATAATCGAACCACGCGCTTTCTTTGTCAAGTGAGAAGGTATTTTTTATATAGTTTGAGGAGCTTGGAACAGAAAACTGTTTTGTTTGTTGTTCACGACGCAGAGAGAGAAGATGAGAAGTTTGGAAGTTAACTTCTTCGTCACTCAGTCAGTCTCTCTTCCACGCGAAGAACGCGTACCGCCGCGCGCGAAGGAAAAAAAGAAAGCAAGCAGAACTGCTCGCGTTTCCTTCTCTATCGCTTCTTTAAAAATATAACGCTCCCGATGCTTTCTTCGATACAGATAGTCTCGAAAGAAGACGCCGACGTTGAAAGAAGAGAAATCTCCGACTCTAAGAAGACGAGAAACAAAGAAAAGAAGAAGAGCAAAGAGAAGAAGAAGAAAAAGAAGAGCAAAGAGAGGAAAAAGGCGAAAAAGAACAGAGAAGGGAAGAATGGTGACGATGACACAGACACGGAAGACTCGGACGAAGAGCAAGATCGACGGGGAGATCAACGAGGAGTCGATGTAGTTTCTGAAAGTTTTCACCAGGCAACGAGAAGAGATGAAAATAGAATAGCAGATGGTCTCTTCTCGTCAAAAGAAGTAAAAGAAAAAGAGGAAAAAGAAGAAGGAGAAGGAGATAAAGACAAAGACGGTTTCTTCTCCCAAGCTCTTCTCTCTTCGGACGTGACTAAAAAAGACGCCAAAAGTAAGACGCAAATCGAGCGTGAACGTGAGGAAGAGCGCGTTCGAGAAGTGTGTGCTTCGCGCGAATTGGCGGGAAAAAATGTGCAAAATGAAGCAGAACCAGTTGGTGTTGGCGATGGTGGCGCTAGTTGGCGATTGAAAGCGTTGAGAAGAGCGAAAGAGCGGGCAGAGAAAGAGGGTCGGAACCTAGAGGAAGAAGTACAAAATCGCTTCGGTTCTGTTCGTCAACTCGTTTCAGGGATAAATGGAAAAGCAGCGCATGGTAGGTCGCACTTGCATGCAAAGTATGAAAGAAGAGGAACAGATGGCAGAAAAGGAGGATTGAAGAAGAATTACAACAACGACGACAACGGCAGCGATGATCTCGTCAAATCCTCGCTTCGAGAGGCTAGCATTCACCACAACAACGCAGATGGTGATATTAATGAGAATATTTCGGCATCATTCAACGCTTACGCCTCGGACGGTTCCTTCATGGACTCCTTTAATAGACAGAAAGTACACGAAGAGAAATTTCAGCAGGAACGAAATTCATCGCAGAAAAGAGAGAGCAATACGAGCGCGTTCACCAAATCGGACGACGTTCGTTTGAATCCATCTTCCACGAACCTTTCTGCAGCTCAAATGCTTCGCTCGCGTTTATCCGGCGGTAAAAAAGCTACGACAGGAAAGGAGGAAGAAAACGTAAGTTTACCTCTCGTGACTGAAGATGGCAGAGCAATGCCCGGGGTCTTTGGAAGGCCAACATCGCACAAAACAGAACAAGATAATTTTAAGAAGCCAAAGCAGACGCAAATGTACGATGGAGATCGATCCGGTGATAAAGTGCGATATTATCAGAACGACGATGCTTCGCTGCGCGACTTGGTTGCTCAGGAAAAACACGGCGGCGACAAATTGTATGGGAATTATGATGCAAATGCGGCGGACAACATTGCGAGAAAGCGAAAGTTTAAGGAATCAGACATGAACGTCGACGATGAATACGATCACGATATAGGTATTGAAATGTATGAAAGCAGAAGAACAAAAATGAGTCTCGCGAAGCAACAGCAAAAAGCAAAGCAGGATTCTATTCGAGACTTTCAACAGAGTAAACGCGTTCAGTTAAGATGTTTATTCTGCGAAGACTCTGAGAATATGCCGCGAAACATGCAGATAGCGCACGGTTACCACACCCTTTTGATGCTAGCACCAGTTGGAAGACTTGTTCCTGGCCACTGCGTGATAGCACCAAAAGCGCACTCACGTAGCACGAGACAGGTTGACGAAGACGTTTGGGAAGAGATACGGAACTTTAAAAAGTGCCTGGTGAAAATGTTTGTCGCGCAAGGGAAAGAGTGCTGCTTTATTGAAACGGCTATGCATCTCAACTCACCTTCAAATTGGCATCATGCTGTCGTGGAATGTATTCCGTTGGAGTCGAGTATGATGGCAAAAGCGCGCATGTATTTCAAAAAAGCCTTGGACGAGTCGGAGTCAGAGTGGTCTCAACACAACTCCAAAAAATGCTTAGAGATGAAACCGCCAAAAAATTTGAAGACGAGCATCCCAGAAAATTTCCCCTATTTCGTTGTTGAATTCAACATGAGCGGAGGTTACCTGCATGCGATTGACGACGAGTCTCGTTGGAGTCGCGATTTTGGTCGCGACGTCTTGAGTGGTCTTTTGGAAAAAATTTCTTCTTCGAAAAAAGCAAAGTTGGCTCCCGGACTCGTCGAAAAAGAAAAACACGAATTTCTCTCCAACTTTCGAGAGTACGATTGGACGCGAGCGCTCGTGTAAAAGGAATTCTTCTTCTGTGATGTACCACACACACATGCATGAAGTGTACTTAAAAATCTTATTTAAAAAAAAATTGTAAGTCACG
>Ga0255772_10002466_pt1 | contig 18049 bp, 8 predicted proteins | sample 071ome_34_FD_179970 | JGI IMG/M metagenome (GOLD analysis project Ga0255772, IMG submission 179970) | Coastal salt marsh microbial communities from the Groves Creek Marsh, Skidaway Island, Georgia - 071411BT metaG (version 2) | ecosystem: Environmental > Aquatic > Marine > Intertidal zone > Salt...
ACTAAACCCGCTTCGGCGGGTTTTTTCTTTCCAGGTGTTAAAAATATTTCTTGACTTTTTTCCTGTCCTTCGATATAATATGTGGTATAAATCAACAATAACCCTTTAAGGAACAACTATGACGGATAAAAAAGAGCCTATCTCTCTCGCGAGTCTTATGACTCCGAGTAAAACGGTAACAATCGACTTTCCTGGATACAAAGGAATGTCAGTAGATTTGTGTTATCTAGCAAGAGAGGAATTAATTAAGTTAAGAAAAAAGTGTGTTACTACAAAATTTAATAGAAAGACTCGTCAGCCCGAAGAAGAGCTTGATGAAGAAAAGTTTCTTACAGAATATTGTGATGCAGTTATTAAAGGATGGAAAGGACTTAAATTTCGATACCTAGAAGAGCTTCTTTTGGTTGATATTTCTGAACTTGATCCTGATGATCAACTGCCTTTTACCCAAGAAAATGCAGAACTTCTTATGAAGAACGCAAACGATTTTGATACTTGGGTTACTGAAACAGTAGGTGATCTTGAAAATTTTACCAGCAACAAGTAGTCGAATTAAAAAAACTACTTGAACGCTACGTAAGAGAAAGCTCGCAAATAGACGTAGATAAATATCTGCGTATGTGCGAGCAGCTAGGACAAGAACCAGACCCAGCAAAAATGCCGCTCGATTCTTCTGAATTTCCAGAAGAGATTCAAGTGGCATTTTTTATATTTAGCTTTTTATCTGATAGATGGGATGGAATGTCGGGAACATATTTAGGCAAAGACTGGTCTCAGTGTAATCAACTTTTTGAACTATACGAAGTTGAAAATAAAAAAGAAACTTTATTTTTTATGAAAGTATATGAAAATATTATAGTTTCACACAAAGCAGAAGAAGCAGAGAAAAAACGTAAAGCAGAGGAGCGAAAAGCTAAGTCTGCAGGGGGTGGAAAACAGTATACCCATAACGTGCGTGGCTAATGGCAAAAAATAAGGTTTATATTGACGTAGTTGTAGATGATAAAGGTACTACAAAACGTGTAGCCGTAAATGCAAAAAAACTCGGATTAGCACTGGAAGAAACCAGTAAATCTGCTCGTACCGCTGATCGAAATCTGAAAGGTGCATCTCAGCAGTCTGCTAATGGAACCAAAAACTTTTCAAAAATGGCACAAGGTATCTCAGGTACTCTTGTTCCTGCATATGCTGTTCTTGCATCAAATATCTTTGCTCTTACTGCCGCTTTTAGTTTTTTAGAACGAGCAGCGGATTTTAGAGTACTACAAGATGCTCAAGTTGCATTTTCTTCCGCGACAGGAAAAGGATACATAACTTTATCTAGGTCAATTCAGGCAGCGGCCGATGGGCTTATTGGCTATCAAAAAGCTTCTCAAATTGCTGCGATTGGTTCTGCTTCTGGCCTTTCTGGAAAACAACTTCAAGACTTGACAAGAGGTGCAACTGACGCTGCCTTAGTATTAGGAAGAAATGTTCCTGATGCTATAGATCGAGTTATACGAGGTGTTACAAAAGCAGAGCCAGAACTTCTTGATGAATTAGGTGTTATTCTTCGTTTAAAAGATGCCACAGAAGCATATGCTCAAGCAACGGGACAATCTGTTAACGATTTAAGTGCCTTTGAAAGAAGTCAAGCGGTGGCCGCAGATGTATTAGGACAGTTAGAAAAGAAATACAGCTCTGTAACTAAAGAAATTGAGTTACAAGCAAATAAAATTACTAAACTTAAAACAGCGTTTGAAAAAGTTTTTATCCCTGTTCAAAAGACAGTCGCCGCCGCAAGCGAAACTTTAGCAGGATTTTTAACAAATAATATTCCCTCCTTAACAGCGGCGTTAACCTTGGTAGCTGTACCTATTCTTAGAGCAATTATTCCTGCAACAGAAGCTTGGACAGAAAATACAAGAGAAGCTACAAAAGCAATAAAAACGGATATAGGAAATGCAGGAAAAGCTATAGATGATCTTTCTGACAGACAAAAGGCTTTAAAAGATAGTTCAAAAAGTTTAGTAACTGCTGTTGCAGGGCAACTTGAAGGAAAAGAAACTAAAAGTAAAGGAGTCGCGGCAATCCGAGAAGGAAAAACTCCTACTAAAACTCAACTACGCGCTTTAATTCGTGAAGCAGAAAAAGGTCGTGGAGTTGTTAAAGGCATGTCCGAAGGCATGAAAAGAGATTATATAAACAATCTCAAATTAATGCTTTCAGAAACAACATCTTTTGCTACAAGTACTAAGGCCCAAATACAGGGTATAGGACTGCAATTTAAAAAAGTTGGCCTTGAAATAGTAAGAGGCTGGAAGTTTGCAATGTTGCAGGTTCAAAGAGCAACTCAAGTAATGGCAAGTACAGTTGATAAAGCAGTAAAAGTAATCAGTATAGTTGGGTTTCTTTTACTAATTAAAGATGCTTTAGTAGCTATAGGTGAAGCTTTTGGATTTATAGGACAATCAAAAGCAATAAAAGATTTAGCAGATGAGTTAAGATCTGCAGAAGGCTCTTTAGAGGATTTAGCTAAAGAGTTTAGTAAGTTCGATCAGATACAACAAAAATATAGAGAAAAAAATGATAATAAGATGGGATTAGATTATTATCAAGCAGAGGCCTCTTTTATTCAAGCATCTGGAGAGGCTTTGTCAAAGTCTTTGCAAGCTCGAGAGAAATTTAATAAATTAAGTGCTGAGCAAATATCTTTAGCAGACCAAATTGCGAATAAGCAAAGAGAATATGATAAATTAGAGAAGGAGTACACAGAGAATAAACTTAAACGGGATGAAAACGGAAAGATTAAAACAAGCAGAGCTCTTAAACAAGAAGAACAAGCACTAGGCAGATTAAAAAAAGATCTGAATGATTTAAAAGACCAAGCAGCTGGAGCTTTAGACCCCAATATTTTGGAAAAGTGGGTTCTTGGATATGAGAGCGTAGAAGAAGCCAGTGAAAGTTTAAAGAACAAAATTAAAGAACAAGCAGGTACTGCGGTTCAAATATTAGAAAAGCAAGGAATACAAAGTACTACAGCAGGTAAAAAGTATATTGAGCTTTTAAATATAATAAAGGAAGGAAGAGAACTAACTGCTCAACAAACGAAAGATTTTGAGGAGTTAAACGAAGTTTACGGCACTACAGCTCAAAGACTTGCCTCAATCCAAGAAGGCGCTCTTAAATTTGACCAAACTTTTAGAAATATTATAACGTCTATAACTCAGTTTCAAACATCTTACTCAACGACTTTATTAGAGTTAGATAGAGAAATTTTAAGTATCCAAGAGATGCTTGGTCAAACTAACATTTCAGAAGACCAGAGTAACGCATTAATGGCTCAACTAAATAAGTATATTAGTATGCAAGATACGATTAGAAAATTAGAAGAGCTCGAAGTTAATCAAAAGTTACGAAAACAAGGCATTCAAAAGGAAGTCATAGCTTTAACTCAAGGAGCTACTACACTAGAAAAAGAACAGATAGATAGAGCACAAAAACGAGCAGAGATTGAGAATCAACGCCTATTTATTATGGAACAAGTGCGAGCTGCCGAAGAAGCCCAAGAGCCTATGGCAGAAGCCCAGGCAAAAAATTTACAAAATCAATTAGATATACTAGAAGAGCAGGAGAGAGCACTAGAACGACAAGAAGTAATTATCTTTAGAATTGTTGATGGAATGGAGCAAGCTTTGGAAAGCTCTTTTCAATCAGGAGTTGCAGCTCTTATAAAAGGAGCAAAAGACTTTAAAGATGTTTTAAAGGATATTGCAAATTCTGTACTTGGAAGTGTTGCCGATAATATAGCCAAAGCTTTGACGGAGAAAATCTTTACAGACAAAGATACTCCAGAAGATAGAATTCAACGAGCAATGCTTGATGCAGCTGATTATCATGGAGCTGTAATTAAAGCGGCCCTAACGGGAACTACTCAAATGTCATCCTCTGGAATAGATTCCATGATAAATGATATTGCTAGAATGAAAGGAGGAGGAGGAAATATTTCTTCAGCTTCTATAGATTCCATGATAAATGATATTGCAGGTAACAAAACTTCCAGTTCTGGAGGCGCTAATGATGAAGCAGGGTTGTTTGAGAAACTGTTTGGTAAATCTAAAACTACGACGTCAAGAGATGATACATTTGGTGCAGAAGGGGTGACAGTAAAACAAAAAGTGGGGGGAAGTGTAACTAACTTTTTAGGATCATTAAGTGATATTTTTGATAAAAATGCAGACGGAGGCCTTGTAGAAAAATTAGGAAACGTATTTGAAGCAGGGGGAAGTATTTTTAAAGATATTTTTAGTAGTCTTTTAGGTAGCTTATCAAATGTCTTAGGGGGCATGGGAGGCGGTATAGGAGGCCTTTTAGGGTTCTTTTTTGCAAATGGAGGAATAGCAAAAGGCGGCTTCCGTTCAGCTGCTTATGCAACTGGAGGAATAGCTCGTCAACCTACTTTGGGTCTTGTAGGGGAAGGAAAATATGATGAAGCAATTGTTCCTCTTCCTGACGGAAAGTCTATTCCTGTAACAATGCCTGGAGGTGCTGGTCAAAATAATAATGTAACTGTAAATGTAACAATGCATCAGGACGGCAGAGTTGAGCAGCAAACAGAGGGCGATAGAGGAACTCATTTAGGGCACATGATTGCTTCAGCAGTTCAGAAAGAACTTCAAAATCAAAAACGTTCAGGCGGAATACTTAATCCTTATGGTACAGCATAATGGCATATAAATTATCAATTCCTACAAGTACAGGGACTCCTACAGGAACCTACTATAGACTTAACGTTACAAATATAACTCAGGCAAACCCAGGGGTAGTAACTACTTCAACAAATCATGGACTAACAAACAAAACAAAAATTACATTTAGTGATATTACAAGTATGACAGAACTTAATGGAGGAACCTATTATGTAGGATCTGCTTCTTCTAATACCTTTCAACTATATTCAGATGTTGATTTAACTACTTCCTTGGATACATTATCGTATACAGCTTGGGTGGCGAATACTCCGGGATATTTATTTCCAGGCGATAATGCAGATTTTGTTGTAGACAGGGGATTAACTAGATCATCCAAACAAAGAACTATGACTGCTAAATTCGGAGATGGATATGAGCAGCGTCTTCTTGACGGAATAAACGTTAAAAAAGAAGAGTTCAATGCCTCATTCAAAAATAGAAACAAGATAGAAATAGATAATCTAGCAACTTTTTTTGACCATAAAGTACCTAAATCTTTTGATTTTACTATAGATACAGAAACTGTAAAAGTAGTATGTGATGATTATAATATTAATTTTGTTCAAACAAATATAGCAAGTCTTACCTGTAAACTTAAGAGAGTATACGAATGACAACTACCACAATTGCTAAGGAGATAAATAATCAAGCTCTAGGTAACGACGAAGGTTTAGTTAATTTATACGACCTTACAGTTCAAGGAGTCACTTATTATTTTCATGGAGAAGATATTGACGATGTTCTTTTCTTCAGAGGTAATAATTATTATGGGTTTCCTATGTTACTTGAAGGTATCGAAATCACAGGAGACGGAGCACAGGTTCGTCCTACATTAACTTTACCGAATGTAAATTCATTATTTAAAACCCCAGAAACATCAGATTATATCGGAATAGACAAGCTAGAAGACTTAGTTGGAGGAAAGGTTACTCGACATCAAACTTTGGCAAAATATGTAGGAATAGGAGAAGACTCAACTCCTACTAATACAAATGGATATGAGCTTCCTAAAGCAACGTATATTATTGATAGAGTAGCTTCAAAGAACAGATTAATGATTCAATTAGAACTTGCTTCTCCTTTTGATTTGTCAGGGGTTAGAGTGCCTTCGCGTCAAGTCACAGGAAAATATTGTACTTGGTACTATAAAGGGTATGACTATAGTAATACTAATGTAAGAAGTGCTTGTACTTGGGATTGTAAAGTTACTCCTCGGGGTATTGCTACTGTAGGAGCAGCAGTTAGTCAAACTGGCATAACAGGAAATTACTCAAGTGCTACGGCATCTTTTACGAATATTCCACACATTAGTACAGTCTCAGGGGGCCAGGGTGCTACTTTTGATTTTGATATTGCTATTTCATCAACGAATCTTGTAACTGTAAGTAACGTACAAGTTAATAATCCGGGTTATGGCTATGCTCGACAAAATAGAATTCAAATATCTCATACAGATATTACTCAAAATAGTGAGGGTCAAGACATAACCGCTGGAACGATAACAATGTACGTAGAAACTCTGGAAGAGACCACAGCTAATAATGGATTAGCCGAAAAGTCTTTGTTTTACTCAATTGATGATGAGCCTTTTATAGATGCAAGTAATACTCTAATTTCCGGTGCGAGTACTTGGAATAATAATACTGCTACTCAAAATCAAATATGGCTATACGGAGGAGTATATTATATGGCAAAGAGTGATACTAGCTCAACAGATACTCCTAAAGAAAAAAGTATTTATTGGAAAATTGTAAGACCTTATATACATTATAATGATTGGAACAGTACTACAACGGTTAATACTCTAGATCCTAGAAAGAATACTTATATTTATTATAATAATAATATATGGAGAGCTCTTAAAGCAGGAACGAAGGCTCAGCTAGGCGACCCTAGTTCTTCAAATAAAAATTTTGCTATTGCAGATATTTGTAGTAAACTTCTTTCTGGGTGTAAGGCACGATTTCAAGCAAGAATTATTTCAGTAGGGAGTAATGATATTATTCCTTCCGTTTCTGTATATGATAATTCTATCCCCTTACCTTTTGGAGGGTTCCCAGGAACTAGAAAGTATAGATGATTACTGAGTTTTTAAAAGAGATTGAAAATCACTTTTCAAATAACTTTCCTTATGAAGCTTGTGGAGTACTTGCTATAAGAAAAGGAAAATTAAACTGGATACCCTGTAAAAATATTGCTGAAGAAGCAGACAATTTTATTATGGATTCTACGGAGTATCTGAACATTTATAAAACCGCAGATATCGTAGGTATAGTACATAATCATCCAAATGGAACATCAGAAGCTAGTGAAACAGATAGAGAAAATTGCAATACCTTAGGAATTCCTTATTATATATTTTCATATCCGGGAATGGATCTTACAGTACTTAAGCCTAAACAAGATTTTACAGAATTATATGGAAGAGAATATAAATTTGGAGTTTATGATTGCTTTGAAGCAATGAGAGATTATTTAAGTACTCAAAGCATAAATATTCCCGCAAGAATTCCTTTCGAGGATGATTGGTTTAATAAAGACTTAGATTATTTTTGTCCTAAAGTTATAAAAAAATGGGGTGGAAAAGAGGTAAATATTAAAAACATACAAAAAAATGATGTATTAACTTTTAAAGTAAGAGCAGAAGTTGCAAATCATTGTGGAGTATTTTTGGGAAATGATATTTTTTACCATCACGCAGTTGATAGACTTTCATGTAGAGAAAGCTTATACCCTTTTTGGGTACAATATATAGATAGAGTATATAGATATGAAGCGTAATGTTTATTTAGAAGGTGACTTAGGTTCTACTTTTGTTCCTTATTTAGATATGGAATGTGATACTCCAGCACAGGTTTTTCAGTGCTTAAACGGAAACTTTGATGATAAATTCAGAACTTATATGCTTGATAAGCATGAAAAAGGTGTGAATTTTCATATAGAGATAGCAAAAGAAGAGATAGAAAATCCCTTAGAGCTATTAATGCCCCTAAAAGAAGGTGATATCATAGTAACTCCAATTCCTGCTGGCTCAAAAAGCGGTCCTTTAAAAATTATAGCAGCAATTGCACTCATTGCTGTTACTTATGGATACGGAGCTTCACTAATTGCAAGTGCAAATACTGCTGCTGCTGCTTCTTCCGCTGCAGCAACTAGTGCAGCGGGTTTGAGTGGGGCATCTATTGCAGTAACACAAACAACAACATTTATGTCCGCAATGGGAGCTGCACTAGGTGCGGGAGGTTTAGGAGGTACACTTTCTTTAATGGCTGTAGGCATGGCTACTAACTTAGCTATGGCTGGAATTAATCAAATGATGGCTCCCGATCCTTCTACAGACTCGGATTCAGAGCAATCTTATTTGTTTAATGGAGCAGAGCAAAATATTATTGAAGGAGACCCTGTTCCTCTTTTGTATGGAAGACTACGAGTCCCCGGACAACCCATAGGTTTTGAAGTTGGAGGAACCTCTTCTAGCACCTTTGGTGTAGGAACTACTGGCTCTGGGGGTGGAACTACTAAAATATCTAGAGCTGTTGGCGGCTATAGGTCAAAATAAAAGTTAAGGAGAAAATATAGTGGCAACAAAATCTCTTACAAGCGGAGATAGGAGAAGATCGTACAGAGAAAATAGCTCTATCAGTACTTTTAGATATGGTATGACAGAGCAAATTATCTCTGTAACTGATATGATATCAGAAGGTCCTATTCAAGGTTTAGTCCATGGTGGAAAAAGTATATATGTAAATAACGATAATCTTTTTTCAGATGATGATACTGGATATACGTCTTCTTTGGAGGAAAAGGTTAGTTGGACTAGTGGGAATTCTTATCTTACCTTAAGTGATGATTCGGGTGCTTTTATATATTCTGCTAGCTCTTTTGGAGAAAGGTATATTTTTGTTCATAATATTATGTCTTTTACAGGGGCGTCCGATGCCCCATCGGGAGCAAATAAATTAACTGGCAGAACTGAAGTAGATCATTATACTACATATTCAGATGTAACATTTACTTTTGAAGCGGGAGAATTTGATCAAAATTTTCCAAATTTTGCAGACTTAGTTGCAACCTCCAGTGAAGCAAGTTCTCAAGAGGTTAGACACCGAATTGGGGTTACACAGCTTATTGGTGCAAAAGATAGAGAAGTTTTTGCATATATTATAGGTCTTACTTATAATTCTGCAACAGAGACAGGCACAATTCAGCTTAGAGTACATAAATACGGAAGAGGGCCACTAGCAGCCCAAAGATGGCTAGAAAATAGAGCTATAGAAGATTTTGAGTTTGAAATATCTCAGTTTTTAAGACTCTCTTCTATTACGACCGTTAGTGGTACTAGGCGTTTTAATATAACTAACCCTTCCCAAGCAGCAGGTCAGTTTACAGGAAGGTCTTTTTCTATAACCGCTGATCTTAGCTCTTCCAACTCTTCAAAGTATCTAGGAACTTCTTATGAATTTAGGCCTGGCACTGTTGACCAACCTCCTATTCAAAGTCTATATGGGACAGGAAGTACTTCAGTAGCTCTTCCAACTCCCGGAGTTATGGAAAAAGGAGTAACAAAAACTATAACTGCTTCCGGAGCACAAGCTAGTGAGATTGATCTTGTTAATATAGTTTTTAATTATCCATCGGGGTTGTATGGTATAAATACTGAAAACTCCGACAAATATACAACAGGCGCAGGCTATAAAATAGTGGCAAAATTCTTTAGAGGTCAAGATAACGATCAATCTGAAGATTCTCAATATATAGATATTCCTGGAAATTTAATAATTACTGAGCGACACTTATCAGATGATAGTGATGGAGCTTATACAAGTGCGCCGCTGGAAGGAGGAACTGCCCCCCATGATCTTGCCATAGGCGATTCAATACATGCGCACGGAGGCAAAAGTACTTCCTCTATCAGCTTTAATACTGTTATAGATTTAGAACCCTATAAGCCGTTTAATAAATTTGCTTTATATATTACTCGAGTTACTAATCATTCTGATATGACAGATAATGAAGCGGGAATGATGCACACTTGGAATACAACCAACCAAAGAGGGCACAGAGATCAATTGCTGTATAGAGACCCGGGCTGGATAGAAAAGTTTCAAGCAGTACAAAATAGTAATATTAGTCAAGTAATTGGTGTAATTAAAGAAAAATTAAATTATCCTTATACATCTTTAGCTAATTTAACATTTAGTGCCAAATCTTTTACGGAAGCACCTAGCAGAACGTATGAATGTTATGGTATGAAAGTCTTAGTTCCTGATAATTATACAACCAGAGAACAGGCAGGAAGAGATATAGATGGAAATTTTCGTGATGTAGACTTATTATATTCTGGTATATGGACAGGCTCTTTTGCAAAAAATAAAGTATATACTGACAACCCAGCATGGATTTTTTATGATATACTATCTAATAACAGATACGGTATAGGTGAGTTTATAGATGAAGATGTAGAAATTGATAAGTATTCTTTATATAAAATTGCACGATACTGTGATCAGTTAGTACCAGACGGTAAAGGAGGATTAGAGCCCCGATTTAGAGCAAATTATTACTTTCAAAAATCTACAGATATTTATAAAGTTCTTAAAGATATGGCTTCTACTTTTAGAGGAATGCTGTATTGGATGGATGGAAATATTGTTCCTGTTATTGATGAAAAGAAAAGCCCTGTATATGCGTTTAACTCTTCTAATGTTTTAGAAGGGGCTTTTGAGTATGAAAGTACAGGATCAAAAACAAGAACAAATCAAGTAGTAGTAAGTTGGAATAACCCTGAATCTGATTATAAATTAGAACCTTTAATAATAGAAGATAGAGAAAATATTATTAAAACAGGTGCTTTAATAAAAGAGCAGGCAAATGCTTTTGGGTGTACTTCGGAAGGTCAAGCAATTAGATATGGTCGTTGGAAACTTTGGACAGCAATTAACCAGACAGAGATAGTTACTTTTAAAACTTCTATAAATGCCGCTTTCTTAAAGCCTGGCGATATTATAACAATACAAGACAATCATGACCATGGGTATAGCTATAGTGGCAGAGTTTCTTCCGCTTCAGCAGCAAATACTTTTATATTAGATAGAGGAATTACCGCAGCTGATGGTCAAGAATTTAGTGCTGCCGATATGGCGGGTAAAAAAATAAGTATTTTAACATTTGGAGCAAACGTAATTTTAGGTGCGGATGCTACAATTAATAATACTGACTATAAAAGAGGGGATGCTATAACTTCGGTTATGGATGGGGATTCTGCAAGTCCTTCCCAAATTACTTTGCCGTCTTTTACAGAAATAAATATATCAGCAGCCACAGCAGGAGTAGTATACAGAATTACTTCGAGAGGTGACGCTACTGATTCAGCATTAAATACTATTGCAGGAACTACTGGGGAAACTTATAGTGAAGGAGATATTTTTACTCATGCTGATGTGACCGCACAAGGTGGTACAACTACTAAAATAATTCCTGAGTTAGAAGCATATATTAATGATGCTTTTGATGATTCTGGAAATATTTTAAGTTTACATCTGGAACCAGAATATATAGTAAAGGATTTTACTATTGAATCCGAAGCGAATAGCGGGTATACTCCTAGTTCTAATCAGATTAAGGTAACACAAAATGTGTGGACAAATACTGCGGATGCTAGAGGCGCTATATGGGGTATAAAAGATGATAGTGCAGTGGCTCCAAAAGAATACAAAATTATGTCAATTTCTCATGAAAATGACACAACTTTTGCAATAGTCGCAGTAGAATACTATGAAGCTAAGTTTGACGCTGTAGACTTAGATTTTACTTTGGCTACCCCTGACTCGTCAGATCCTCCAGAGCCTGTAGAACAAACTCCTAGTCCTCCTCAAAATTTAAGAATTCTTCAAGAATCTACGTACTCTACTGCCAAAGATGAATTTACAGTACAATGGGATGCTCCTACAGATACAGCTAATGGAGTCGTCGTAGAGTATGAATTTGATCATAGCGTACAAGGATACTCATCTCCAATAATTACACAGGATACTTCTGTATCTTTTGACGGTGTTACTGACGGTACATATTATTTTGAAGTTCGATCTATAACTAGAGGAGGAAGAAGATCTTCTCCAATCTCTACTAGTATACTAATAGATGATATTTATGGCGGAAACTATGATAGAACTTTTGGATTACTAAGGGGTGGAAAAGTAGGGGCCCCTAATTCTACAATAGTTGATACAACTCAAAATCCACAAATTCGTCAATTCAAATTTGATGAGAGTCCTGTTGCTTTTATGGGACCAAATGGTATTGGTACCTCTGTAACTCTTGATACTACTCAGGGTGAGTTTAATTTTAGTCCCTTAGTAGCAGGAAGAGATGAAGACTGGTTTGGGTACGGAACTCTTAATAATCCAAATCCAAAACCTATTGCACAAAGCACCGCATATGTTGTAAACGATTCAGGAACTCTTAAGTTTATAAACCACCATTATGACTCAAAGCTTAAAATGGAGTACTGGTATGACCAAATAATGCTTAATAAGCAAAGATTTAATGAAAATACAGAAGATGATACTTTACATTACGATGATAATCCTAACATTTGGGTACAACAGAGTGGTACAGTAACTATTGAAGAAGATTCAAATAAAATAGTAGGACTTAATACAAATTTTAATAACTATCCATTTCCTACTATACTTAAATTTAGCCCTACCCAAGCTGCTAGACTTTCTTATATTGAAAGTAATACTGTCGCTTATCTAGATAGAAGCTTTAAATACAATGAGGTAAGTATTACGCAGGGAGTTAGTAGTCCCGATGGAACTGTAACCTATAGGGCAGATGACCATGTATTTAGTGTTGGAGACTCAGTTACTATAACAGGTTTTTCTTTGGCCGCATTTAATAGCTCTGGACGAGCAGAAATTATATCTGTTGTACAAGCAGTAAGGGACCCAGACACAGGAGTGATTACAACTCCGGGAACTTTTACAGTCAATGGCGGCACCGGCAGTAATTACACTATATCAGGCGGAGCCAATAAAAAAGCCACAAAAGCAATTACTAGCGGTACTTTTGAAATTTTATCTTATATCCCTAATTTTAATCGTGACCATCTTATAGGTAGTTTGAACGGATATTCGGGAGGTTTTAGCAATTATTGCTTTTTGGACCCCGATATTCAGCCTACTAGAAGTGTTACTGTTGATCTAAATCCTTCTTTTATTAGATTTTCAGGAAGTGGAAGTGCCCCAACTCAAATAACGGATAGTAATGGAGATCCTTTATATAGTCAAATTCTTTTGACTGCTAAAGCTTTGAATTTTGCTTCTCCAGAGTTTATAATTACAGGAAGTGGATTTAATGATGTAAGCTCAGATGCCCCTACAGAGTATAGTGCCGAAGCTGATGGTGTATTTAGTTTCGTTTTAGACGATGGTACAGACGTTCTTAGAGGCGGAAATAATGGTTGGCAAAATGGAAACAGTATAGACTTCACAGTTACCGTAAGAGAAGTAGGAGACCCTTTAAATCCTGATAAAACAACAAGTGTAGATGTATCTATATTTAGAATACAAGACGGCGCAACAGGTATTTCCGGTAGAACAGTGTTTTTAAATTCAGAAGACCATTCGATTCTTTTTGATGCAAATGGAGAAAATCCTGAATATAATGGTAGTTCAGATAGTGAAATAGATCTTACAGCAAATATTTATAATTTTGATGATGCAATTTACAAAATTACTCTAAAGAGGCCAACCGGACTCGGAGGCGCTTCCGAGTCTGTAACTCTTCAAGATTGGGCGGATGCAAATGATGCTACAGGAGAAATTTTATTTTCATACGCGGAAGGCACGGGAAATACTCAGTGGACTAGCACTAGAAATTCTGGGTATAGTTTTCCTCAAAGTCAATGGCCCGCAACTATTACTATAGAAGTTGCAGAAAAACCTTCTTCTGGAACAGGCACCGGAGGTGTTTGGCAAGTAGGCGATACAGTTCAAGCTTCAGATATTAAAGCCACAGATAGTGTTTCTATTGCAGGAGTTACAAAAGGTCAGGGCGGTGTTAGTATTATAATGCCAAATAGTAGTCATGCATATACTACTGATAAATTTGGTGATATTGGAACGGGATCTACTGCGCTTATACCAAATTCAGGAACAACAATAGAAGTTCTAATAGCAGGAGAGGTTGGAAATTATGTAGGAAATGCTACGTCAACCGGGTTACCTACAAATGTTACTGACGATGATCTAAACCACAAAGATTGGTATTTTACAGAAATTACTCATACGGGAGGAGATCTAACTATAGGTCAGCTGAGTGTAAATACTAGTACCGATATAGTTACTATTGGCGAACATACTATGACTAATAGTGCCAATAAAGATCCTAGTAACACTAATCCTACAGATAACACCGAAGCAATAGAATATGTAATTAAGGGTAAAAATGGATTCGGACCTGACGCTAGTACTCTTTATACTGTTAAACAAATACAAACTCTTTCAAAATCTATAGCAGGTGCTGAAGGCGCAGTTGACCTAAGACTGTATTTAGTCAGTTCTAGTGCTATACAATCTAGTAGTGTGGATTACCCTACTGTAAGTTATACTTTTTCTGATGGTAGTATTTCTATAGCGGATACAAATCAAAGCTGGACCGATACTTATGGAGAAATTACTGCCGTAAATAAATACTTATACCAATTAAGAACAAGAATACTTCCTAGTACTACTACCGATACTGTAACAGTTTCGGATTCTGCCTCAAATTGGGAATTTGCATTAGTAGCTCAATTTGCTGATGTTGGTGAAGATGCAAGAAGTATTAAATTAAGTCCCAAAGATAATAGAGGTTTTGTTGTTCGATATGATGAACAAGGAGAAAGACTGCCTACAAGTTCAGAATCTTTAATTACTCTTCAAACTTCAATAGCTGGAGTAGATCCAAACGAGACTTCATTTTATGTATTCTACATTGATGGAATAGCGATACAAAATGGAAAAACAGACGGAACAAATAGTAGTGAATTTCAAATTTCTTTATTAAATGAGCCTGATGTAGCAGAGTCTATAGAGGTAAAAGTGGAACTATGGGAAGGAGCTACTGGGGCTACTTCGGTTGAAAAAGCTCAAGATACTATTACTATTTTTGCTGTCAAAGATGGATCAGGAGCAATTACTGCATTCTTGACAAATGAATCTCATGTAGTGTCAACAAATGCAGACGGTACAATACCCTCCTCATTACTAACTAGTGGAAATATCACGGCCGCCGGGGGAAATTTTAGAGTATTTAGAGGCTCTACTAATATATCCAATCTTGGTACGGGAAATAACCCAATAACGTACTCTTTGGGCACAGGGGGCAGCGGAGCCACGGGTGCTATTGATTCAGCTACTGGTGCATACACTGTTTCCGCAAGCAATCTTGCCGATGCAGCAACTATAGAGTTTGTAGCCACTATTCCTAGTGAATTAATTGAAAGTGAAACTGATATAACAGTAAATAAAATTTATAGTATTAGTAAATCTAAAAAAGGGGATGATGCTGCAACCAGCGCTACTGTAAGAATTTTTAAGAGAACAACTTCTAATACAGCGCCTACAAGTAGTGATACAAATGGATGGCCTTCAGGAGATACAACTTATACATTTTCTAATGGGGGCACTGCTTTTGACACAGCAAATGGTTGGTCTGCTGGAGTCCCGAGCAGTGGTGGAGATTATTTATGGACAACTTTTGCTACTGCTCTTAGCACTGGGTTAACCGATACAATTGGAGATACTGAATGGGCAAGTCCAGCCACTTTACTTTCTAGTAACGGTCTTGTTGGCGGTTCTGTAAATATTGTATTTAAAAGAAGTTCTACAGACTTAAGTAGCAGTGATAGCTATATACCTGATGATTCTAGTGGCTCAGTTCCTACAGTTCCTACTGGTTGGTATGACTCTCCTCCAACAGACGATGGAAATCCTTTATATGCTTCCAAAGGAGAAAAAGCTTCTGGACAAACCCTATTTGAGTGGACTCGTCCTTACAGAGTTGACGGATCTTCAGTAGCAGAAGTTGCAATTTATTCTGATTCTACTACTGGTGATAGACCTACTCTACCTACTGCTGCGACTTATAATTTTACAGATAAATCTGTTTCAGGTTTGGGAACCGATTGGAATGTAAGTCCTCCAACATTAGGAGGAGATGGACATAAAATTTATGTAGCAGTAGCTACCGCTGCAGGAACTCCTCAAACTACCAGCGCTTCTTTGGACTTTGGCACTCAGAATGTAATTTATGCTCGACAGATTAATGGAACTTCGGGAGCTGCAGTTAATATTGCGTTTATTCGTAAGGCCACCACACCCACTGTAGGAACTGGAACGGGTGTTCTACCAAACGGAGAAAACAATGGGTGGTTTGATGATGCTCCTACAGACAACGGGCTGCCACTATGGGCAACAAAAGGAAATAGAGCTCAGGGATCGACGGAGTGGTCGTGGGATCAAGCTCCTTTTAAACTTGATGGAAGTACTGCGGCCGAGATTTATTTCTATTCGAACGCCACTTCTGGTAATATGCCGGCTTTTACTGCACCTACTTATGATTTTACTAGCAATCCAGGAACCTCTGCTCCTACTAATTGGCATTTATCTCCGCCTTCTTTAACTGCAACTGGACAAAAAATATATGTAAAAGTTGTTTTATATGTAGGCACTCCTGCGGCTACCTCGGTTTCCGCAACAACTGTGAGTGCTGATAATATAATTTATGCTCAACGAACTGATGGAATTAAAACAGCTATTGTATATGCGTATAAAAAATCCGGCAGTACCCCTACAACCAATCCAGGAGATGTTACAGTCTCGCTTTCTGGTACTACAGCCGGGACAATTACAACTTCAAGTCTAGCGAATAATTGGCTTAAATCGCCTCCAGCACCCTCAGCTACTGAACCTGTATGGGTTACTGCAGCTACTGCTGCCGGCACAGGTACTACAGATAATATTGCTGCGGGTGAGTGGACTACTCCCGTACAGTTCACCGGGGACGCTGGAGTAGATGGAGTAGCCGTAAGTGTTAATGCTTCTGTTGCAAGTGTAACATATTCTTATGATGGCACTTGGGATCCTTCTGTAACTAGCGCTACCGTTAAGGTATTAACAACAGGTCTTAGTAGCGTATCTTATAATTGGACTGGAAGTGGCACCGGTACCAGCAATACAAGAACTATTTCTTTTAGTTCTAATGTAGCGGAAGCAAATATTTCGAGTCAAAGCGCGTCAGGTACTGTAACAGTTTCTGGGACTAAGAGTGATGGTACATCTTATAATTCTGGAGCCTTGAATTGGTCGATTCCAGCTGTCAAAGCCGCTACCGGTGGGACAGGAGATCCAGGAGATGATGGTCCAAGATACCTCAGTGGCATAGTATACGCAACTACAAATGCTTCAATACCAACAGATGCAACATATGATTTCGATGATAATACTTTCTCAGGTCTTGGCAGCTGGCAGAAAAATCCTCCTGCACAGTCTACATCTCAAGCAGTTATATACTATTTGTATTTTTATGTAGAGGAAAATATTTCAAACGGCACAGGAACAGGAAGTGGTAATGTAGAATTTCCTGGAACTGCTTACTCAGGAACTTCTTTTGCAAATTTGGTAGTGTTTCAACCAGACACTGTTACAGGGAACTATTTAAGAGAGGTCGGAGCTAGTACCAATACTTTGATTAATGGAGGAGCGATTTCTACAGGAACAATTAATGCTGATCGTTTAACTATTGGGGTAGAGGATAGAACAACCTCAAGACTTTTGCTACTTGATGATTCTTTGAAGATTTTTGAGGGGACCTCTCTTAGAGTACACTTAGGAAATCTTAGTAACACCGATACATAACCACCAAAAAAATAAAACTTGACATAGAATGTCCCCTTTGTTATAATTTCATCATAGGAGAACTTTAAATGAGCGCAGCAACTTATAACTTATTCATTGACCAAGGGTCCGACTTTGCTATTGACTTGGTAATTAAGGAAAACGGTTCCGCAATGGATTTGACCAATTACTCCGGTCGGGGACAACTGCGCTCAACTCATGAGTCAACTACGATTGTGGGTTATTTTAAAGTTACAAAGACAAATCCTACAGGGGGCTCGTTAAAGGTAGAAATTCCAAATGGTAACTGGACGGACTCTGGAGGTACTGTTCGGCAGGGTAGTAAAGATATAGCGGCTGGGCAGTATGTGTATGATTTAGAAATTTTTACGAATGCAGATGCAGTAGTTAAAAGGATTATGCAAGGAACTGCTACAA
>Ga0255772_10002476_pt1 | contig 18003 bp, 9 predicted proteins | sample 071ome_34_FD_179970 | JGI IMG/M metagenome (GOLD analysis project Ga0255772, IMG submission 179970) | Coastal salt marsh microbial communities from the Groves Creek Marsh, Skidaway Island, Georgia - 071411BT metaG (version 2) | ecosystem: Environmental > Aquatic > Marine > Intertidal zone > Salt...
AGAACGGCGCCACGGCATCGCCAGAGTCATCCGTCGATTGCGCGGACGCTCTCGTCGCCGTTAACGCGACGATAAACATCGCCAGCATCGCTTTGCTTCTGAGCGATGAAGAAGAAGAAGAAGAAGAGATCATTTTTCCCTTCTTTTTTTCTATCTATAAAAAACTTTGTTTTGTTTGTTTTTCGCGCGAGACCGAAATAATCTGCCGCCCGTTCTTCTCGTCTCTTTCGCCGTTGTTTAAGAGGCCTTGTTTATGCACTACTCGCGATAGATCGATTTTCGCGCGGTGATTATTCGCGATGAGGTGTATTTGTGCGTGTTGTTTTCTTATGTAAGTGGAAACAACTTCACTTTTTTTTGACGAGAGGAAATTTTAATTTCTCGGAAAGGGTAAAAAACACACATCTCGCGAGGTCGACTTTTTTTTTTCAAAAACTCGCAAAAAAATCATCGTTGGTCGCCACTTTTTTTGACAACAACAACAACAACAACAACAAAAACACTAGTTAGTGCCAGCGTGTAGTGCTCTTCTTTCCTCTTCTTCCTCTTTCGCTTCTTCTCGGTTGTCGTTGTCGTTGTTGCTGCTGCTGGTGGTGTTCCTTTAGTAAAACCAGGCAGAGCGTGCGTTCTCTGTCTGTCTCTCTCTCTCTGGTAAACTTTTGTAAAGAGGAGAGAAAAATGATGAAAAAGAATTGAGAGTTTGGTTCGTTACCGCTGATTTCTGAAGAGAAGAAAAGGAGAACACGACGACGCGGATGGAACTGACGCTGGAGACGTTTTCGGCGCTGCCTGGGAGCAGTCGCGGGTGGTGCTCTTCTTCGTCTTCGTCTTCTCGTTCTTCTCCGTCGCCGGATGGCGCGGTGGGGAAGAATAAAGCGTTCATCGTTCGAGGCGTGAGTTCCACGTCTTTTGAGATTCTCTCTACTCCGGCGTTTGGGCGCCGGAGAAGGACGGAAGTGTCGCGAGTCGCGATGCGTCCGAATGCGTTCAATGGAAGTAAAGAGAGGGGAGGTAACGAAGATGACTGTGTTGGCGTTCTTCGGTGCGCGATAAATAAAGACGCGGACGCGATTGCGGTTACGGATGGTTCTACTTTAGTGACGTATCATCGAGTGTCGATGGGAACGGATGGAGACGCCGAGGAAGAGAAGGAGGAGGAGGATAAGGATAACGATGACGACGAAGAAGAAGACGAGGATGCGTGGGTAGAAACCGAGTCCATTGCACTTGATCGCGATAACGTCGAAAATGCTACAGTTACTGCTCTCGCGTGGAGTAAATGTTGCGACGAGATTGTGATTTCCTACGCGAGTTCTTCGACGGCGTCTCAGCAACGGATTGTATGCGTCGAACACATTTGGAAAGAAGAGGAACAGAAGAGTTTACGCGTCGGAAAACAATCGGATTTGATATGCAACTTTTCCACTGATTCACAGTTTGCACCAAAGTTACGATGCGGCGACGCTATGATCGCGTCGAGTTCTGCGGAAACCGTGCGCGTGTATTTTGGCACTACTTGCGCGACAATCGCTCACCCAAAAGGTAGCATGGTCCGTGATTTTCTCGTTTTGGAGGATTACAAAACAGTCGACGAAGCTAATAAAATATCGCACTCGAACGCGTTGATTGCTACGTTAGCATCTGACGACTGCGTGCGATTTTGGAATGTTCGATGCATCACGAACGAGGAAAAAGACGATAACCGCGAATTCGCTGCGACTAAAACTACGTCCTCGCTAAAGTTGTGCGTCACGAACGACGAAACGACAAGCGATGGTAAAAACGCTTTCACATCGTTCGATGTACACGAAAATTTCCTTCTCACCGTGGATGCGAGTGGTTTTGCCACGACGTGGTTGTTATCAAACATTCGTGGTGGTGATACTAGTAATAGAATAGCCAAAGTCACTCGCGTTCGGCGGCAATTTGCGCTGTTCAACGCGCCGTTTTACAACCAAATTCCCGTTTCGATGATGGCGAAATGCACGCTCATAGAATCTCAAAATCGAGTAGCCGTAGAAGCGATCGCGTACGACAGCGAACGCATCGAACGTTCGTTCGGTGCGTCCTCATCATCGATTGCGACGTCCATTTCGAGTGGACACTCTCACGCGTTGAAAAAAATTGCGTCGAATAGCAAAGCGGACAAGATAGGGACGCTCGACGAATCTGGTAAATTAAAATTTTGGCTCACAGGCGGTAAAGCGAGTTGGACTCCTTTAGGTAGCACCGTAGAAAATGTAGAATCGTTCGCTTGGTCGAGTTCGAATGAGAACGTGGTATTTCTTTTGCGTCATGCGAATGGTAGCAGTCATGAAGATGGGCTCCTTGCTCGCATTGCGTTCACGGACGAGAATGTTTCAGAACTGACTCCGGTATCGCTTCCGAATCGTATTACAAGTGTGATCCGGAATTACGACAGTTTGAACGTGGTAGGTGACGACGATATTTTGGTTTTGACGCCGAGAATTTCTGGAAACGTCCAAGTCTGTTCCATTAAAGCGCGACAGAGTGAAAGTGATACCACTCTGTACGAGTGCATAGAGATGGTTGTAGCATCAAAGACGCCGCGCGGTTCCTTCGATTCTATCAAAAGTTCAGTTTCTGGTGAAATAATCGCGTGCTTCGACGGTAGCGCTCGAACTAACTTTTGGCGTTTTGATGCTGAGAAGCAGATTTTCGATCTACTCGGCTATGTCAGTTCTTCGAAACGGACGGTCGTGAGTATTTCACCGTGCGGCTCTAGAGCGTGCAAGGTTAACGAATCAGAGAAGTCTGTTGAAGTGCTCGATGCCTCTGGCGAGCGCGACGGTAAATTCACGAGCGTGGCGAATTTTTCGTGCGATAATTCCGAGAAGATATCTGGGAAATTATTCACGGAGTGGCTCGACATCGGCGGTGGCTTAATGGCGTGTTTGATCGCTTTCAACAAGAAAGTAATCATTGTGGCACCGAATACGAAACTCGGCGAATGGACTGTTGCATATTCTCGCGTGTTTGATAAAGCAATCGCGTGCTTGGCGTGGAAGTCGAACGGTGAAAGTATCATCGTATCTTTTGATGACGGTGAAATACTTTCTTTGGGAACGCGCGCTCACGCATCGCTAGCTCGAAAAATAGCTGAACATTCTTCTCCCTTGCCGTGCTACCATCCGGCAGTCTTACAAGACTGGATCGTGCGTCGCAAGGCGCACCGCGCGAGAGCCGCGATTCGAAAAGTAATCGCGCACCTTGAAAGTATGGACAACAACGATGTGCCCGCGGAATCGACATCCTCTGCACGCAGCACTATTTCCTCTATATTGGAACTAGAAAATTCAAATGCTGACGATCGGCCATCCACGCCTCGTGGGAAAGTCATTTCCCCTAGAGGCGCACTGAGCGTTTCAGCATTTAGCAGTGCGACGACGCCATCGCTCGTTCCCGAATTTGACATGGGCGCATTTGGAGGTTTTGGGGGTGGTAGAAGTAATAGCAGTAGTTTCACAGCCAACAGAACGAGTCCGAATATGTTTGCTCCGGAAAATCTTTCGCGCCAAAACAGTTTAGCTTCCGAGTCGACTTCCTTGTTTCGGCAAAACTCAAATAGCTTAGACGATTCGGCATCTACCACTACGACGTATACGAGCGCAGCTACTGCGACGGGGTCATCGGTTTCGTTTAGTGCGTCGGAAGCGGAAACTGCTGCGGATTTGTTGTCTCGTCACGCTGATTATCTTGGGCTGAGCTCGCAAGAAGCGATCGAAGTTCTAGGGTGTCTCGACGCTTTGAGAGATAGTGATGTTGGTATCGAGGCGACGGTGGATCAAGCCGGGAGACGTTTACACACACTTCATCGAGTTCGCGAGTTGACCTATGGAAGACAGCGAGGGACAGATAACACCGATGTTGATGTAACTGGAGAAGAGTTACTCTGGGCAGCGCAGTGCGAAACCGGTGATGCTGTCATTGACGCCATCCTTCACGCATCCTCTTCTGTCCAAATTGCTTGGCGGGACTTACGCATGCTTGGTATCCCAATCTGGTTACGTAACGAAACGACCTTGAAAGCTATTCTCGATAAAGCTGCGCGCACCTCGTTTGCAAAAACGAAAGATCCAGAATCGTGCGCTTTACTTTTCGTCTGTTTAGGTCGAACTTCTGTGTTAGCTGGATTATATAAAGCAAAGCGAGACCAAAAGTTGTTTGAGTTTTTATCGCGGGATTTCAACGAGAAGAGACACCAAGAAGCGGCGTTGAAAAACGCGTACGCATTACTTTCGAAGCACCGATACGAACTCTCCGCGACTTTTTTCGCGCTCGCTGGACAGTACAAAGACGCCGCAAAGATTTGTTTGAAGCATTTGAACGATGTTAGCTTGTCGATTGCTATTTTGAGATGCGCCACGAGCGCTTCGTTGTCGTCTGTGATAGCTAAAGATGGTTCGTACTCCATGGAAAGCGAAGTGTCCAAATTCATCCGCGAAGAAATTCTCGAAGATGGATCGAGTGACGTCAACTCGCTCGATGCAAAATGGCGACTCGCGGCGTTTTATTGGATGTCTGGGGATTGCGAGAAGAGCGTGACGATGCTTTCGCAACTCGTGAATGGAGACGATACCTTGAGCTATAATGATACGAAAAAGGAAAGCCACGCTTCGAAGGCGTCTGCTTTAGATCTTTTGACACACATAACTTCGCGAAGACGTAAGGTTGTTGATTCAGGTGCTCTCGCGGCGTGTGAGAAAGCAGTGAAAACTAAAAGCGCGAGCGTTTCTCGCGCGTTTGAACTCGCTGGAATGCCCTTAGCAGCGTTAGAACGTTTGACAAATTCTCGAGGTAAGAGAGATGGTCACGACAACAGTTTGGGATTAAAAACAATCACCGACGACGAGGACGACGTGCCTGAATTCGAACAAGTAGGAGGTGTTTCTCCGTCGAAGCAAAAAGACAGCATCGATCACGCTATGGAGCTCGCCTCAACGGTAGTTGAAAATTTTGGTTTAAACGATGTGGTTTCGCCGTTGCGACGTTCAGTTTCTCAGCTCGTGAACACTGGTCAGTTTGACTTTGATGGCGCATTTGGATGGAAGCTAGATCCCGAAGTAAAAACAACATCAACACCAACAGCTGAGGCGGAGCAAAGCAGTGTTCCCGCAACACCCGAGATGCCTGCGAGTGGCGAAGCGCTCAAACAAAAAGGGTCTCTATCCATATCGATCGCGCACTGCAACGGGAAGGAAGAAGAAAATTGCATTCAGCATTCCGACGCCCTCAAACAAAGAGGCGTCTACTTTGCCACGAAGACTACCGCGGCACGTCTCGCCGCGAGTGCTCTCTTAGTCGCTTTCGATGAAAATGGGAGTTACGAAGCCAAGTATAGCGACGTACCAGACGATGCGCAAGCATGCACGGAGATGCTTTCTAGAGCACCGTTCGATGTGGAGGCGTCCATGATTCGCCAGAGTCTTGCAAGACGTGCTTTCACGTTGCAGCGCTCCGAAAGTAATGAGAATTCAAAGATGAGTAATTTTTCTAAGGCAGCATCGAGTGATGGTCTAGCAGAGTTCTTCCGATCTTCGGTGAAGCGCAAAGTTGCAAACGCTGCTGCGACGCATATTCACACTTCATCGACAAAACGCGCTGTTTCAGAAAAATCTGACGGTGATGTTTCGATGGCAGTTTTAAAAAAATCGGTAGAGCTCGCGCGTCTCAGCGGTGATGGTTTCGTCGACGTCTGTTGCAACGCGAGAGAAACGACTGAGCTGGCGGTAGCGGCTGTTCGACGCGGTTTGGTCACGGTCGATTTGAGAGAACTCTCTAAATCGGGCGACGGTAAGCGCGCTCCGGGCGTTCTATCAGCCGCTGAAGCTGTTCGGCGAGCAACGGTAGATGTCAAAGTTAGCGAACCCATGCTATCGTTGACGGAACTGTTCGGCTATTCAAAGAAGCAGAATCTTTGGGCCGAAGCAACGACATCGCTCGAGGATTGGAACGTATCCTTCGCGCCTAAATATGCAAAACGAAAGAAACGAATGTCTTCGTCCTCTACCGCTACCAATGTTGGCGAAAGAGAACCCGCATCTCCGGATGTTCACAGAGCTCCAGATACGCCGTCATCAGCCCCAAAGACACCACATTTACACGATTGGGGCCATGAACTCGGCGTCGTGATACCAGCCTCCGCGGCGTTGTCTCGTCAAGATTCTCATTCGTCTCCCAGTTCTTCGCCGCGGTTCAGTCTCAGTGGAGGAAAAGATGTAGACTCACCCGCAGACGTCTCTGCGCGAGTTGTCGTTTCGCACCCATCGTTCCCGATTTTCGCGTGCGGCAGTGCAAATCGAGGCTTGCAAATATGGAGGTTTGGATTCGAAGAAACGAAGAAACGATTTCAACTCGAAATTCCGAAGAGTAGCACGTCGGGTGGAAGTGGCGGCACTTCGTCATCGTCCCCCGTTGCTCTTTCTTTTAATGTTTCCGGTGAGCGATTGGCGTGCGCGACTACCGACGGTCGTGTCGCCTTGTACGATTCCTCCTCTTCTCTGCGAACGACGGCTTCTCGTTTGTGCGTTTTTGACAGCAACTCGAGCAGTTCTGCTTTCGTCGCCGCGAAACCAAAGCAAGTCGTGTTTGTATCGAGCATGGTCTGCGCAATCGCGTGCGAATCCAAAAGTTACTCGAATGGCGTTACCGGCGGCATGATGCGTTCGGAAAAAGCGTTGGCTGATGGAAACGGCGTTTTACTCTGGGACGCAGCGCAACCAAACTCGGCGAGATGTGGCGTGTTATACGACACGTGCGGGGTGACGAGCGTAATAAGTTGTGCGGCACATAGCTGTGCTCCATCGCTTTTCGTCGCTTCGGGTAATAGAAACGGCGAAGTCGTTTTACACGATCTCCGCAAGCTTTCATCGTCGACGACATCCGCGTCGACAACCGCGCTCTGGCGTTCCGCCGCCAACGCCTCCAAAATAACCTCTCTGCTCCACCACTCCGACACCAACGTCCTCCTCTCCGGCGACGAAAAAGGCGATTTGCGCGTCTCCTCTCACTCGGACGGTCGCGTCTTGCAATCCGTGGACAAAGCGCACGACAAGCACGCCTTCATGGCGCCCCGGATCGGCGGCGCTTCCGTCTCCGTAGGCTTAAGCGCCATGTGTGCTTTAGACAAGGGCGTGTTGACTGCCGGCGGCGACGGTGCCGTCAAGCTGTTTCGATTTTTGTAATTAGTTTTTAATGCATCATCACGTTCTAGAGCGTTTCGTTTACTCGTAGTACGTAGTAGTTAATGTGACTCTTTTCGCGAAATGTGTTTCTCTGAACCTAGAAACTCTCAAAACTCTCACAGTTCTTCATAAAAAAAGAACAAAAGGATACGACGACAAAGAAGAGGAAAAAAAAGAGAGCATGTCTGCCGCTGCTAACTCAGCCGCGTACTGGAGAATCGCCGGGATGTCGTACTTGAAGTACGCCAACGCGTGCGCGGAAATCGTCCGAGGCGCGCTCAAGGAGCCGCATTTGTCTAAGGTACGCGCGTTTGTTTTTTACTAGTGGGGGTCCGGAAAAATCGATCATTTTTTTTTCCCCGCAAAAATCGCTCTCTTTTCTCTGATGCTCACGCGGGAAACGTTCTCTCTTCGGTTACACAGGCTCGAGCGCGGGACGCGGTGTACTTTAAGTCGACGAAATACGTGAAGGGGACGCCCGAGAAGGCGGTGATCACCGAGGTCATCCCCGCGGAAATATCAAAGTAAACTTTTTGCCATTTTATTAGTAGAAACCGAGAGAGAGAGAGTTAGTAGAAGAGGAAAAAAGAGACAATCCGTTTTAAGGTTGAAATTGTATAGTATGTGTGTGTGTGTGTGAGTGAGAAACCGCGTTCCCCTTTACTCTCTTGTTCTCTCTGTGTGTGTATGTTTTCGTCACAACAGATGTAGTTTGCGCCTAATTTTGTCATCGCATCGTTGCACCCGATCTCTCCCGTCGCGCGACTACGACGCGCGCAAGTCTAGTATTACGGACGGTGCGCGCCTAACTTCAGTTCGCGTATTATTGCATTTGATCTCTCTTGCACGACGTGAGCAAGTCCGCGAAGGCTTGGCACTGCGCGACGTTGTCGGTATTCTGTTCCAAACATTTCCCGAACAATTCCATCGGTCCGGCGCATGGATTCGTTCGCGCGTCTACCGGAGCGCCACCGCCAGTTGGTGAAGATCCATCTTCTGAGTTGTGCGTTTCGTAATGAATAGTGCGGGGACCCATGATCGCGTCTGCTGCTCTGTGGCCTATTCCAGAGCCCGTGCCCCACATCATGCCTTGCCCAATCATGCTCGCCATCCCGCCGAGCAAAGAAGATCCGCCTTCAGATCGCGTGGATGGAGGTGGAGCGCCTGTTGAGAAACGACGTAAAATCGTCCAAAAGGTGACGAAGAAGAAATTTTTCAGTTTCCGATTCTTTAGAAAATAAACTAGTGCTGTGGTTTACCTGATTGCGAGCGAGTCTGCGGAGCTTTGCGGGAGAAACCTCCGCCGCCGCCGCCGCCTCGTCTTCTGCCCATTGTATTTTTTGTGTCGTGCGTTGTGTGTTTTGCGTCGCGCGTGACTTGAAAAGTGACGATGTGTGAACCTCGAGATCCGAGAGGAAAAGTTGCCTTTCGGAGAGTGTGAAAAAAGGTGAAAAAGGTCCTCCGCGAAGAAGACCACGCGCGATGTTATTTTAAAGGAGATGCGTGCGATGATAACGTTAAGGGCGCGCCTATATGTTTTACATGCTACTTCTTTCTTTCATCTGTTACGGGAAAGCGGGCGTCGGGAACTCTTCGGCGATTTTTTCGCCGCCACCGCCTCCGTCGTTATTGTTGTTATTTCGCGCAACTTCCGCGTCTTCCTCTTCTTCGTCTTCGTCGAAACCGTCTTCGATGCCGCCGAATTGCTCCAAAGGAAACGTTTTCTTTTCGTTCTTGTTCGTCGCGATGATCTCGTCCGAGGATTCGTCAAAGTCGAGCTGAATATTGTCGCCATCGTTGGCGAAACCGCTCAAGAGACACTCGGAGAGCTGGTTTTCCACCATCGCTTGAACCGCTCGGCGCATCGGTCGAGCGCCGTATTTCGGCGAGAAGCCGTTGACGAGTAAAGCTTTTTTGAAGGCGTCTGTGCACGTGATGGCGACACCTTTCCGTGCGCATCGCGACGCGACCGATTCGAGCATGTTCTCGGCGATTTGCTCGACTTCGAATTCACCGAGCGGTCTGAACACGACGATTTCATCCAACCGATTGAGAAATTCCGGTCGGAATCGCTTCCCGAGATTTTTGCGCGCGAGCTTTTTCACGCGATCGTAGGCATCTAGTTTCGCTTGCGGCGTCTTCGCGCCGGCAAAGTTTTCTAAAATCTCACGCGAAGCTATGTTCGTTGTCATGACGAGCATAGCGTTCGTGAAATCAACCGTCCGGCCTTTTCCGTCGGTCAATCGACCGTCTTCTAAAACTTGAAGCAACGCGTTGAAGACGTCCGGATGCGCCTTCTCGATCTCGTCGAGTAAGATTAAAGAGTGGGGGTTTCGTCGCACGGCTTCGGTGAGTTGCCCGCCTTCGTTATACCCAACGTATCCAGGCGGTGCACCGATTAATCGCGACGTACTCACTGCTTCCATGTATTCAGACATGTCGATGCGAACGAGATTTTTCTCGGCGCCGAAATATACTGTCGCTAACGCTTTGGAGAGTTCCGTTTTACCAACGCCAGTTGGTCCGGCAAAAATGACCGAAGCTACAGGCTTGCTCGCGTCGGCTAAACCGGACCGAGCTCTTCGAACGGCGCGAGCGACTGAAACGACGGCTTCGTTTTGACCAATCACTCTCTTCGTCAACTCTTGCTCCAAACCGAGCAAGTTCTTCGATTCTTCGACGGATAATTGTTTTACGGGAATACCAGTCCATTCCGAAACGACTTCTTGAACGTCCAACACAGACACTCGAAGCGCTTGTTCACTATCGCCCGAATTGCTTTTATCTCTCAATTGTACCAACGCTCCGGCTTCATCTAAAACATCGATAGCTTTATCCGGTAAAAATCGATCCGTGATGTACCGGCTGGATAACACCACGGACGCTTGAATCGCGTCGTCTGAAAAAGAAACCTCGTGGTGCTTCTCGTACGTTTCTTTCAATCCGGCTAATATTTTCAAGGTGTTCTCAGGCGACGGTTCGTCCACTCGCACCGGCTGAAATCTTCTCTCCAACGCCGCGTCCTTTTCGATGTATTTGCGATACTCTTCAACCGTGGTCGCACCGACGACTTGAATTTCACCTCGCGCCAACGCTGGTTTCATGAGGTTGCCGGCATCTAAACCGCCATCGTCGCCAGTGCCGCCGGCGCCTACGATCGTGTGAATTTCGTCGATGAATAAAATAATATCGCCAGCCGATTTTACTTCCTCCAACACCGAACGCAAGCGCTCTTCGAAATCCCCTCTGTACTTCGTATCCGCGAGTAACAAACCGACGTTTAAGGACAAGACTCTTTTATTCTTCAACCTTCTCGGGACGATATCGCTATCTTCCGCGATCAAACTCGCCAATCCTTCCGCGATGGCCGTCTTCCCTACCCCTGGATCACCAATCAGACACGGATTAGATTTCCGTCTTCTCACTAAAATTCTCACCGCTCTCTTCGTCTCCTCGTCTCTCCCAAACACGGGATCTAACTCGCCTTTCCTCGCCAGCGCGGTTAAATCCACCGAGCATTGCGCTAAAATGTTCTTCACTTTCTTTTTATCGATCTTTTTCCCACCCGCTCCGACTAACTCTTTCTCGTCGCCAACGCCGTTCACGAAATCCCTCAACAAAGGAACGTCCACTTCAATCCCGTATTTCGGATTCGTCAACACGTCGTACGCCGTGCACTGATCGTCCGCGACCATCCCGAGCACCAACTCCTTCATCGTCACCTCGCTCTTACTCGCCACGCGTTCGAATAACTTTTTCAAATCGTCCCCTAACGGCACCAATCCGTCCGCTTTCTTCTTCTGGTTCAACCCGCTGAACGGATTGACGAGGTCCACGTCCGACACTCCCGCTCGATCGCACAGAGCTTTCTTCACCGCATCCTCCGTCGCGCCGGCTTTATGCAACGCTTTCGTCGTCGGGTTTCGTTTTTTCGTGCACGCGTACAGGAGATGTTCCGTGTCCACTTTCCCGCTGTTGAACTTTTTCGCGTTGTCCATCGCCTCCTTGACGAGCGTGACGGATTCCCCGTCGAAGGATTCAAACATGCCGCCTGAAGCGGCGCACACGACTCTACTACTTCTTCTCCTCCTCTCGCCAGTATTTCGAGGACCAGAACGAGCAGCCCTCGCCGACGAGAATCGCCGGAACCCGAGCGAAGACGACGACGACGACGACGAGGAAGACGACGCTTCGCGCGTCGTCATCATTCTCTGACACGTCGACATTCTTTTTCTTCTTTTACTTCTTCTGTTTCTTCTCTTTTCGCTCTGAGAGAGACTCGACCGAGAGCGCGCGGTCGGTGGCAGGGGGGGTCCGTCGATAAATGCGCGGCTTTAGTAGAAAGTGTGCGTGTGTAAGTGTGTGCGTGCGCGTGCGAGAGAGTTTAAAAAGTGAAGCGCAAATTGGAAAAAAATCGCATCTTCACTCTCTCGGAAACGCGCTTTGATATACACACTAACACACACGCATAGATATACACACACACGCATCGATTTTATTCTTTAATCGCGTGGACGCAAAAATCCTTTCTGGAGGGGCACGCGCGAAGGATGATGTTGTGCGAAACTCTCGAAGTTCACCGCGATTCCGTCGGCAAATACGCCGTCGTGTCTCTCAATCGACCGCACAAACTGAACGCCATAAACAGTCAAATGTGGAAAGATATTCCACTCGTTTTCGACGAACTGTCCGAAGACGCGTCGGTTAACGCGATCGTTTTAACCGGGAAAGGGAAACATTTTTGCGCTGGGATCGATGTTTCGAGTAAAGAGACGCTTTTTGAAACGCTCGGGGATACCGAGACCGTCGCGGATTTAGGGAGACGAGGTGAATATTTGTTGAGGCACATCAAGAGATTGCAAGCGTCGGTGACGAGCATCGAGCGGTGCAGGAAACCAGTCGTGTGCATGATCAAAGGGGCGTGCGTTGGTGGTGGTTTGGACATAGCGGCGGCGTGCGACGTGCGGTACTGCGACGCTTCGGCGTTTTTTAGCGTCAAAGAAGTTGAGCTTGGGATCGTGGCGGATATCGGAAGTTTGCAAAGGCTCCCGCCCATCGTCGGGCACGGCCGGGCGGCTGAAATGGCTCTGACCGCGAGGACGGTGAATGGCGAGGAAGCTGAAAAAATGGGATTAGTTTCAAAGTGTTTTAGCGATGATAAGGAATTAGAGAGGGCGTGCGTAGAAGTAGCGAAAAGAATGGCGGGTTTGTCGCCGTTAGCTATGCAAGGGACGAAACGTTCTTTGCTAAACTCTCGAGACTCGGAAAGCGTCGAGAAAGGTTTAGAATACGTGGCTTTGAAGAACGCAGCGCAGTTGATATCGGACGATTTGAAGGAGAGTATGAATGCGCGCTTCGAGAAGAGGAAGCCGGTGTATAGTCGTTTGTAAAAACTCTCGTTGGTAATGTTGTTGTACTTTTACATGATACCAAGCGTGCGAATGAATAACTATTCTAAGAAGCAACCTAATCACCTAATTTACCTAAGTGCGGCTTTAAATACGCAAAAGCGTGCGAAGGATTGGCGACTAAATCAATCGTGATGAGTTCAAAATCCTCTTCGCATACCGCCCGGATATCTTTCCCAGCGCTCCTGTCCACGCCGCCGCCCCAATCGACATCTAAAATCGCCTCCGTCGAACTCCCCCACGCTCGCATCGAAGCGCCGACGAGATTCCCCGTCTTTTCGTACGCCTCTCTCACTTTCCTCCCAGCTTCCGTGCACTCCAAAACTTCCACTAAAACCACGACCGCGTTGCCGTTAAAATATAAATCGTGCACCACGTGCGACACGCGCATATCGTCCAACGTCTTCGCATCCACCCTCGTCGTCGACGACGCCTCCGCGAAACTCCCGCACGCCTCCTTCCTGTACCTCTCCACCGCCTTCGCGTCGCTCGCGTCGTCCGGGCACTTCGGGTGCTCCAACCGTCCACACACGGGCAGTTCCAGTTTCTCCATCGCCCTCGCCATCGCGCGCGCGGTAAAAATCCTCCCGTTCTTGGTCACCTCGTTCACTCGCGTCACCTCTCCGGACAGGAACAAGCGGTTTTGGTTTCTCTTCAACGAGAGTAACAGTCGCTGGTATCGTTCGCGCTGTTTCTTTTCCTCCTCCTCCTCCTCGTACATCTCGCGAGCACTGAGCGCATTGCCCATCTTCTCTCTTCTTCTCTCTCTCTCTCTCTGTGTGTTCTTCACTTTGTCGTCGTCATCGCGCGCGTCCGCGACGACCGGCACGCACAGACGTGCTCATTAAAATGAAGTTTTCCCCAAGTTTTCCTCAACTTTTCCCCAGAAGAAAAGAGAATATATGCCAAAGAAGACGACGACGACGACGACGACGAAAACAACAACAACGAACGAACGAACCGTCCTCCTCGACGAAGCGGAAAGAAAAAATGACTCCTTCTTCTTCCGCTACCACCACTGCTCTGGAATCCATCAAATATTCCCGCGGTTCTCTCCAACTGTTGGACCAACTGAAATTACCTCTGGAAACGTCCTTCGTGCCGGTGGCGAGTTGCGAGAGATGTTTCGAGTGCATCAAAGACATGAACGTGCGAGGCGCGCCGGCGATTGCGATCGCGGCGGCTTTATCGATCGCGGTGGAGTTGGAGACGCGTTTTGGTGATGACGATGGCATCGAGAAGAAAAGCGCGAGCGACGTGTGCGCGTTCGTGAAGAAGAAAGCGGAGTATTTGTTGAAAAGTCGACCGACGGCGGTGAACTTGGGGAACATGGTGAAAGCTTTGGGGGAGTATTGCGAAGAAATCGAACACGGCGGCGACGGCGGCGGAGAAGAAAGCGGAATGATCGACGACGGGAAAAACGCGAAAGAGTTGATCGTAAAGTGGTGCGAAAACATGCTCGAAACGGACATTCGACACAACAAAGCGATCGGGGAGATTGGCGCGAAGGCGATGTTGAAAGCGTGTTGCAACAAGAAAAAATTGAGGGTATTGACGTGTTGCAACACCGGTTCGCTCGCGACGGCGGGGTACGGTACCGCTCTCGGAGTAGTTCGAAGTTTACACGAACAAGGGCGACTAGAGATGTGTTATGCGGTGGAAACGAGACCGTATAATCAAGGGAGTCGATTAACGGCGTACGAGTTGGTGTATGAAAATATTCCCGGAACGTTGATTTGCGATAACATGGCGGCGTTTTTGATGCAGAAAAACGAGGTGGATGCCATCGTTGTCGGCGCAGATCGCGTGGCAAAGAATGGAGATACGGCAAATAAGATTGGGACGTATTCTTTGGCTGTTTTGGCTAAGCATCACGACGTTCCGTTCTTTGTTGCTGCGCCGTCGACGACTTTGGACGTGTCGACCAAGTGCGGGACGTTGATTGAAATCGAAGAGAGACCGGGCGATGAAGTGTGCATGCATAAAGGTGAACGGGTCGCTGCCGAAGGAATAAACGTGTGGAACCCAGCGTTTGACGTCACTCCTGCGTGGTTAATTGAAGGTATCGTGACAGAACGAACGTGCTTGTATAAAAATAAAAGAGGGGAGAAAGATCAAACTGGTGCGGCGTTTGATATCGGAAGGCACGTGGAAGAGATCGAGGCCATGGACGGTACCATGAAAAAGAAGAAGAAAGTGGACGCAAATGAAGCGGCTGAACAGAATGGCGACGTGGATATGGATGGTGATGGATTTTACGCTTTGAATTCAAGTACTGTTCTCGACTACGTCTCGCAATATCCCAAGGTATGCGCTCCCATCGGCGGCAAGGCGAGCAAAGAGGATTGGGTCTCCAAGGAAGTTGGCGATGGAAATATCAATTTCGTGTACATAATAACGAACCAGAAAACGAACGCGGCTATTGTTCTTAAACAAGGGTTACCCTACGTGAGATGCGTGGGCGAATCGTGGCCGCTGACGCAAGAACGCGTGCGATATGAAGCCGAAGCGCTCATCGCTGCGCACGGTTTCTGTCCCGAACACGTGCCGGAGGTATATTTATACGACTCAAAAATGTCGACGATTGCGATGCGATACATCGAACCGCCGAACAAAATTGCGCGAGTTGGAATATGCGAAGGTACGACGTACGTGAGAATGGCTGAACACGTGGGCAAGTACTTAGCCGAGACGCTGTTCAAATCGAGCGCCATATGCCTTGGCGCGAAAAAGTTCCGCGAGAAACGAATCGCGTTTGGCGCGAACGAAGCCATGTGCGCGCTCACCGAGCAAGTCATCTTCACCGAGCCATACGGCGTTTTCGACAATAACAAGTGGACATCGCCGCAACTCGATGATATTGTGAAAGAAATACAAAGTGATGGCGAACTGAAAATAGCTATCACTGAACTCAAAGCGAAATTCATAAACGAATGCGAAGCGCTCTTGCACGGAGATTTGCACACTGGAAGTATCATGTGTGGAAAAGAGAGCACGTATGTCATCGACCACGAATTTGCGTTTTATGGACCCATGGCGGTTGACATTGGCGCATTCATCGCAAACTTATATTTAGCCTACTATGCCTCTGACGGTTTAGGACATTCGGAGGATCACAAAAAGTACTTGCAGTGCATGATCAAAGACGTTTTGATTCGGTTCTCGTATGACTTTAGCAAATTGTGGCGCATGCACGGAATACGAAAAGATTTTGGTGGATTAACGCACCCGTTTGTGTTTAATACTGGTGCGAACCAGTCGTTTTCCGACAATTCGCACGATATGGAACACTTTCAACAATCCATGTTGGAGTTCATCAGTAGAGTCATTTACGACGCGCACCGCTTTGCTGGCGCAAAGATTATTCGACGTATCATAGGAATTGCGCACGTCGCGGACATGGAGGGCATAGAAAACGTGGAGTTGAAATCCAAGTGCGAACGAGCCGCGCTAGAGACGGGCATGCGGCTTTTGAAAGGCAAATATTCGTGCACGACATCCGTTCGATTGAGCATGAATTGGGAATATGGCCGAAATCAACCGGTACCAACGGCGACAGAAATTGAGAACAACGCAAACGATTCCGAGGAGACGAAAGCGCTTTATTTTCACATGAGCACTGGCGCGTAGATAAGCTCGATTAATCTATTTACTTTTTTATCATAAATACAGAGATGTATACGCTATACGCATTTAATAACACTCAACTCTTTCTGAGACTCCGCGAGCGGAAGAATCCCCCCGTTTTCTTCTGCTGCGCTTTCTCTTCCGACGATTGCGCTGTTGCTGTCGGTGGACTCGTCGTCGTCGTCGTCGTCGCTCCGTACCCGGGAATACTCGGTGGTTGTTGCTGTTGCTGCGACTTGCTACTACTAGTACTACTGCTACGTCTATACGAGCTCTTTTGCTGCTGCATCGATTGCTGTTGTTGTTGCTGACTATTCAATTTTGCGTCGCCGAAATACGATCTCAGCAAATCGCCCTCCTCGTCGACGTGCTCTTCAAATTTCCAAACGTCGTACGATTTCTTCTTAAAACCGGGAATGTACTTTGCAAAAGCATCCGTGACGACCACCGCTATTCCTAACAAAGCGATGCCAGCACCAATCGTCTGCGTTAACATTACGACGTCGAATCGTCTCCCGACGCCGGAAAATTGGATGCGCAATCTCGGGCCGTAGGCTTTCGTCAACATTCGCGTTTCTGGATGTTTAGTGTCAAATCGACAGTTGTACGGCGGATTTACGGGAAACATATCCGTCATATTTTTCAGCTTTGCGTGTGGCGTCGTAAAATGATTCACCGCGGATATCCATCGCATGTTGTATCCGCTAGAAAGCTCAGCTAGCGGGTTATCTACGCGATCAATCACAAATGGAATCGCTGGCGAGCACGTCTGCACGCCACCTTCTTCGATCGCCACCGTTGCAAGCGTCTCGTTATCCCCATTCAACACGCTCTGAGGCTTGGGTACTTTCACGCCTTCGTCTAAATTACAGTCGAAATACACGTTCAACATTTGATCCGACCCGTACGTGCTAATCTCGGTAAAGTTCTTATCGTCCGTTTGCGTGATGTTCTCCAACGAGAACAAATTCCAACCCATCAAAGGCTCGGTCCCATTCGCGTTATCCCATCGCATTTCTTCCCCATTCTCGTTATACATTCCTGGAAATTTCACATTCATGCGAATAAAAACCGTAAAGTTGCCGACGTTCTCCAACGGCAACACGTCGTCGTCCTCTTCCGCTTCCGGAGGGCACCACCCTTTGATCTCGCAAAAGTGCGCGCTGTTTGGATCGCTCGTGCTCGGCAAACACCTCCCAGTCTGCCTTCCGTTTCTGCTAAACAATCCTTTCACGCACGTGTTCTTCGTTTTCTCGCACACCTCGTCCTTCGAGACTCCCAAACACGTCCCTTTCGCCTGCATCGTCTTCACCAATCTCGTCGCCACGAAAACACCGTCCGACGAGTACTGCACCAAATCGTTCGCATCGTACACCCTTCTCTCCCCGGTCGCCGTATCGTTCGTCGCCGCGGTTCCTTTCACCTTAATCGCCAAAACGCCCTCCGCCGGCACCGTCTTCTGGTACCCGTTTTCTTTGAGTAACAAGAAACCGACGATGTACATCGAAATCAACGCCACGAGAAAGTAATAGAGCACGCCCAAGGACTTGGATTTGATCAAAACTTGCTTTTGCGTCACGTACTGCCCGAGAGCGTCCATCGTTGTTGTCTTTGAGGTCTCTCTCTCTCTCTCTCTGTGTGTATCCCTCTCTGTCCCTCGTTACGTGCGTCGCGGGAGTGCGACGTTTTTTTCCCCGGGGAAAACAACTTTTCGTGTTGGAAACTTTTTTCTTACCTACATGTTTAGGGTTTCAGTACGCAAA